>Ga0209580_10000623_pt1 | contig 18222 bp, 16 predicted proteins | sample Coa_R1_5_FD_187153 | JGI IMG/M metagenome (GOLD analysis project Ga0209580, IMG submission 187153) | Surface soil microbial communities from Centralia Pennsylvania, which are recovering from an underground coalmine fire - Coalmine... | ecosystem: Environmental > Terrestrial > Soil >... | reverse complement strand
ATTTCGCGGGTTTCTTCTTTGCGACCTTGACCTTCTCCCGCTGGAGTGGCTTACTGTGCAATAGGTTTTTTACGATCCCCTCGAATTGCTTGCGGTTTACCTTCAAACTTTTCTTTGCCATTACCGATTCCGTCCCAGATTTCAACAGGCTTACCTGTGCACATTCTGTGCAGTTGTCTAATTAGTTTATAAAGTCGCTACTCCCGTTGAGCCTTTGTTTCAGCCGACAATTCCAAACAGGACGGAGGAGACGAGCAAACCGCTAGGCTCAACGGCCTTAAAAGCCGTCAAACTCTCGCATGGGTTTTGTGGGTTCAACTCCCATCTCCTCCGCACCAGAAAGGAATCGTCACGTTGAATAACGACCCCAACGAAATGCTACTCCAGTTTCTTGTGGAGCAGCAACGCATGATTTGCGAATTGTGCCGCAACGATCTTTTGCTCATTGGATGCCTTCAGTCTTCAGCATCCCCAGAAGTAGTTGCCGTTGCCGCTGCAACAGTGCGCTCAACTCTTTATTCTGTTGACGTGCTAGCCGACAAAATTCGCTCACTCGATTTGCAAAGTCAGCATCATTGATCTTCTGGGGCCGGGAGTCCTTTCCGGCCCGTTTCTTTTCCCTGTCACGGCTCCTCATTGTGGCCTCCGATGGTCTGCTGCGTCAAATGCACAATCGTGCGTTATCACAAGTTTGCGCTTTTTATTCGCCATTGAACAGCCCCGCGTGCACCGCACTCCCCGACCTCCCGCACCCCGCGCCGGGGCCATCCGGCCAGGGTGTCGGGATTTTCCCGCGCGTATATCTATCCCCCATGCGGTTTTGACACTGTTTGTACGCGCTGCTAACATCGATTTCTGGCGTCACGACGCACTCATTTCCTTGAGAGCCGTCCTGGAGCAATTTCTGAAACATGCCCATTCGTTGCCTAGCGGTTGGGCGGTATGCGTCCCCGTCGTCTAGCCCGGCCTAGGACATCGCCCTTTCACGGCGGTAACACGGGTTCAAATCCCGTCGGGGACGCCAATCTTCAGAGTGGTCCAAAGCGACTCCTGTCCGACCCGATTATGTTTCAGCAGCGACTGCAGAAGTTGGGTTCGTTTGGAAATGGAACTTGATTGTGCTCGCAGACATGTCCGGCTGCTTATCGGGCTTCTCAAACAGAGAGTGTTCGTTAGCACGGCAGCGGGTTAAGCTGGGAGGTTACGTTTATAGGGACACACAGGCAGCATCGGGGACATCTTGCTTTGTGGAACGTGCTGGACATGGCGGACCAGTAGACTTCCGCGACGAGATCACTTGCCTTTAGTTCCCGTCCTGGGGATAAAAGCTTGCTCGCTGCATTTCATTTCTTCCAAAGGGGCCCTGGTCTAGATGGAGGAAACCAAGAGTCTGTCTTGGCTGCGAAAACCTCCGCAGTATTTATTACGGCGTCAGTTCTGGGACGGGCGCTTTTCGGCTCGGGGACCCGACGCTTCTCCGACTCTCTGGTCTCAGGGTCGACGACTCCCGCACTCGGTATTGGGACGCCTTCCGTCGCTTCTGGCGACAACTCCTCGCTGTTCGGTAGAGTGCCAGGGTGCTGGGATAGGGCGGGGTCCCTATAAGACCCTTGTGAATTGGGTCCTTCTGGGCGCTGGCAAACGTTACGGTCCGAACCTTGGGATGTGGATGCACGTCCCATCATGCGCTGAGACCTCTCCAGCTCGTGGATGACCTTGAAGACTTTATTGAGTGAGGAGGTTTCATAGCGCGCGTAATCGGCCTCCACACCGATGCCTGCGAGCGTTGCAGGGCGTCCGGGATCAACGAGCCTTCCGCAAGTCAATTCGGTGAGTTCGGCGAGCGGGTCTTTTTCATATTTCGGCGGATGTAACCTGGCGGTGATTTGCTCGGCCTCTAAGCGACGGGCGCGGATGCACCGGACCATGTGGAACGCGGCGGAATGGACAAGAAAGTGATCGTAGCATCCTTGGGGGCCGTACTGTTCATGGAGATCACTCACATAGCTGTTGTACAGTTCTGGATCGTCTAATTCTGTAATGCCAGCGGACCGCAACCCATGAGTTCGGGCGTTAAACCTGGTTCTTGTTGTATCTTTCGGCCCCTTTGACTTGCTCCCATTTATCCGATTTGCCAAAACTTTGGCGGCGCTCGTGGACATAGGTCCCCCCTCCTTTGACATTCTGTTTCCCGTGTTCTCACCGCAAATGAACCGCAGTGGGGTTGACCGAGTTGCGACGCGTATCTTTGCCGCAAATCTTCTAGATTTCGGTCCCGGGGGTACTAAGTCGAGGGTGAGGTAGGGAGACTCATCGTTGAGACACCCGCCACCATTCAGATGAATTCATTTTGAATGGGGATTCCTCGTGGCCGCAAACCTAGCACCAAAATATGCTGAAGCTGCCCGCCCGTGAAATCCCTTCAAGGTTGGGGAAAAATCGCCACCAGCGATTTTTCGTACTGGCCTTGGGCACCAGCCCAAGACGCCAGCTTTGTCCATGACAGCACAATTCGCCGGCTAAATGCAATAGGAAAGTAAGAGGCTGAGTGTTTGCTAACTTGATTACCTATCGTGAGCCGCCCCGCGACCATCCTGCGCGGTTTAAGAGCCTGACGCTCCCAATCCTTTTCGCGTCTGCAGAACAAAGCATCATCCTTTCGCCGTCTTCTCCGCCAATTCCTCGTATGCGGCACGAAACATCTTTGCAAGCGCAGTTGCAGTCTGGGGATTTAGATTCTTGTCCGCTCTGAGGTGCAGTTCGATAGCATCAGGAGTGGACAGTTTTTTCGAAAGCGCCTTCGCTCCTCCACTAAAGAGCTCGAGACTGACTCGCATCCATCGCGCCAAGACAATAAGCGTACTGCTTTCGATTTCCGTAGCCTCGCCGCGCTCGATCCTGGACAGGGTTGGAACACTAACACTCGTTTGATCGGACACTTGTTGCAGAGTGAGTTGCCTTTTGCGCCGCGTCTTTCTTAGACGCTCGCCAAAGGCCACCAAATCAAGACTGTCAGCCATTTTGCTTGTAAAAGAATAAACTGGCTCAATTCTTGTAAACAAGAAAATTCTTGAAACTGATTCCTTCGTGCTGTGCTATCATGTGATAAAATTCTTATATACGATAAATCTGCTGGGACAAAGTCGCGAAGTTTCTTTGCTCGGACTCTGGAGAAGCAAATATAGCCAAGAAGAATCACGGCGCTGTCGGCCTCGATCACCGGTCGACACCGATTCCGCCGGCTGTCAAGCGTCATGGTGGCAGTCGTGGCATTCGTTCTGACTCTGATCGCAGACGCGGATCTCACAGGCAACGATTTCATGGAGGCGCATGCTCCGCTCGCCGGCGGGATCGGTTTCTTACTGGCGAAGTAACGACATAAAGATCGACTAACGGGAAGAACCAGGCGAGAGATGGAACACGAGATGACGGGGCTCAATGATGACTCTGACGAGAGGATTGCGGAGCGAGCGAGAATGCAAGCTTCTGCGGATCAGCACGGGGTAGGGAAACCGGCATTGATTGGAGAACTGGTAGCCCACTTTCGCGAACACGAATTGATCGATCTCGGTGATGAAGGCAAAGCGTATTCCACCAGAAGCCGTTGCAACTCAGTCCTCAACAAGTGGGTGCTACCTCGGTGGCAGTCTGCCAAGATAAGCGAGGTTCGTACGATCGAAGTAGAGAACTGGTTGCGGGGTCTGTGCTTGGCAAGGGGAACCAAAGCGAAGATTAGAAAAACACTGGGACTCTTGTTCAACCACGCGATCCGGTGGGAGTTCACAAACCGAAATCCGATTTCAGGCCCAGTACGCGGTGCAGGCGTCCGGCAGAGCGAAAAGCGAGAACGAATTCCTGAATTTCTGAGTGCAGACGAATTTCGTAGATTAGAAGCCGCCCTCGGGCTGCGTGAGCGCGTTCTTCTTTGCTTGGCACTGTCCCTGGGCTTGCGACGCGGGGAATTAGCTGGCTTGCGTTGGCACGACATTGATTTTGAACAATTGACCATCACAGTTCAACGTTCTGTCGTGGATCAGATTGTTGGGCGCGTCAAGACTGAGGCATCTCAAAGGGCGCTTCCGATGGACCCACGGATTGCAACGCTGCTTACAGACTGGCGCTCGGTCTCAAAGTATGTGCACTCACAGAATTATGTTTTTGCGACGGATTCGAATCGGGCGGGTCATAAGCGCGGCACCCAGCCGGTGTCGTTGGCGAAAATCATGCAGTACCACATTCAGCCTGTGGCGCGTGCTGTTGGCATACGGAAAAAGGTCGGATGGCACACGCTACGGCACAGCCTGGCTACCTCACTGCACCGCAATGGGGAGGAGATAAAGGTGGTACAAGAGCTGCTGCGCCACGCCAGCTGCAAAATCACGCTGGATATTTATGCGCAAGCAGTGAGCGCCGATAAGCGAAGGGCACAGAGTAGAGTGGTCCAAGACTTCATACCTGAATTGTCCAGCGCGTAATTTTGTGGAGCACTGTTTAGGGATTGATACGGGTCCACTGATTGCCCCTCACTCAGCCCCTCCCCTAAGTGATTGCCGTTGCAGCGTCGTCGCCGGCGCCAGCGTGCCAGCCGTGTGCCAGATTTTCGGGAGGGAGTTTCATTTGGCTCGCAAGACCGGACAAATCGTGGGGCGGGGACGGCGCCGGTCGCTGGTGCGCGTCTTCCCGGGTTGCGACCGCGAGACCCGCAAACGTCGCTACCACCCAATTTCGCTTCAGACAATCGATCGCACGGCTCCTGGATCACGGGCACGCGGGAAGTCAGATATGGAGCGAGTGCGCGGTCATTGTTTAACTGTGGCGGGAGCGACGGGATTCGAACCCGCGGCCTCCTGCGTGACAGCAACCAGTTAAACAAGGCCCGCAAACCTGAACCAGAAACGGACAGCTGAAAACGTTCGGATTAGTGCAGGCGCCGCGAAGCAGCGCAAGGGTGCAGCTCTTCCGAGCGAGTCATGTGTGTTTAACTACAACAATCACGCCGCCCTAGCCGACTTCAGTTACTAACCCCCGTTGGCAGAGATCATCCTGGCTTGGGGATTGCCGAGCATTTGCAAAGTGTCCCTCGCTGGGAACTCGTGTAAGGATTGGAATAGGCGTAGCAGCCGACTGGAAGCTTCCGAGTGGCCGACCATCCACCAACTTGATTTGCTTCCAGAGCGGCGAGCGACCCTCGGATTCGCGGGGACATGATCAGCTGAGCTTTTGTCGAACGCTCTTAAGTATTTCGTCGGACAATCGCGGATCCTGCACGGCGCGAGCCAGTACTACGCCACCGATCATCGCCGCTGCCTCAAAGATAGCTTCTTTCCGTTCCGCACCTATCGCGGGAAGAATTTCCTGAAGTCCCTGCTCGAACGCGGCCTTGAGTTTAGGGCTCGAGCGAGCCACCTGCTGCGCCAGCGCGGCCATGGTGCAGCCGTCTCCGGGATTATCTCGGTGCCTCCGGCTCAGGTACCGGTCAGCAAACGATGCTTTGCCCTTCCTGCTCGTGCTGCGCTGCACGCGCCCTAGCGTAACCTTTTGTCCGTAGGCAACGGCAGCCGCCTGCAGTTCTTCCTTAGAACCGAAATGTGCATAGAAGGCGCCATGCGTCAGACCGGCGGCCTTCATTACTTCACCCACGCTTACGTTCTCAAATCCCCGTTCACGGAACAGGCGGGAAGCCTCTTTCACAATCCGTTCATGTTTTGCGGCGGTCTCTTCGACGGGATAGCGCATATTTTTCTGAATCCTCCATCTATGATGGTCATCATATCACATGTATGACGGCCATCATACTTGATGCGAGTCGTACAAAAGGAGGCATTATGAAGCTCACAGGCAAAAAGGCTCTTATTACCGGCGGCAACAGCGGCATCGGTCTGGCCACAGCCCGACTTTTCATTGCGGAGGGCGCGCAGATCGCCATTACTGGGCGCGACCAGAAGACGCTCGATGAGGCGGTTGCAGAACTAGGACCCAACGCGCGTGGCTACCGCGCTGACGTCACCATTGCGGAAGATCGCAAGCGGCTCTTCGCAGCCCTGGCCAAAGATTTCGGGAAGCTCGACATTGTCTTCGCCAATGCCGGCATCTCCGGCAGGACGCCTACCGGCTCCACTGACGAGGCAGTGTTTGAGAACGTGATCCACACCAACCTCAATGGCGCTTTCTTTACGGTAAATTCAGCGGCGCCTCTGCTGAACGACAACGGCAGCATCATCTTCAATGGCTCCGTCCACAACTATCTCGGCCAGCCCGGCGTGGCCGCATATGCAGCTACTAAGGGGGGCATTGTCTCGATGGCGCGTTCGATCGCCGCCGACCTTGCACCGCGCAACATTCGCGTGAATGTCGTCGCACCGGGCGCAACCAAGACCCCCATTTGGAAGCGCGGGCCGCGCGCCTCTATATCTGCAGACGAGTCGGCCAAGCAGGCGAAATTCTTCTCGTCTGTCATACCGCTGGGCCGTTGGGGCGAGCCGGAAGAACTTGCCAAAGCCGTGCTCTTCCTTGCCTCGGATGATTCCTCGTACGTCAATGCGGTTGAGCTGATGGTGGATGGGGGAGCCACAGGTGCCCCGTTTGGAGCTCCCATTCTTCGCGCCTGAGTGCACCGTGTCAAGGCATGGAGCAACGGGCCGCGCGACGCGAACTGGGCGTGACTGCTACGCAGGGTGCGTGGCGGCGGAGCAAGCATGGACAGAGCTCCCGATGTGAGCGGCTGTGCGCTTGTGAGCAATAGAGATTGTCGTTTCCGGTTACCAGAAACGACAAGTAAGCGGAAGCTATGAAAAATTAAGGAGAACAAAATGACAATTCAGGAGAAACAAATGAAAATCGCAACTCACAACATCAATTCAACAATCCAAAAGCCCAAGTCAGCGCTGCGAAGTCGGATTCAGCATCTCGGCTTAACGTTTCTCGCATGTGCACTCGTCATCGGTGTGACCGGTTCTGCAAGTGCCAGCGGGCCTCAAGACGAAGCAGCCGTTCGTGCGCTCGGAGATAACTTTGCTAAGGCTTTTCTTCAGAAGAATCCCGAACAGCGAGCATCCCTATTCGCCGAGAATGGAACCTTCGTGACGCCGGTTGGTGATTTTCTGCAAGGGCGGGTCGCAATGGTGAAGGACTTCGGTTCCGAGGCGCAAGCTGTCACCGCCACCACGCAGGCGGCGTTTTCGAACTACCGCGTTCGCTTCATCAAGCCCGATCTCGCCGTCGTCGACGCGCTCCTTACTTTGCACAATATCAACGGCCCAGATGGGACAGTCATCCCCGCGATACCGGTCAACTTTTTCTACGTGGCCAGCCGCCACGGTAATCAATGGTTGATCGAGGATGGGCGCGCGCATTTCGCACCCGCGCCGGCCAACAGCATGACGTCTCACAACTAACGTGGAGAATACTTGTGCCACATTCCACGCAGCTCGATAACGAACGAACCACTACAAGCACGCCGGAGCCTGAAGCCGGCGTGCTCGTTGTTCGCAGGCACCATCTGCTGGTGCGGTGCAGTCACTGGCTGAACGTGCCGATCCTTCTGGGACTCATGCTCAGTGGTGTGTCTATTTATTGGGCATCTCCGGTCTATCAGCACAAACCAAATCCGCAGACGGGAAGCTTTGATCCCCTCGCGGACGTCGGTATATGGATATGCGCGCATGTGCCCGGGCTGCACCAATACAGCAGTCCGCCTGACTGGATCTACAACCACATAAGCCTCGGTCCCGGCATGCTCGCTGTGGCGCTACGCCTTCATTGGCTCTGTGCCTATCTATTCATGCTGAACGGCCTTGTCTTCGTCATAGGGTCGGCCATAGGAGGTGGCTGGCGCTCTCTGTTGCCGCGCCGGACCGACTTGCGCGATTCACTCAAGATGTTTTGGTACTACATAGGCCTTCCGGTCGCTAGGCTAACGCGCCGCGTCTGGCTGCATCCGCGCTTCAATACAAAATACAACGCACTTCAACGCGTGGCTTATTTTTCCGTTCCGGTCGCCGGGCTCTTATCGATCCTCACTGGATGGGTGATTCACAAACCCATGCAGCTCTATTGGTTAACTGCGATCTTCGGTGGTTATGACAAAGCACGCATCTGGCACTTCTGGCTAATGTGGGTTTTTGTTCTCTTTCTCGTACCGCACGTGATTCTCGTTCTCGCTGATGGGTGGGACACGCTTCGCAGCATGATCGTAGGTTGGTCGACGAGAGCGGAGAGATCGGAGGATTTTTCACAATGAATCTTGAAGACGAACACTCTGCGCCAGAGCCGGACAACACATCCTCGACTGAATCCGTGCCCTCACGAAAGCCCGCAAGCTTCTTCCAGGAACGGCCTCCGCAGGTGACGGAAGTGGCTCCCCAGCTTTTGCGTCGTTGGACTCGCCGCGATCTTTTGCTCTTTGGAGCGGGCGCGATAGCCGCAGTCGCAGGTGGTGGCTACCTCTTGCCGCAGACTACCCTCAAACGCCTGGGCATCATCTACGAAAACAAGAACTGGCCGAGGAAGGAATGGCTTCTCAATAGATCCCTGCGCATCGATGACGATGTTGCAGAGGCTCTGTATTCAAGAAATCGATTGGTGCCCACCTACACCAAATCGCAGATTACCCCGCTCAGGAACAATTACAACGGAGTCACCCCCGACGCCAGCTATATTCCAGAATGGCGTTTGACTCTCGACGGGCTCGCTTCCGGCTTAAGCGTTTCTTTGGACATCCGGACCCTGCTCGCCTCCTTCCAGCTGCATGAGCAAATCACCCGACTGGTGTGCGTCGAAGGTTGGAGCGCTATCGCCTGGTGGGCTGGGCTTAGATTCGATGATTTGCTGCGTGCTCACCCGCCAATGTCTCAGGCAAAATGGGCCCGACTAGAATCATCGGTTAACCTCGGTCCCTGGGGAAATCCCGACCCATACTTCGTGTCACTCGATCTTGCGACGGCTCGTCATCCACAAACGTTGCTCGCGACTCATCTGAACGGAGGGCCTCTTACAGTGGAGCACGGAGCTCCGCTGCGCCTGGTTGCACCTGTGAAACTGGGCCTGAAGAACATCAAGGCGATTACGCGGATTACCTATACAAAGGACGAGCCAGCAGACTATTGGGCAAAGCGCGGATATTCACGCTATGACGGAATTTGAATGCCTATCCTGAGACGACTTGTGGAGTGGATAACGGGCTACCCTTCCATAATCTGCCGCGAAGAGAAAAGCCCGATCGTGCATTGCGAGGCAGTTCTCCTCTGGGATTTCCTGGCAAAACGTCTGCCGAAATTGCCCCAGATCACCCGAAATTGCCTCGACGCGAGGTTTTATTGCCAGGCATGAAAGCGCTGTTTCCTATTAAGGCTTTAAGAGAGCCTTCCCATAGTTGATCGGGATCGCGAAATTCGAGCCGCCGAAATCGCGCACCATCGCAAAGTTGATTCCGATGACCTTGCCTTCACCGTTGAACAACGGCCCTCCGGAGCCGCCAGAAGTGGTTTGCGCGTCGTAGATGATTTTGTCGGGCAAGACATCGCCGATGTGTCCTTGCGTGACCACCGGGCGGATCAAGTGCCGGCGAGCGAGTTCTTCTACCACCTGTTCAGGATCGCCCTTGGATGCAGTCGCGATCGATTGCAACGTTTCTGCGCCCGTGCGCGCGAGAATCGCATCGAGACCCGTAGGATAACCAAGGAGTACAACCGCTCCGCCGCTAATAGCTGAGCGGTGACCATCGGCAAATGCGATCTGCTTGATGCCCGCTTCCGCAGCATTCCCCTTCAAGAGCGCGACGTCAGCATCGGAAGAAATCTTCTCAGTAGTAACGGGGATACCGTGTGCAATGCCAGGGAAATACACTGTCATCTGAATAATCGTTGGATCGACACCCTGGTTCGTCATTTCCTTCAAATCGTCATTTTCCCACCACGGCTCAGCCAATTGATGGTTGGTGAGAATCTGTCCTTTGTCGGAGACGAGAAAGCCTGTACCAAAAACATCGAGGTGCACTTCCGGGCCACTCCCGGTGACGCCGAGGAGTGGATTGTTGTTCTCGTCCGTTACCGGCTCGCCCGCGCTTGTGATTCCGGCGTAGTGCAACGGCAGTCGTGTTGTATGGTCACGAAAACCGACGACAACATGGATCAGGCAAACGCTGGGCTCGTAGGACTGGATGATTGTTTGCGCAACCGTGCCTTCGCTCTCCAGTCGCTGAAGTCTGGCCTCTACTGCGCTCAATTGATTTTGTAAAGCGGGCGCGTTTCCCGTCGCGCCGTTCGCAATCTGCGATCTCAGATCTTCGCTCTGCTTCCGCAGCTGAAGTTTTTGCGAGTCTTTTGCCAGTGACGGATCGCGTTGCACCTCTTGCAACCTCCGCTGCGAGCGCTCCATCAGTTGTTGTTGTGTAAGCATGCCGTTCTGCAATCGGGTAATAGCGGCATAGACGCGGGTGTTTTCCTGTTGGGTGCGATGGTAGAAAACTAGAGCCGCCAGTCCCGCAACGACTACCACGGCGAGGGCCAATAACGCGCCGACTTTTATGGTTCGCCGCTGCTCGCTAACTGCGGTTACCACTTGCTGGGCAGCATTTCGGTTCTCTGCGGACGTGCGTTCCTGCCGACGAAATTCGTCAATGGCATGTTTGTCGCGCAGTTGCCAGCGCATGCGCGCAAGTAATTCATGCCGGTCGACTGGCAACGACAAAACGTCGTCAGCACCGAGATCTAATCCTCGTGTGCGTTCAGCCGGGCCACCCGGAGACAGCATAATCACACGTACGTTTTGGGTGTGCTCGGAGCCTTTGATTTCAGAAAGAAGATCACAGCAGTCGAGCTGGGGTGGGTTCGCGCCCAATATTACTGCGTCGGGATCGAAAGCGAGCACGGACTTCATCCCGTCGCGGTAGTCTGTCGAAACGTGATAGCCCGCATCCTTCAGTAGTTCGACAATGATTCCCCGTAGGCCATCGTCGGACTCGACCACCAATAATTTTTCGAGATCGGATTGCATGAAGACGCTCTAGTGTGAGATGGTTTTGAACCTTTTCGGGATTCAATTGAACTGCACACGGCGCGCCTTTCTCTTTGCAAGGTCACGCCAGAGACGACTATTATCACCTTCGCCGGCCTTGACGACTTTGGCGAAGCTGGACAATGCAATGACAGACGTGTCAGCCACCCCGGACAGACATTCTGCCGGCGACGTGATCCCTCCAAAGTGCGCCGTCATCGAAGTGCATGTGGGGGAACTGAAACAGTTGTTTGATGCCATCGACCCCTCGCCGTTTCGCAATCGGGACCTCGATCCTAAAGCGGAGGAGTTTATCGTCGGCTGGGCTAAGGACCTCCCCAAGGACGCAACTCTTGCATTGGTGGTTGACCTCGACCGCGAGGCAGGCTTGCCTGATGAGGCAGCGGTGCTGCGTGAAGCGATCCACGAGTTCTTCAGACATCGAGCCGAGAGATATCGCCAACGCCTGCGAGAGTTGTTCCGCGTGGGACGAACCAGCCTCGTGATCGGTCTGGTGGCATTGGCGGGCGCCATTGCGCTGGGCGATTTTCTTGCCACTTTGTTGAAGGGCAGCCGCATCGGGGAGATCCTGCGTGAGAGCCTCACCATAGGAGGCTGGGTTTCCATGTGGCGTCCGCTTGAAGTTTTCTTGTACGACTGGTGGCCAGTCCGCAATGAGGCTCGTTTGTCCGATCGGCTTGCCGCCATGCCGGTGCGCATTCGATATGCGAACGCCACGGGTCCGGAGGCATGGAAGGAAGACTGGCCGGCGGTATCTCCGAGAGGCGAGCGAAAGGCCAATGAGGCCGACCAGCGAACCTTGAACTCAGCCAGTTGATGTTCAACACCCACGGTGCGCGAGACCCTAGATCGGGATGCGACGATCGCCAACCCCCGCGCATAATCTCTGCCCGCACTGGAATCGCTTCGGACTACATCCGCATCCAGATTCAGAATGAAGCAGCCCTGTGATGAGGCGGTAATCCGTTCAGGCATTCCGGGCACCCCGTGCGGAGAAAAATCCAGTCGGCAGCCATGCTGCATCTGGACACGCCAATGTTGTTCGCTATCTCGAATCGAATGTGACCAAGCTCGGCGGGCATCCAATTTTGATCCTCAGACACTGGCGGAAGTTCGAGTGCGATCACCCACGCGTTCGTTTTCGGATTTCGAACCATCATGCTGCTTTGCGGGGGTCTTGCGATAGCGAGCGCCACCATTGCATGGCGCATGATTCCTTCCCGGAGTGCGCGAAAAGGTCAGTAACGTTGGCTGATTCGTTCAGTCCAACAGGGCGATCTCCATGGAAGTATCCATTCACTGCGACAAGACTGGCAATCACGACAGTCGTGCACGAACTCCCCCACGCTTCAATGGCGATCAGACTTCTCGGAAGAGATATCATGAGGTGCATCTTGCATCGTAAGTTTGCACAAGGCTCAGAATCATATTGGCGACGCACTCATCGCCGATCGCGGTGTTCATCATGGTGTGATAGATAACCCGGTTGGGCCATTCGGCATTAAAGTATTTTTGAATAAAATCGGCGCGTTCGCGATCGACGCTATCAACCAGTTCTTCTGCTTCCTTCTCAGTCTTGCCACGCCCCCGAAGCCGGCGCACTTTGTCTTCCCGCGGAGCATAGAGAAATACGCGCAGTGTGTCCGGCCGGGTCTTAAGAAACTGTTGCGAGCCCCTGCCCACAATCACGCAATTCCCGCGTTCGGCTGCGTGCTCGACGACGCGCTTAGTGACCTTGAGTATGGTCTCGCTATCCACCAGATTCAGTTTGGGGGCATTGATGCTCCCTTCATAACTCCCGCGCATGAACGATTTGAAGAGCCTGTAATAGAGGGGATCATTCCGCTCCTCTCTGGCTTCGACCACCGCCTTGGGGCAATTCGCCAGCCTCGCAATTTCTTCGGTAAGCCGCTGGTCCCATAACTTCCACCCGAGGCGGTTCGCTACTAGTTGAGCAATCTCGCCGCCTCCGCATCCGTATTCGCGTTCAATAGTGATTATGTTGATCATGTAATTCCAATCCTTGTCATCCGATCAGGTATGGACCGCCAGCACCGAGCAGGGTCCCAACTGGATCACTCTGTGCGTCGTCGAGCCGAACACTGCGCGGTCCAGAGCGTCACCACCGCGCGCCGTTATCGCGATCAGGCTTGTTTGCGTTTCCTTTGCATATCGAACAATTTCCTCGTATCCCTTCCCAATTTTCACCTCGCACGTGACTTTGAAGTTTCTGCCCTCAGGCCCTGGAACTAGTTTATCGAGTTGTTCTTTGCACATTCCAAGAACAGCTTCTGTCCTGTGTCCGGCTAATTTTCCTTCAACCACATGCAACAGGGTAAGCTCCGCGGCGTACTCTGCCGCCACCGAGATCGCGTACTCCAGAGCGTGTTCTGAATTGACGGAAAAATCGGTACAGTAAAGAATCCTACTCAACTGATGCTTTCCGTCCGGGGTGGTTGTCATGTCATTATGCGATAGATTGGATACCACAAGCACCGGACAAGACGCCTTGCGGATTACCCGGTCAGTCGTCGAGCCCAGCACCAGACGGTCAAATCCGCGCCGGCCGTGGGTCCCCAAGACGATTACTTCGATGTTGTGCGATTGGGTAAACGACAGAATCAAGTCAGACGCATTCCCCTGATCTACGACCAGCTGCGGCTCAACTCCAGCACGCCAGTGCTTCTTCACGAACTCTTTCAGTTTCGCGCTGCCGCCTTCACATAGAGACTTTGAGAAATCCGCAAAGTCACCGCTCGAGCCAGCGTAATCGGCATACGGATATTTCCACGACTCTATGGTGTGCAGCACCACCAAATGAGCTTTGTAGTAGTCCGCGATGGTCAGCGCATACTCATACGCGCTTACCGAGAAATCCGAAAAATCAATCGGGCAAAGCATGCGTTCGAAGTGCATAATTTCGCCGTTACTATTTAGACTATTCCGCGACTCTGACCCCGCCGCCACGCGGATCATTTTTCTTTAAAAGAAAGCTTAAAAAGAACATGATCCCCGCGGCGACAGAAAGAACCATGAAGGTGTCAATGTATGCCAGGCTTGCCGCCTGGGCCTGCAGTGATTGATAAATCCGCGCATATGCGGTTGCGAGCGCTTCATGCTTTCCAATCCCGGCATTCACAAAGTGCTGGGTCAGCGCTTGCGCCGTGTTCGCAAAATTGGGGTTGTCAATCCTAGTCTTCTCCACCAGCCTCAGCTGATGGAACTGGGAGCGCCGCGCGATCAACGTGGTCACGAGCGATGTCCCCACGCTGCTTCCCATATTGCGCATGAAATTGATGATGCCGGCCACAGCGTTGTTCTTCTCCGGCGCAATTCCGATGTAAGCGACCAGCGTAATCGGCACAAACAAGAAACCCAGGCCGATGACCTGAGCAATACGCAGCCACGTAGCGGCACTAAAGCTCATTTGCAAGTCAATTCGTTTCGTCGAATAAAACATCGCGATCGACAGCGCCAGCCAGCCGAAAGCAATCAAGCGGCGAGCTTGAAGTTTCGTGGTCAGCTGACCCATGACAGGCATTTCGATCAGCAAGACGAAACCTCCCGCCGAAAGAGCTAGGCCAGCGAGTTCTGATGTGTAACCCAAGAGCGTTTGCAGAAACTGTGGCATCAGCACCAGGCTGCTGAACAGCAGGATGCCGAGCATGAACATCATCAGACTAGCGCTGGCGAAGTTAAAGTTCTTGAACATGTGGACATCAATAATCGGCGCCTTTTGAAACCACTCCCAGACGACGAGAGAAATCAGACATACGGCCGACATCATGATCAGGCTGGTGATGAAGTGGGATCCGAACCAATCGTCTTCCTGGCCTTTATCGAGCAGAATTTGCAGCGATCCAATGCCAACGGTTAGAAGGGCGATGCCAACGTAATCCAATTTGACTCCGGCTCCTCTCAGCCGCTGCAAGTAAGGTGGGTCCTCGACGAAGCGTCGCACCAGGAACCACGTCATTACACCAACCGGAATGTTGATGAAGAAAATCCACCGCCAGGAATAGTTGAATGTGATCCATCCGCCCAGGGTTGGGCCAATCGTCGGCGCCATAATCGCGGTGATTCCGTATAGCGCAAACGCAAGGCCGCGCTTCTCTGGAGGGAATGTGTCCGCGAGAATGGCTTGAGCCATCGGCTGTAACCCGCCGCCTCCAGCGCCTTGAAGAACTCGGAAGAGAAGAAGAAAGCCAAGACTGGGCGCGAACCCACAGAGCAGGGAACTGACAGTGAAGATCCCGAGGCAGGTCATGAAAAAGCGCTTGCGCCCAAACGCCCCCGCCAGCCAGCCGGTCATGGGCAGGATGATTGCGTTCGAGACCAGATAAGAGGTCAGGACCCATGTGCTTTGATCATTGCTCGCGCCCAAATTTCCTGCCATGTATGGAAGCGCGACGTTAGCAATGCTGGTATCGAGGACTTCCATGAAGGCCGCGAGCGCCACGACCACGGCAATCAGCCACGGGTTGTACCGTGGCCGCCAAACATCCTGGTCGAGCGTGAGCGCGGCGGTTGTCATTCAGCGAAACTTAGTGGAGATATACGTCCGGCACCACGTTCATGCCGGGTCTAAGGCGTCGATCCCGGTTCTCGCCAGACTCGAGAAGAATCTTTACCGGGACGCGCTGGACAATTTTCACGTAGTTTCCGGTTGCATTCTCCGGCGGGAGCAAGCTGAACAGCGGACCGGTGGCGCCGGCAATGCTGTCAACATGACCGTGCAGAGTGCGCCCACTCGAATCAACGTGAATATCGGCTTTCTGTCCAACTTGCATGTGCTTGAGTTGCGTTTCCTTAAAATTAGCGGTGACCCAGACCTCATCAAGAGGAACAACCGTCAGGAGCTGCTGCCCCGGTTCAACATTTAGTCCTACGACAACGGTCTTGTTTACCTCGCCGGTGACCGGGGCAACAATTTTCGTGTATTGCAGATTCAACTCCGCCTGTTGAACCAAAGCGCGCTTTTGTTGGACATCCGCGATCGCAGCCTGTACCCGGGCCTTTGTAGACGACACCTGTTGCGGGCCAGTTTGCGCGTACGCGTGATTGGCGGCGGCTTGCGCTAACCGGCTCTGGGCTTGTTGCACAAATTGCTGAGCAGCAGATTCGCTGGCCTGGGAGGCTGCAACCGTTGCGGTACTGGATCTGGCCGAGGCAAGCGCCTGATCGTAGATCTGGGGCGCTACTTCACGCTTATCGACCAGTAGTTTGTATCGGTGCAAATCGTCCTGCGCCTTAACATCGTTCGCCTGCGCGGCTTCTACCTGTTCGTGAGCGGCAGCTAACTGCTTTTCAGCTGCGTTGACGGAAGCGCGAGCGTCCTCGATGCCGGAGGCTGTGAACTGTAGCTGGCTCACGGTATTCACGGACGTGATGGGCACGGTTATATTCAGCGATTTCGCTGTGGCTTCGGAGTTGGCCAGATTTGCTTGTGCCTGCGCCAGGGCAACCTGGTAGTCGGTCGGATCAATTTCAACCAGCACGTCCCCTTTATTGACCCACTGGTTGTCGTTCACGTTGACCCGGATTACGTAACCCGAAATACGCGCGCTGACGGGATAGAGATGAACATCTGCCTGGGCGTCGTCGGTCGATTCATAACTGCTGAAATAACGCCACAAGAGCAGGCCTGCGACGATGACGACCACCGCACTGACCAGGATGATGAGATTTCTTCTGCGCTTGCGGCGCGCCGCGGGTGAATACTTTCCTTCCACCGCAGGCGCTCGATTCGCTGAGGGTTCAGTTCCGGGAATCGCAGTAGGTGCGTTTTCATCCGCCATTTTATTTTCCTGGGAAATACTCTTTCACGCCCTGCTCGCCAGCACCCAGGGCACGAATGAGAGAAATTTTCGCGAAATTATAGTTGTACAGACTGGAAATGTATTGTTCGTGCGCGCTGGCGACTGCCTCTTGCGACTGCACGACCTCAACCGTATCGGTGACGCCCGCCGTGAAGCGATCGCGTGATTGCGCAAGCGTTTGATCCGCTAAATCGATATTGCTGCGCGCAACCTTTACCTGCTCCGCCGAAGATTGCAGGTTCAGCAATGCCGTACGCACGTCGGCTTCAATTTGCGCTCGCAAATTCTCGAGCCGCTCCCGACTCTGCTCCAGTCTGGCGTCAGCTTGCTGAACATCACCGTGAACGCTGTTGCCAGTAAAGATCGGAATCGAGACGGTCCCCCGCACGTCGTACACACGGGTTGAGTCTGACGGATGAGATCCTCCGTTTCCGTAGTTGGCGTCGAATGAAAGCGACGGCAAATACCCCGCTGCCGCAGCCTTGCGAGATAGCTCCGCCGCACGCACCTCACTCGTCGTAGCTCGGTAATCAGAGCGCGATACGTAAGCACGCCTCAAAGCTTCCTCAATGGTCATCGTTTCCATTGGCTGATACAGCGATTTGTCGGTGAGTTCGAACTCCTGACTGGGGGCCAAACCAATCACACGCGCCACGGTTATCTTCTGAATCGCAAAGTCGTTCTTTGCCTGGATCAGCTGTTGCTGTCGGCTTTGCAGTTCGACTTTACTGCGCAGAGCGTCGATGTCGGCCGCCGTGCCCGCATTTACCTGGTCTGTCGCTTGATCAAAAACTGTCTGCGCCGCTTGGACCTGCGCTTCATCCGTCGCAATGCGAGCTTCGTCAGCGACCGCCTGAAAGTAGACGTAACCCACAGCCAAGACGACAAGATCATGGGCATCGAGAAACGTATAGTCAGCCGACTTTACACTCTCACCAGCTGCGCGAGCAGCGTTGATAGACTTCCAATTGAAAAGGGTTTGGCTCACGGCCGCACGAGCGTCGAAGTAAGAAAACGGCCCGACCGACGGAGAGATGTGGAACAGGTTGGTAACTCCCGCCAAGCCGGCTTCGTCAATATTGACCTTCGATGCGGCGACGTAGGGGCCTGCGGTTACGTGCGGCAGCAGCGCGCTTAATTCGTCCCAGCGCTGACCGCGAGCGGCGCGAGTATCAGCACGGGAAAGCAGCAGCCCTAGATTATGTTTGAGTCCGAGGTCGATGGCATCTTGCAGCGACAGCGGCATGCTTCCGGCGACGACCTTTATCGGCACGCTGCCGGAGAACGGATTTGTTCCGTTTCCAGCAGGCAGACTTTGGCCCGAAGTGTCTGAAACAGCAGTTGAATAGGTTTGCGCGTGAGATACTGCTCCACCAATCAAGGCTATTGC
>Ga0209580_10000622_pt1 | contig 18256 bp, 14 predicted proteins | sample Coa_R1_5_FD_187153 | JGI IMG/M metagenome (GOLD analysis project Ga0209580, IMG submission 187153) | Surface soil microbial communities from Centralia Pennsylvania, which are recovering from an underground coalmine fire - Coalmine... | ecosystem: Environmental > Terrestrial > Soil >... | reverse complement strand
AGAAGGTAGCTCTTTACCTGGCCGCGAAGTTTGTCGCGAATCCCGCCTGCACCCTACCCCTCTACCGGCAATCTCAAGGCGCTGCCCCAAGCCGGAACGCGCATAAGCTCAGTGAATCAGGCCGCTTTCCGCGTTGTGCGGGAAGCAACTAAACTTTAAGAGTTTTATTTTTGAGTTTTTTTCTGTTCCGCAGTTTTTTGTTCCCCGGTTTGAGGGAACGGCGCCAGCACCCGCAGGATCATCCTCTTAACTTCCGAATTCGCATGGCGCCACATCAAGGCAACGCCACATTCGAAGAGATGCGCTGCCTGAATCGGGTTGAACTGGTTATAATTCTTTCCTACATTCCCAATGCGACTGATTCTTAACTCCAGATTCCTTATGCGTAACCTGACTCAATTTCTATTGATTTTGTCTTTGACATTGCTTCCGGCAATTGGCGGACGCGGCCAGCAGAGCGGGGCCTCGCTAGTTTATCCCGGTGAAAAGCACTTGCACAACGTGCGCCAGCTCACCTCCGGCGGACAGAACGCTGAAGCATACTTCTCGTCCGATGATCGTTACCTCATCTTTCAGCACCAGGGCGAGGGTGTTCCCTGCGACCAAATCTACACCATTCCTGTTCCTACGCCGGACGGCAAGCCGGCACAGCCCAAGCTGGTAAGCACCGGCCAAGGCCGCACAACCTGCGGCTATTTTTTTCCCGCCGGCGACCACATCCTGTTTTCCTCGACGCATGCGGCCAGCCCCGAATGCCCGCCTAAGCCTGATTATTCTCACGGCTACGTCTGGCCCATCTATGACACCTATCAGATCTATACGGCCAAGCCGGATGGCACGGACCTGCGCCAGCTATCCCATGCCCCTGGCTACAATGCAGAGTCCACCATCACTCGCGATGGCAAGAAGATCGTTTTCACTTCTACCCGAAATGGCGACCTTGATATTTACACCATGAATGCCGACGGCAGTCACCCGCGCCAGTTGACGCACGAGCTTGGGTATGATGGCGGGCCATTCTGGTCTTACGATGGTAAGAAAATCGTCTATCGGGCTGAGCACCCCAAGACGCCACAGGAAATTGCCGACTACAAAGATCTGTTGTCGCGCGGACTGATCCGTCCCGGCAATCTGGAAATCTGGGTGATGGACGCCGACGGCAGGCACAAACATCAGGTCACGCACAATGGCGCCGCAAACTTTGCTCCATTCTTTTTTCCTGATGGAAAGCGCATCATCTTCGCTTCCAACATGGCCGATCCCAAAAACGGGCGTGACTTCGATCTTTACATGATTAACGTAGATGGAACCGGTCTGGAGCGGATCACATACTATCCTGACTTTGACGCTTTTCCCATGTTCAGCTCTGACGGAAAAAAATTAGTGTGGGCCTCCAACCGCAACGGCAAAGAGCCGCACGAGACCAACATCTTTATAGCTGATTGGGAGGAGTGAAGAATCGGTGCATCGGACAGCAAAATGGAACAGCGCGTTTTCTCTTCCTGTGCCGTCGTTTTTTTCTGCTGTTCATCTATCCTGCGGCTTCGGCTGAATCGCCCGGTGTGTCCTGTTCCTCGCTGACCTGTACTTCCGGCGTTCGTCCGGTTGCATCCAGCACTTCACGCGTGATGCGGTCATCAATGTCTGCCGCTTGTTCCACCTCAACCGGATAACGCACAACCACCTGCGTCCCGCTTGCCGTCAGGTGCAGGCGGCTCTCCGGTGTGAGAGGCCCTACCGGAAGTCCGTGTATCGCGCGTTCCATGCCGCGCCGCTGCGGTTCCATCCTCTCTTTGTAGGCATCGAAGACTTTATTCACGGCTTTCAGCATTCGCTCTTCCACCTGGCGGAAATCGCTGCCGGGACTGAGCGTGAGCAAAACCTCATGCCAGGCAAAGTTTGTGCCGGGAATTTGCTTGAAGAAACCCTCATCCGGTTGAAATACCACTGCATTGGAAAATGCAACCACGCGGCCTGTCGGCCGCGCTCCCGAGCCGCTGCTTACCTCAACCAGGTGCAGGCGTACCATGCCGATATCAACCACATCTCCGGTGACTCCCGCGACCTGCACGCGGTCTCCAACGCGAATGCCATACTTTCCAATCAGCACAAAGTACCCGGCAACGGACTGGATCATGTTTTGCAACGCTACCGCCAACCCTGCTGTGGTGATTCCGGCAAACAAGGTCACAGATCCCAAACCGCTGGCAAACGCCATCAACAGGATTACAAATACCAGCGGCGCGACAATGATCCTTCGCACAATCAGGAACTGGTGCCTCCGGCGGCCGTCCTGCACGTAACGAAAAGTGGCTTTGCGCCAGGCATGGGAAATAGCGAAGATGGCCAGCAGGATACCGGCCAGCATTCCCAAACGCAGCAACAGGGTTCCGGACACCTGCGAGTAACGGGCCTGCACCTCATTCCGCCAGTTGCTCACGTTTCGCTTGTAGAGATCGAACAGAAGATTTTGCTTGGCCAGCGGAAGAATGGTGGCGGAGAGCTGTTTATATTCTTTCGTCAATTCTTTGAGTTCGTTCTGTTGTTGCGCCAGCACCGCCGGGTCCTGTGATGCCGGTTGGTTGGCCAGTTCGTCGCTGCGCTGGGTGAACTCCCGGATGCGGGCAATCAGCGGGCTGCGCAATGTCTTGGAAGTATCGGCCAGCGAATCTGTCATCTGAAGCGCGTGGTCCAGAAGGCCGCGCTTGTGTCGCGTGTCAACCACGTCCGTGATCAGCCCGAAAATGCCTGTAGGCAGCGCCTTTTTTTCATCCGGGGCCACGGTAGCGGAACTCGCGGCGGCAGCCTGCGATGCGCCGCCTCCGGCCTCTGCTCCTTTGCTGCTATCGGTGATTGTTGCCGGCAATGTATGGGCCAGCTCGTCAATCTGTGCTTCCAGGCCCTTGGGGCCAGCGAACGCGTTCATCCCTGAGGCGTACTGGAGCATGTTCTGCAATGTCTCACGCCGGGCGTTCAGCAGCTCCAGCTCGGCTTCGCTCTCTGCGACCTCTGATTCCAGAACTGCCCGTTTTTTGCCCGTGGCTTTGCTCAACTGCTGTTTGAAGGATTCAAGCTCCTTCTCTTCGTCGCTGATTTGCTGCTTGCTTTTGTCCACCAGGTTGACCAGGTTTTGATACTGCGACGGGTTGGGCGGGGCCTGCGTATCGGGAGTTTTCCCTTTGGTCTGTGCGGCTATTTGTTGCGCCTCGACCCGGGCAAATTCGAAAGCCAATCGCACCACCTGGCCGGCAATTTGCCGGTTCTCGTTAAGAAAAACCGCATCGCTGGGCTCTTTGACCAGCTCCTGCTGGCTGGCCAGCAGGCGATACCAGACCACCGTCTGGTTCAGGAACTCCAGAATGCTTTTCGGTTGAATGGTTGGAGGAACATCAGCAGGCACAACGCCGGGGATGGCGAACAGCAGCAGGAATGCCGCCAGAATCCTGCTTTTCTTTCGGGCTAGGAAGATCGGAACCATGTCGCTATAGGGTACAGGAAAGATTGACAATCCTGTAGAATGTTCCCGGAAAATGTGCATTGGCAGAGGTGGCATTATGCAATGCAACTACCTGAAAGCTGTTATCACTCTTGCTGTCCTTCTCATGGGCGCATGTTCGGAAGCGCCTAAGACAGAATCAACGGAGAAGGCCTTTCCCTCGACACCGGTCACCGGAAAAACCGCCTTCTGGGACCTGTACAAAGCGGCACACTCCTGGGCCGCTGATCTGGAACCACTCAAACTGGAGAGCAGCTCAGCGCCGGGCTTGAAGAATCAGGCCGGCAATGCTGCGATCTGGACCGGGACATTCGGTTCGAGCAAGCGTCGCGAGGCAATCATGATTACATACGCGGTAGCGGCCAAGCCCCCGGACGTCACCAAGGGCATCAACGTGGGGCATCCGTTTCCCTGGCCTGGGCCGACAAAGGATGCTTTGACCTTCCAAACCTCCGACCTGGTGGCTGACTCCGACGCAGCATACAAAGCCGCTTTGGCTAAAGCTGAACCATGGCTCAAAAAACATCCAGACAAGGAAGTGTCAATCTCTCTGGGCAATGCCTCCCGCTTCGGGACGCCAGTCTGGTATGTATTGTGGGGCGACAGCAAAGCCGGCTACAGCGTCTACGTCAACGCCAAAACCGGCGAGATAGCCAAGCCTAAATAGGGAACAAGAGAACGGATCGAAAATCCAAACCGTACAGAGGGTGCTCTGCACCGTCTCCGGATACGCTTTGGACTCATAGCGCTGATTGGCAGGCACGTATCCGCTGTTAAAATAACTGCTGGGGCCCGTAGCTCAGATGGATAGAGCATCTGCCTTCTAAGCAGAGGGTCGCGTGTTCGAATCACGCCGGGCCCGCCATTCGTGTCCAACTTCATTCCCTTGCATCACTTCACGGTAAAGGTTGAATCACCCGTTCGTTCGCATCGAACAACGGAACCCGCAAGCGATCACGTTTCAGGTCAACATTGGTGTCCGCCGGGCCGTCTGGATTGTTGGGGTTATTAAAAAAAGGCACAAAAGAAGCGACTACCGATGTCCCTGCCCGAAGGGCCCACCCGATCATAGTTGCCCGCTAGAAGCCGGAAGCCGACTCATAAATACAAACCAGTTGCTTGGCTGTGATGTGTGTTTCCTGCGGATACCCGTAGGCGTTGTTCACATACAGCACGCCATCCAGCGCCAGGTTGCGATTGACGTGGCTGTGTCCATAGACGTGAATTGCCGGTTTCAAGCGCCTGATCTGCGCCTCCAGTTTTGTCGATCCCAGGACGGGATAAAGAAATCGCTTATCACCGGAAGTGTAGTTGGGGAAAACGTCGAGACGCGGCACGAAATGCGAGAAAGAAATGACTGTCTGATTCGTAATCTGGAGGAAATCATCATTGAATCGGAAAAAATATTCCGCAATCTCGCGTACAGAGAAGTGAGCCGGCCAGCGGCAGGCATGATAATCCACCCAGGCATCCAGCAGATCGGGTGTAGGCTCACCGAACGAGTAGTCGTACCAGCCAAGCAATGGAACAATTGAAAGGTCCCGGCAGTGGAAAGGCCGCATGGACGCTCCGCAGCTCTCAGCCACCTGGCAAACCTGTTGGAACTTATCCAGGGAAGTCCCGGGATTCGGATCGTGCAACACCCATAGCTCATGGTTCCCGGGAACATAGAGCACCTGGGCAAAGCGGCGCGCCAATGCGCGCAGGCACCACTCGAGCAAGCGCAGCGAATCGCAAATATCTCCCGCCAGAATCAGCAAGTCGTCGCGGTAATCCATGGTAGAGAGATTTGCGATCCACTGCTGATTCACCTCGTAATGTACGTGAACGTCCGATATCGCAAAAACTCTCATAAAGGGATCGTGAGGCAACTGTGTATTTTAAATGGCTGTAGAACAGGCAACAGGCCACAGGGGACAGCAAAAGCAAAGACAACACCCACGGAGTCACAGCCGTAGCAGAGCCACAATCAAAAGCAGATAACCACAAAGGGCACGAAGAAAAGCAACACCTGCAACCACAGAGGGCACAGGGGAACGCAGAGGAAATTCGAAAATCAAAAGCAAAAGTAGAGGAAAGGCACGGAGGAAAACACCAGAGGCTACGAAGAAAAGATGGGGAATGGCAAGGTGAATGAAAAGAGATGAAAATCTCTGTGAAAAAAGTTCTCACGGTGGGTACTACGGAGGGTCAAAGGCGGTATTTGTCATTTGTCATGCATGTGTCATTCATGCCTCAACGCCACCATGGGATCTATGCGGGCGGCGCGACGGGCCGGCAGGTAGCTGGCCAGGGCACAGGCAACCAGCAACAGCAGAGTCGAAAACGTCAGCGTAATTGGATCGCGGGGAGAGAGTCCATAAAGTTGACTCGAGATCAGGCGGCCCATGCCGAGGGCAGCGGGAATTCCCAGCGCCACTCCGATTGTGACTACCAGCAATGACTCGCGCATGACCATGCGCAGCACATGAGAGGCTTCCGCGCCGATGGCCATGCGGACGCCGATTTCACGGGTGCGGCGCGAAACGTTATATGCCATCACACCGTACAGGCCGATCGAGGCGAGCACCAGGGCAAGCAGGCCGAAGAAGCCGGACAGCCGGGCGATGGCGCGGGCGTCGTGCGCTGAATCGCTGACCCGTTGTGCCAGGCTGGTGATGTTGAAAACCGGAACCTTGCTGTCGAGCTCGGCAATTGCACGCCGCAGTGACTGGGAAAGCGCGGTTGGGTCACCCGCCACGCGCACGTTCAATTCACTCCCATAGGCATACGGTGGGGCGTCCTTTGCCGGCTTGGTTTCAAACGGCTCTTGCAACAGCGGTATAAAAGCCAGAGGAGGCGTTTTTTCGTCCAGGGAGTTATATTTTGAATTCTTGACTACGCCCACAATCCTCATTCCTGGCGGCTTAAACGGTGCTCCCAGCCTGAAATGATGGCCAATGGGATTTTGCGAGGGGAAATAGCGTTGGACGAAAGCCTGGTTGACGACCGCGACATGTGGAGACTCCTGGATATCATCCCTGGTGATGTCCCGCCCCTCTATGAGAGTCATTCCATTGGTCTGGAGATAGTTCCAGGTAACATGGCGGTGCTGAACGTTCATGTCCTCGTTCGGCTTCTCCATATAGCCTTCGATGGAAATGTTGGACGTACGATTGCTGCCGCTGAGCATTCCCGAATCGGCAAGCGCGGCGGAGCGCACTCCGGGAAGCGCTTCTACGCGTTCAAGCAACCGGGTGTAGAGCTGCGGGACATCATCCTTGTGGTAACCGGCGGCGGCCAGGTCTAACCGGCAAGTCAGCACCCGATCAGCCACAAATCCCAGGTCCTGCTCCTCCAGGTTGCGCAAGCTGCTGGCGAAGAGCCCTGCCATCATCAACATTGCCAGGGAAACCACCACCTGGCTGCTGACCAGGAGTTTGGGCAATGTAATCTTTCCGCCGCCGCTGGTTCCATTCTGGAACTGACCTTTCAGAGCATGATTCAGGTCAACTTTGGTGCTACGGAAAGCCGGCGCCAGGCCAAAAACAATCCCGCTGATCAGTGAGACAACAAAGGCGAAAGAGAGCACGCGCAGGTCAGGCGTGAAGCGGAAAGATTGGGGATTCATGCCAAACACCAGGGTGGAGAGCAGCTTGACGGTCCAGGCCGCGAGCGCGAGACCGGCCAATCCGCCAATCCCAGCGAGCAGTACGCTTTCTGTCAGCAGTTGACGCAAGATCCGCCTCCGCCTGGCCCCCATGGCGAGGCGGACTCCCATCTCGCGTTGCCGCGCCGTTGCCCGCGCCAGCAGCAAATTGGCGGTGTTCAGGCAGGTGATGATCAGCACCAGAATCACCAGCACGGCGAGGACCCGCAGGCGTGGAGAGAGGCGTTCACGCACGCCGGAAATGCCGGTTGAACCGGCAACAAGCTCGACGCGGGCCTCGCGGATGCGCCGTTCATCGTCGGGTGAGAGCGGACTTCCCTTAAGGCTGGACATGATTTGCTGGAGTTGAGCGGTAAGGGCGGTGGCCGTAGCGCCAACATCCGCTCCGGGCTTTAGCCTGCCCAGCACATCCAGCCAGTAAACGTCGTTCTCCTTTGCCCAGTTCGCCTCTTCCATGAGGAAAGGCTGCTGGTTCAAGGGGAACCACAAATCCGGGGTTTGGGTGTTCAACTTCACCCCATAAAATTCTGGCGGTGTCACCCCCACGATGGTGAACGCCGCACCGTTAATCAGTAGCGTCCTGCCGGCAACCTGCGGATCACGTCCTAGATTTTCACTCCAATAGCGATAGCTGATTACCGTGACCGGGTCCGGCTTGTCCAGTAGATCGTCATCGGCAACCAGCACCCGCCCTAAAACGGCGTTGACGCCGAGCACATGGAAGAAGTTGCCATCCACCAGGGCCGCCGCAAATCGGCGCGGCGGGTCACCTGACTTCGGTATGGCCACGCGGACGGCGACCTGATTGCTGGACATGGCCGTTAAACCATCAAAGAGCGACCGGTTCCGCTCCCGAAGCTGCTCGAAGAAAAGATAGGAATAGAGGTGGATGCTGCCTGTCGGCAAATTCCCGCTGGAGCTCCCATACCATTGGTCGTTGCCAAGGAAGTAAAGTTGTTCAGGGTGGTCCACCGGCAAGGACCGCAGCATGAGGCCGTTGATGAGCGAGAACACGGCGGTGTTGGCGCCGATCCCAAGTGTCAGCGTCACCAGCAAAATGGCTGTGGTCAGTCGCGATTTCGCCATCATGCGGAAGGCAAAGCGCAAATCCTGCAGCAGGTTCTCGAAAAGCGCCAGGCCGTTGGCTTCGCGGCATTCTTCTTTGATCTGGGCGACCCCGCCAAATTCCAATCGCGCCCGCCGCAAGGCTTCTTCCTGGGGCACGCCGCTGCGGCGCAGGTCTTCAACGTAGCTTTCAATGTGGAAGTGCAGCTCGGCATCCATGGCATTCTCCACGCGCGAGCGCCGGAAAATGCCGCGCAACCAGGAGCGCAGGCGGGCCATGATCATGCTTCCTCCGGTAATGTCTTGAGAATGCCGCCGATCACATCTGCCATGCGGTTCCATTGTTCCGTCTCCGCCTGCAATCGTCGTTTGCCCGCCTTCGTCAGGCTGTAATACCGGGCTTTGCGGTTGTTTTCAGATTTGCCCCATTCGCTGGTGATCCATCCCTGATGTTCCAAACGGTACAGAGCGGGATAGAGCGAACCCTGCTGGATTTCCAGGCGATCTTTGGAAATCTGCTGGATGCGCAGCAGTACCCCGTATCCATGAAGGGGACCCAGGGAGATGGCTTTAAGGATAAGCATCTCCAAAGTGCCTTGCAAAAGTTCGAGGTGCTGTTCGATGGCGTTCTCCTAGTTCATCTAGGAATGGTAGGCACGCTCTCCTAGATTGTCAAGGAGAGAGACGGTTCAATTTGTAATTGGTAATCGAGCAAATGGACCGCTTGTTTCTGGATGCAAATGTTCTTTTTTCAGCCGCTTATCGCGAAGATGCAGGTCTTCTCCATTTAGCGAAGAACCTCCGTGCACGGCCGTTATGTTCCAAACAGATCCATTTGTTTCTGCGGGTCCTGTGGAGCGGAAGCTCTTTGCGGCGGCCGGCGGTCTGGGAGGCCAATTTTGTATTTCTCGCGATATTTTTTTGCCAGCGCACTGATGCGCTTGTGGTAGCTGTCTGGAAGATAGGCCCGTCCGGAATAGCGTTCGCGGTATGTGGCTGCCAGTTGCGGGAATTTTTCCTCCAGAAATGGCATGAAGACTTTTTCCGAGCAGGGTTTCAGAAACAAGGGATTCACATGGACGAACTTTGCTCCCGCCTGGGCTGCGGCCTTGATCACCCGTTCCAGATCGGCAGGAGCATCCGTAATTCCCGGCAGCACCGGAGCGCAGTTGATCCCCGCATGGATGCCAGCCTCCGTGAGCTTCTGCACAGCCATGAGGCGAAGATCAGGGCGAGGCGCGCGCGGCTCCAGAATCCGCGCCAGATCAGTCCGAACGGTAGTTACGGTCATGCAGATGGAGATGCGGTTATTTCGGGCAATGGCTTTCAGCAATTCCAGGTCACGCAGCACTAGATTGGATTTGGTGACCAGGCCGATTTCAAAGCCCTGGCGCCGGGCAAATTCCTGAAGGATGGCGCGGGTGATTCCAAAACGCCTCTCGGCCGGCTGATATGGATCAGTTGCCGTGCCAATGGCAATTTCTTCTCCGGGACGGACCTTCTTGAGTTCCTGGCGCAGAAGCCAGGCGGTATGCTGCTTCACGTAAATCTTGCGTTCGAAATCCAGGCCATCCCGCAACTCCATGAATTCATGGGTGTAGCGGGCGTAGCAGTATTTGCAGGCAAACTCGCAGCCGCGGTAGGGATTGATCATCCAGGTAAAGGGCATGCGGGGCGACATGCAGCGCGTGAGTACAGAACGGTTGTCCAGGGTAATGTATTCGACGTTGTAGCCTTCGTCCACGGCTTCGCCTTGAGCGGCAAGGCGGGCGATGCCTATAAGTCGCTGTCCGGGGTCAATTTGGGGAAACAGGGAAGACATGTATTCGCTTTTTGTTCGCCTACAGAATACCGGGGAAGGGGCGGCAAGTCAAACTCAAACCCAGCTGTAAGTAATACGGGAGATTACAAAAGCGTGGCGAGCACTGTGTTTGGACCCAACAGCAAATAGCAGCCTAATCGCCCGACTTCGGCGGCTTCTGCGGAATGGTGATGTCAATTGTGGTGACTTTGCCGAAGGTGGCCAGATCGCGATCGAAGTCCTTTGAATTGCCCACCACCAGCGTTGCCAGTTGCTGGGGGTGAATATACTGGCGGGCTACGCGGTCCACGTCGGCAGGCGTGACCTTTTCAATTCCGGAACGATAGCGCTCCAGAAAGTCAGCAGGATAGCCGTAGAACTCGTAAGCCATTCGTTCCGCCAGCACTTTTTCTTTCGAATCAAAAGAAAAAATAAAGGAATTCAGAATGGAGTCCTTGGCTTTTTGTACCTCGTCTTCTTTGACTCCATTCTTGATCAGGTCATCAATCTGGGTCCTGAGAGCTTGAATGACCGCAGCCGTACTGCCGCTCTTGGTGGAGGCACTGAAGCGCTGGAGACTGGGATGGTCGAAAGCCGCTCCAATACCGCCTCCCACGCTGTAGGCCAGCCCCAGTCGAGTACGGATGTTGGAAAACAGGCGGGAGTTGAATCCGCTGCCAAAGAGTTCGTTCAGGACTTCAACAGCGTAGTAGTCAGGATTGCGCCTTTCAATCCCCAGGCCCAGCATCTCGACCGTGCTCTGGTTTACATCTTCCTTCTGCACGAGATAGATGCCGGGAACCGGCTCATGGAATGCGACATTGATTTTTGGGAATGGCTGTCCCTTGGGCAATTTGGCGAAAGCCTCGCGCAACTTCTTTTCCATGACCGCCGAATCAAAGTCACCGGCGACTCCCAAGATCATGTTGTTAGCGGCAAACTGGCGCTTATGCCATTGCAACAGATCGTCTCTTGTAATCGCGGCTACTGTGTAGTATTCGGGAATGCGGGCATAGGGGTTATCGCGTCCATAGGCAATACGGACAGCTTCACGCTGTGCGATCTCGCCCGCATCATCATTGCGGCGCAGGATGATGCTCAAGAGCTGCTGCTTGGCAAGATCAACCTTGTCCTGCCGAAACTCCGGATTCTGCAACAAATCCATCACTACCGGCAGCACGCGGTCGAAATCTTCCTTGAGCGAAGACCAGCCAAGAGAGCTGGAATCGATGCCGGGCGAAGCTTCCACGCTGGCCGCACGTATTTCCAGAAAATCATCCAGTTCATCGCCGGTCTTACTCCTGGTCCCTCCGGTACGCCAGACCTCCGCGTAGATTCCGTTCAGGCCTGCCTTGCCGGCGGGTTCATCGCGCTGGCCGCCGCGGATACGGATGCGCCCGTTAATCAAGGGCAATTCATGATCTTCCTGCAGAAAAATGACCAAGCCATTCGCCAGCTCTATCCGCTTAGGCTCCTGGGGATGAAAAGAGTGCAGGGGCGGGATTGGAATCTGCTTCCAGGATTGTGGGGCCGAACCGGGGGAAGCACTTTGTGCCTTGTTGGTCGTTGGCGGTTCAGACTGGCCAAATGACGCTGCAAGCAAGAGGAAGGAAAGAGGGAAGAGCAGCGACAGGCTTCGGTGGCCGAATCTCATTGCTGGCCTCCTTTGGCTGCCGGGGCTGCTGCGGGTTTTTGCGTTTCAATCATGGCAACGCTGCGGTTATTCTCAATGAAAGTGCTATTGGCAACCCGCCGGATGTCGGTTTTGGTTACTTTCTCAATGCGGTCCAGATCGCGGAAAAGTTCCCGCCAGTCTCCAAAGCGGGCCTGAATCATGCCCAATTGCAAAGCCATGCCCTCATTGTCTGCCAGGCTGCGGATCAGGTCAGCTTTGGCGCGAGTTTTCACCGATTGCAGTTCTTCATCGCTTACGTCAGTGGTTTTGAGTCTCTCGATTTCTTCATGGATCGGTTGAGCCATCTCCCGGGCTGTGTGGCCCTCGGAGGGTACCGCAAAAAAATAAAACAGGGTCGGATACTTTCCACCGGGGTAGCTGCCGCCCTCGGCTGCAATAGCAATCTGTTTATCGCGAACCAGGGCGCGATAGAGCCGGGACGTACGTCCTTTCGAGAGCAGGTCAGACATCACGTCATAGACTGGATCATCCGGATCGGTCACGCTGGGCCGGTGATATCCCTCCACGTAAAGCGGCTGGCTCTGCTCGTTCAGGATGGCTTCTCGAACAGCGATTTGCGGCGGCTCCCGGGTGCGCAGCGGCTCAGGCATGGGGGCCGCAGGCAGGCGTCCAAAATACTTTTCGATCACCGGCATAGCCTCAGAGGCTTTGACATCGCCAACCACGGTGACGACCATGTTCGCCGGAACATAGTATTTGTGAAAGAAATTTGCGGCGTCGGTTGCCGAGAATGCCGTGAGATCGGAAGGCCAGCCGAGGACCGGGCGTCCGTAGGGATGGGCAATGAAAGCCGAGCGAAGAAATTGTTCCAGTAAACGCCCCTGGGGCGAGCTGTCTGTCCGGAGGCGGCGTTCTTCATAAACTACGTCGCGTTCTTTATAGAATTCGCGCATCACCGGGTGCAGAAAGCGTTCTGACTCCAGATAAGCCCACAATTCAAGGCGATTTTCAGGAAAGGAATAGTGATACCCGGTCTCATCCCAGTCGGTAAACGCATTCAGGCCAACACCGCCCTGGCTCTCCACAATTTCACCAAACTGGTTGGGGATCACGTAGCTATCCGCCTTCTCAATGGCTGCCTTCCACGCTTTTTCCAGTTCCGCCACTTTTTGGGGATCACGGCCGACCAGCTTCTCGTTTTCTCCCTGGTAGGCGGCGTAAGTTTCTTCTACTTTTTGCAGCGCAATTTTCTCTTCCTCGTAGTTGGTAGTGCCGATTTTATCGGTGCCCTTGAACGCCATATGCTCAAACATGTGCGCCAGCCCGGTGATGCCCCCAACCTCCTGCGCGGCGCCTGCGTCCACGTGCGTGTAAAAGGAGAAAACCGGGGCTTCCGGCCTTTCCATGATGACGACGGTCAAACCGTTTGCCAATTTTTGCACGGTGATGCGCTTTTCGAATGAAGCCAGGTCCTGAGAGTGAATGCCTGCTAGGAAGAGAAAAAAGAAGGAGAGAAAGAGCAAACCCCGAAGGTGTTTTTTCATAGAAAACTCAAACTCAATAAGGATAAATTAATCCTGTCGTCACCGGTAACTCAAAATAGTATGCGCGAGCGAGGCGCCAGAGTTATGCCGGCGAGAGCGTTGCGGGTGCAACGAGTTCGGCTTTATCGAGTCTGGGCGTGCAGAGAAGAAATCAAAAGCGGCTATTGCTCCAGTCAATAATCAGGCGCTCCTTAGCGCCGCGCAAGGGGAGACTCAGCAGCCGCATACGGGACGAGAGCTCTAAGAAGATTCCGTGGTCCATGATGTGGTCAAGAATTTCCGCCATGCTGGCATCTTCCGGAGTGGTGACTCTTTTATGCCGGAACTTCCCACTGAGACGTTTTGAAGCAGAATTGATGAGTAGTGGCACAATATCCTCGATGCCGCATTTTTAGCAGGAATATTTGCGGCCCTGTGGACGCTATTTCCGATATTCCAATTACCTCCACCGCGGCCAGGCAATCTGAAGGATTTTCAACGAACTTGTAGTGTTAGATTCCGGCAATCCTAACGGGTTGTCAGAAAAAGCAGGGCTGAATTTTGATGATTTCTTTAAGGTCTTTCGCCTCAAGCAGATGCAGGAGCGAAGAATTTTTTATTCGCTGATTGCCGGCCCCGCTCTGGCCACAGCGACAGACGTCTTGGACCGCAATTTTGCTACTGCCCAGGCGATCACTCTGTAGGCGAGCAGGATTCCCAGAATTGCACCATAAGTGAGTGGCTGCCGCAGGTCGGCTTTGACCAGCCAGATGAAGTGAATCACCGCTGCCGCGGCGCTGAAGTAAATCAGGCGATGAAGTTTTTGCCAGCGCTTTCCACCCAGGCGTCGAATCCACCCGCTGGTAGAAGTCAATGCCAGAGGCAGCATCAGCGCCCAGGCGGTCAAACCGGCAGTTATAAAGCGGCGCTTGGCGATGTCGTGCAGCATTGTGGGAAAGTCAAAGAACTTGTCCAGCCACACGTATGTCATCAAGTGCAAAGAGCCATAAAAAAAGGCAAACAATCCCAGCATGCGGCGAAAACGAATGAGCCACGGCAACTGAGACAGCTTGCGCAGAGGGGTTATGCCAAGGGTAAGCAGGAGAAAAATCAGCGTCCATCTGCCGGTAGTTCGGGTGATGACATCAACAGGATTTGCGCCCAGGCGATCATGAAAGCCCTTCCACACCAGCAATGTGAGTGGACCCAGGCAGAGCAAAAATCCCAGGAGCTTGAGAACACGGACCAGTTTTTCCCGTAATGGCAGCATTAAAAATTTTTGCGCAGGTCCATGCCTGAATAGAGACTTGCGACCTGATCGCCGTAGCCGTTAAACATGAGCGTAGGATGCTTATGAGCGAAGATGCCCTCTCCAATCCTGCGCTCTGTGGCCTGGCTCCAGCGTGGATGATCTACGGTGGGATTCACATTGGAGTAAAAACCATACTCATCTGCCGCCATGATATTCCAGGTCGTAGGAGGCATATTCTCTACGAACTTGATTTTAACGATGGCCTTGATGCTCTTGAAACCATATTTCCATGGCACAGCCAACCGCAAGGGAGCGCCATCTACATTGGGAAGCACCTCGTCATAAAGGCCGAGCACGAGAATGGTAAGAGGATGCATAGCCTCATCCATTCTGAGTCCCTCGATATAGGGCCATTGAAGCACATCGCGCTTCTGGTTCGGCATCTGATCGGGCGCGAAAATGGTCTCAAAGGCCACGAACTTCGCGTGGCCCAGAGGCTCGGCCTGCTTGAGTAGATTGCTGAGAGGATAGCCCACCCACGGAATGACCATGGACCATCCTTCCACGCAGCGATGACGGTAAATGCGCTCCTCCAGCGGAGCGAGCTTCATGATAGTGTCAATGTCGATTTTTTTTGGCTTCCTCACCAACCCTTCAATCGAGACCGTCCACGGACGAGTGCGGAAATTTGCTGCCAACCCATTGGGCTCGTACTTATCGGTGCTGAATTCGTAGTAATTGTTGTAATTGGTAATGTCCTTGAAAGAGGTTGGCTGCTCAGTGACGCTGAACGGGCTCTTTGCAATGCCCGCCAATTTGGTTCCGGCTGCTTCCGCCTCATTACCGTCCATGCCGCGGAGATAGAGACCGGCGGCAATGGCCGCTCCCGTGGCCGCCGCTCCGGTAATGAATTTGCGCCGATTCAGGAAAGCCGGCTTGGGAGTGATCTCTGAAGAAGGTATGTCATTGGATTTTTTGATAAGCATGGCCGTTCCTAATTTTAGCCGACCTTGGTTGACTGAGGCGACGATTTCTCCCTCTCATGAGATTACTTTTGGGCCGGAATTTTTCAATTTAAGTACGGCCCGGAGGAGGAAATGGATTGATCCAGAAATTACAGCCGGCTTCGCAGACCTCGTATGGCAGACCTAAAACGCGCTGATATAATTTTATCCTCAATGCGAACCAATTGGAGCCGGGAGGAAATCTCGGCACTCTATCACAGGCCTCTGCTGGATCTTCTTTTTGAAGCGCAGAAAGCACATCGTGAATTTCATCCAGCCAACCAGGTGCAGATGTGCCGCTTGTTGTCCATCAAGACCGGTGGATGCCCGGAGGACTGTGCCTACTGTCCTCAGAGCGCGCATTACTCAACCGGTGTAGAGAGGCGCCAGCTCCTGAACAAGGATGAGATTCTTGAGGCCGCATGGCGGGCCAGGGATGAAGGGGCGACACGATTCTGCATGGGCGCTGCCTGGCGGCAAGCGCCGCAGGGAGGCGAGTTTGATTCAGTGTTGGAGTCAGTTCGCGCTGTAGCGCAACTCAAGATCGAAGTCTGCTGCACGCTGGGAATGCTGACGGAAGAACAGGCCATTCAACTGAAGCAGGCTGGACTCACGGCTTACAACCACAATCTGGACACCTCTCCGGAGTTCTACGGCCAGATCATTCACACGCGGACGTATGAAGAGCGGCTCAACACGATTGCAGCGGTGCGCAAGGCCGGCATTCAGGTTTGCTGTGGAGGAATTCTGGGGATGGGTGAATCGGATGATGATCGCATTGGACTTCTGCATCAGCTTGCCGCGCAAAGTCCGCATCCGGAGAGCGTGCCGATCAATATGCTGGTTCGCGCCAAAGGCACGCCGCTGGCGAACCAGGCCGATCTCGATCCGCTCATTATGGTGCGGACCATTGCTTGTGCCAGGATTTTGATGCCGGAGTCCATGGTGCGTCTGGCTGCCGGCCGTGCTCAAATGACGAGCGAAACTGTTTTGCTGTGTTTCATGGCAGGAGCTAATTCCATTTTCTGTGGGGAGAAGCTCCTGACAACTCCCAATCCGGAACCGTCCGCAGATGCCGACCTGCTGCGTAAGTTCGGGCTGGAGCCGATGGTCGTGAACTAATTGCTAGCTGGCCTTCGCTTCCAGGGATGCGGCGGTTGGATCCTGTTCAGTCCGGGGAGCCACAATGCGCATCTGGCGCCAGTCATAGGCAAATTCTTTGCCGCAATCCAGGCACACAACATATGTTCCGGTTTGCTGGGCGGCAAATGGACGCCGTTGTCCGCGTTTGCCGCTAATGGGGAAGCTGAGGCGTTTGTGCCAGCAGCCGAATAGCATATCCAGAATTTTCAATTCATCCTCCACAGCTGGGTTCGTTCACTTGTTCGGGCGTTGAATGCCGTTTTGCCCGAATCACCCATGTTTTAACCTTGGATGCGGTCCGAGGGCCGAATCCCTATCTAGCTGGTGCATATAAACCCGGCTTTGCTTGAATGGTTTTTCCACAGGCCCTAAACCCATATTAAACAGCAACTTGCCCGCCTTGGACTCAGGTCACGGGCATTTTCCGCCTGCCCTACATCATTAAGAACGCGCAGAACCGGCAAAACCTGCATGCTGGCCCTAAAAAGGCTTGCACGATCCCCGGATGCCTCTGGGCCGGCGTTTTTGGTTCACAAAATTTCGCGGCTGGCGTTCCGCCAACCGCGAAGGAGTGTTTCCACCAAAAGCAGGATCAGGAAGAAACCACAGGGAGAGAAGGAGCCAACTTGCATCTCCCTGCGGTTCTCTTTCGGTTTCCTAATAGGTAGTGCAGAAAAAAGGCAAAACGTTACAACAATTCTTTAGAAAAACCAGGGAAAGAGGGCAGGGCCGGTTGAGCACAAAAAGGCCATTCCTCGCGGATTCCGGTCCGCGAGGAATGGCTCCCACCAAAAGACAGGGCACAAAGAGGTAAGAGGAGATGTGCTCTGTTTTTTCTCTCTATATGGATAGTGCAGAAACTGGCAAAAACGTTACAAGAAAAATGAAAAACTCAAATAAAGATATAAAATTGGCGCCTCCATGAAATCCTTATCCCTTCTGCTCGTGCTGGCCATCCGTGCGTCTTGGAATCTACACAACAGTTTCACCCTGGTACAAGCTGTTGAAAAGAAACAGTTACCAAAACCTCGTTGTTGGCGCTGCGATCCCAAAGCTGCGTTATTCGTATCTTAATGCGATCATGGGATCCACGCGGGAGGCGCGGCGCGCGGGGAGATAACAGGCGAGCAGCGCGATCAGCATCAACAGCATAGCGACGGCGGCGAACGTGAGCGGGTCATGCGCGGTGATGCCGAAAAGCTCGCTGGCCATAAGGCGGGTCAATCCCAAGGCGGCGGCGGTGCCGACGACAACTCCAAGGAGAGCCATTTTTACGCCCTGGCTGAGCACGAGGCGCATCACATCACTGCGCTGGGCGCCAAGGGCCATCCGCACGCCGATTTCCGGGGTACGCTGGCCGACCAGGTAGGAAATCACGCCGTAAATCCCCACACAGGAAAGCACCAGCGCGAGCGCCGCGAAAACGCCGAGAAGAATCATGGAAAGTCTGCGCGCCGCAAGAGATCCGGCGACCACTGCGTCCATGGTTTGCACTCCGTAGATAACTTCGCGGGGATCAATCTCATCAACCGCGCGGCGCACCGCGCCCATGATGGCTGCGGGGTCGCCTTCCGTGCGCAGCACGACGGCAACGGCGTCGGCGGCAAGGGGCATGAGCTTCTCAGGAAGCTGCATGAAGGGATAGAAGAACTGGGCTTCGATGGCGGATTTTGCGTCCGCGCCAAGT
>Ga0209580_10000618_pt1 | contig 18280 bp, 13 predicted proteins | sample Coa_R1_5_FD_187153 | JGI IMG/M metagenome (GOLD analysis project Ga0209580, IMG submission 187153) | Surface soil microbial communities from Centralia Pennsylvania, which are recovering from an underground coalmine fire - Coalmine... | ecosystem: Environmental > Terrestrial > Soil >... | reverse complement strand
TGGCGCCAGACTACGCGCATTGGCACGGCATGGCGGAGGTGGCAGATCGCTTTTATATGCAGTTCATTCCGCAAGCCCGCGAGATCGCCCACAAAGCGGAGTTGCAGGGAAAGAAGGCAGAGAGCAAAGCGGTGCTAGATGTGATCGACGAGGTTCTGGCCCGGCCGGAGCATCAATGGTATGAGAAGGAACGCAAGCCGGAAAAGCCGCCGGCACCCAGGTAGGTGGCGCAGGTTGAGTTTGAAGCAGAAGGGGTAATGCGGATTGGTTCGTAGTGACCGCCTTTAGGCGGTCAAGGCGACTCGCTAAAGCGAGTCACTACAAGCTTAAAACCATTTTCCCGGAAATGACATCAGCTTCGAGAATACGAGCGCAAAGCGCACCACGCCGAAGATAAGAAAGACTATCAGGAACGCAGTTTCGGCACGGCGCAGCCAGCGGGCGCGGCGAGAGATGCCTTTGGCCACCGCATCGCGGACGCTATAGGGCAACACCGACAGTACCGCGAGGCCGAATAAGATCGGGTGCAGAATAAAGCCCAGCGGATGGTAATTAAAAGCTGCACCGAAGTTGCCGCGCACCAAGTTGGCGCCGGAGCGGGTCATGCCGCACCCGGGGCAAGGGGCGCCGGTGTAGCGGTGCAGCGTACACAAGTCGGGGATACCCCATTTCCCCAGGCCATCTACGGGCGGCTGCAGGATTACGTAAACCGCCGCCAGCAAGCACCAGCGACAAGTACGGCCACGAATGAATTCGCCCATCCAGTAGCGGCGCTGGGCGATCACTTGTGGCGGTGACGCGGGAATAGCTTGCGCTGAGGGAGTTGGCTCAGCCGGCTGCGCAGTGAGAGGTTCTTGCATGATTTTTCCTGACCAACTTTGAGTTTAGCGGCAAGCAAAAAAGCCGACAAGGCGAAGGGCGCAAGGGTGGCCGGGGCTGGAGTCTTCGGAAGCCCCGGTGCGCTTGCCGGGGCTTCCGAAGACTCCAGCCCCGGCCACCCCAACGCTGCAAATGCCAAACGCGAAACCGCCCAGGGTTCTCCTGGGCGGTTTCCGATTTCCACTGTAGTCGCAAGCGTCGTCAGCACGAGGATTGAATCGCGGACCGACCGCGCTCAGTTGGAGAAGAACCCGGTGGCATACCAGGTGCCGTTCGTTCCTTTGGCAATGTCGTAGCCATAGTAACGGTGTTCGCCCGCCACGGCACTCCAGTGTCCCGGGGAGTGCCGCCAGGCATCGACGCAGGAAAAAGCGGCTTCCAGCACGTTTTCACCGCCAACAAAATTGCCCCACGATTCCGCCACCACCTCCGATTGATTGTGAATCGGCGTGCCGGTCTCCGTGGCGATCTGCTGAGCGGCGGCAATGATGTTGGCGTGGTGCTGGTTGGTCATTGCGGCCTGCCGCAGGCTGTGCCGCTGCGCATGTCCCAGAATCCCCGGGTGAGGCTGGCCCAACACGCTCCGCGGTCGCTCGGGATGCACGCTCACGGCGTAGATCATGCTGCGCTGCGACAGCGTGGCATCGGCCGGCAGGTCGAGGATTGCGGCGACTTCGTTCACTCCGTAGCCCGGCACCCAGCCGTAGCGACTGCCGACCAATGGATGCGCCGAAATCGCAGTATTGAACGTGGGCAGGTCTTTATCGTGCAAGCTGACCATGGCAAGGCCCGGTTGCCCCAACATCTCCGCCAGCGCGGCGTGATTGAGCAACCGCTTGCCTTGCACTTCATAGTCGGCCGGCACCCGCAGGAGAACAAACTTCGCCAGGCGGTTGCGCAGATTAGGATCTGCCAGGACCGCCTCCAGCCGTTCGTCCGCCCGGAAGTAAATGAGCAAATCCTTTTTCTGCTCTCGAGCCAATTGACTGGCTTTTGCATAATCGGTCAACCAGACGGGGTCCGGTTTCTTCGTCGAATCTATGGGCGACTGACCGACGGTAAGAGCCAGAGACAGGAAATGAACTGCGAGCATGGGAACTTCCTTTCCAAAAGGTGTCCGTACGTGGTGCACACTCCTCGCGCCGCGAGTTCAGAGCCTGCGACTTAGTGGTGCGGGGAAGATATGAACTGGTCTCGCCGATGGCGAGATGGGAACCATGAAAAGACTGGGAAATCTACACAGGCTGCAAAGTATGTAAAAGATAGATAGTGGTGCAGATCGAAAGTGCGGTGATCTTTCTGTTGGCTCCTTTAGTAGCGATCAAAAATAGCAAGACAAGGGCTGATTTCGGTTCGCCGAGAATACCATCCGGAACCGTTCTCAGGACCATACTATCCCTAAACATTTTGCCACCAATAACATGTGCATATGGAAAGCGAATCTTATCTGACCCAGCTGGTGACGAAGCTGGCCGCAGGGTTGCGAGGTAAGGCGGTCTCGTTTAGGCAGCGGCATGCTGCCTATGTCCTCTCGTGCCAAACTGCGGATGGCGGGTTTTCCGGCCGCAACCCAGAAGCTGACCTTTATTACACTGGCTTCGCGTTGCGAAATCTGGTTCTCCTCGATGCGCTTGCACCGGAAGTGGCCCTGCAAGCTGCATATTATCTGCGTTCTCGCCTGAGCGGTCAGGCCACGCCGATTGATTTCTTTTCATTGCTTTATTCCAGTCTACTGCTCCAAACCGCTGCCGGAATTGATGCTTTGGAGAATATAGCTCAGGATTGGCCCGATCGAGTTGCCACGCTGCTCGAATCATTCCGTTCTAAGGACGGCGGCTATGGAAAGACACCGGGAGCGGTCGCGGGAAGCACGTACCATAGTTTTCTGGTTGCTTTGTGCTATGAGCTGCTGAATCGGCAGCTGCCGGAGAGCGACCGGATGGTCGGTTTCATCCGCAATCGTCGTCGAAGCGATGGCGGTTTCGTGGAAATTGGCCCCATGAAGCGCAGCGGCACGAATCCCACGGCGGCGGCAGTAGGCTTGTTACAAATGACGGAGCGCTTGAGAGACGAAGAAAGTGCCGGCATCGTTTCTTTCCTCGCCTGCCTGCAATCACCGGAAGGCGGTTTGCGTGCAAACCAAGTGGCTCCGGCAGCCGATCTGCTCTCAACTTTTACCGGCTGCTGGACGCTGGCCGAACTTGGCGGGCTTTCAAGAATCGATAGTGGCGCCGCCCTGCGCTATGTCAAAACGCTTGAGCGGCCCGACGGCGGCTTCCACGGCGGCGCCTGGGACGGCGGCTTCGACGTGGAGTACACGTTTTATGGGCTTGGGGCACTGGCCTTGTTGGACTCAGTCCCGTGATCGATCGGGAAGTTCGAGGACAGAAATCAGAGGTCAGAAAAAGGTTTAGCAGGTTCTGACCTCTAACCTCTGAACACTTGTAACGAACAGCGCTTACCAAAATAGCGAAAAGGCGAGCGGCTCCTGAGAAGAGCCACCCGCCTTTCTGCGTTTCATGCGGAATCCTTCCGCATTTCAATCAGTTGCAGCCGCAACCGCAGGCGCTCGGCTCCACGCCAAAGCGGCGGTGGAACAGGCGCTGGAGCAGACCGGGCCGCTTGTGCTCGCCGCACGGATTGCAGCTCACGCCGCAGGCATTGCAAGCGGTGGCACAGCAGGCGCTGCCGCAAGCATTGCAGCAAGACGGAGCGCAGGTCTGGCAGCACTTCGGGGCACAGCAAGCCGGGGCACAGGGCTGGCAGCACTTCGGGGCGCTGCACGCCGGAGCGTAGTCGCAAGGATTGCAGCACACCCAGCGCGGCCGGCAGACACACACTTCATACGGCACGCACACTTCCACACACTTTTTCACCGTGCACGGTACCATTTCCGTCACCTGATATGGCACCTGTACAGAAACCGTGTACGGCACCGTCTTGTTCACGGTATAAGGAACCTGCACGTCCACCGGAGTCTGCTGCATCGTCATCACGGTGGTGGGGACTTGCCGCACCATGTCTTCCTGCACCAACCGAACGGTGGTAACCGGAACAACTCGGTCGACGGTAGTCGGCACCATGCGGGTGACCGTGTACGGTTCGCGCTTGACCACGTCTTCCTCAACATTGCGGGTCACCGTGTACGGCACGCGGCGAACTTCGGTTTGCTGTTCCATACGAACCGTGGTGTAAACCACGTCCTGGCAAACCACGGCGCCTTCGACAAAGACGCGGCCGGGGGCCGGCGTATCGTAGCCCTGTTGGCGGGCGGGCGCTTGCGCCTGCTGAACCGAGCCAGTTTCGTCGGCCGCAAACCCAATCTTCTTGATGTTGGCGTCGCCTGCATCAACCCAGGCGCCGCAAGCCACGCGCGAAGTCGTGTAAGGGATTTGCTTGCGAACGACTTCCGTTTGCATTCGCATCGTGGTGACCGGCACTTGCTTCTTCACCGTCTCTTGCACCATACGGGTGCATTGAACCGGAATCTGCTTCTGCACGGTGACCGGAACGCGCTTGGTAACGGTCACCGGCACTTGTTCCGTGTGGCACTTGCGAACGTAGACTGTGCACGGAACTTGCTCACATACTGTCTGGTATTTGCACACTTGCCGGGTGCAGCATTGATCGGGCTCGCGCCAGACCAGACCGTGTTTAGGCTCGCAGCAGCAGTTGCAGCATTCGCTCTCACCGCCATGACGGTGGAAAAGCCCGCCGCTGCCGCCGCCAATATGAAGCTTGCCGCGAACCGTGTAGGTTTCGCAGCACATGTACGGAACCTTCTTGGCCACGGTGCGAACGGTTTGGCACGGCTCGCAGGTCCAGCAGGTACGGGTTTGCATGCACGTTTCCTGTACGCAATGGTATTCGGTGCAGCAAACGGTCTTCATGACGGTTTCGCACACTGGGCGACAAACCGTGTAGCAGCATTCGCGGTAGCTCGTTTCGCACACCGGCTTGCAAATGGTCTGGCAGCACTCATGGCAATGTTGCTCGGTAATGCAGTGCTGAACCATGTGGCAGCACTTGTGGCAGTGCTGTTCATAGACCGGCTTGCAGGCCGTGTAGACGCATTCCTTGTAGCAGGTCTCGCTCACCGGCTTGCACACTTTGTAGTGGCATTCGCGGTAGCATGTCTCACTCACCGGCTTGCACACCGTCTCGCAGCAGTGCTTGTTGACGGTTTCGTACACCGGCTTATAGACGCAATAGTGACATTCCTTCATCACCGTTTGGCAGACGGGCCGGCACACGGTGCGCTGCTCGGTCTTGTAGGCCGTTTCGCAGCATTGCTTGTAGCACGTGCGCTGTTCGGTCCGGTAACAGGTCTTGCAGACCGGCCGCATGACCGTTTCGCAAACCGTTTGATGGCAGACGTGGAACCGCTTTTCGGTCACGGTATCGTACACCAGCCGGTAAGAAGCCCGCGTTTGCGCCTGGCTGGCAGTGAAGCAACATTGTGCATCGCAGCAGGGTTGGTTCCAACCGGCGTACTGGGTGCAACCGCAGTGCGAAGCTTGGGCCGCGGTTCCGGCGCCAAATAGGCCGGCCAACGCGAGCAGCAGCGGCGCTCCCAATCGCATTCTCATAGCATCGCCTCCTCAACCGGCGTTCTGCCGGTTTAATACCTTTAATAGGGCACCGAACATGAATCGGAGCGGGCAACGCGCAGAAGGTTTCGGAGCATCCTGTCGGCGCATCATGGCCGGCTCGGCTTCGTTCCGAGTTTGTCCTTCTATGCCCGAGGGTTGAATTCGGCGGAATCCTTCCACAACGTGCTTATCGGCGCGAAGTTCGCCAGTTTATCAGCGTTATCGGCGGCATAAACGAACCTTCACGCGGAAGCGTGCCAATCGCGCGGAAAGTGCGGGGAAAATGAGAAGATGGGATTGTGCAGGGGAAAAAATGAAAGCCCAGGGACGGCGGTCCCTGGGCTCTAGTGCTTTACCACTCACCAAACACCAGTTCACCAGATCAATAGTGCCAGCTAGCGCCCACGTTCAAGCCGTGGATCACGTAGGTGGTGGAGGTGAACGGATTCACCGGGGCCGTGTGAGCGCCGGCGCCCGCAACTGGTGCCAGAGCCGCAACGAGCTGGTCGCCCGGACGCTGAACGTTCAGATAGGCGAGGAAGCTGTAACCAATGCGGACCTGGATATGGTCGGTCACCTTAAGAGCAAGATTGCCGTCCACCTCCGGAATTACCGAGAAGTAGTTGGTTCCGAAGTAACCGATGTTCCGGTCGTTGGTAAACATCTGGCTGTTCGACGCATCCGTGTTGCTGCCCAACACGATGAGGTTGGCGTAGCTGTAGCCGACTGCGCACTTGGCCTGCAAGTCCGCTACGAATGCACCCAGGTTCTCTTTGAGCCAAAAGCCTACCTGACCGCCAATGAAGTAGTTGCGGGTATGGAACTCTTCAAGCACTGCTGCCGGCCCCGCGAATGGTCCACCCGCCGCCACGTTGTAGGTGAAAGTCATGTCTTCTTCGACAGTGGCGAATTTCGGACCATAAATTAGATACACGGATGTATTCTCGCCTTTGATCACTCGCCGAATGGAATTGGCGTCCGTGTCGGTGAACGACGTGTTGGCCGAGAAGGTATTCGGCCCGGCGGCGGTCAATGCGACCGTCGTGGCGCCGCCGTTCGTGTTCACGAATGGACCAGCGACACCCGCAGCGGGGGTAACCGTGATGACCCCGGTGTTGGCGAAGAAGCTGTTGGTGATCGACTGGAAACCACGGCTTTCTTCAGGGTTCGTAAACATGCCGGTGTCAATCCGGAACCCCAGGATCATCGGCAGCGGAAAGCTCGTGCCGACCAACTGAGCGCCGGTGCCGCCAGCCCCTGTTGTCACCAGGTTGGGCGCCAGGTTCATGGCCGGCGGAAACCACATCTGGAAGTCGGCCCCCAACCAGCCATGAATCTTCCAGGGTTCCGGGCAGCACAACTGGCAGCTCGGAGCACAGGTGCTGGGGTTGGCCGTTGCGCCCTGCATAGTTGGGGCTTGCGGCTGGGTCTGTTGATTCTGGATCTGGGAATATGGTCCCAGGTTTGGGCTTCCTGCGCCGGGATAGACCTGGCCGGCATCGGCCATCGGGGCGCCGCCGTATTGGGCTTGAACCAGAGCCGACGAGTTCAAATTGCTCGATTGTTGGGCATGGGCCACTCCGGCGCTGGCCAGGAGGGCCGCCATCATTCCGAAGAGCTTCTTTCGCATGGCTTCCTTTCCTCACAAGACGGCCGCACATACCTTCCCGGGCCGGCGCAGCCGGATATAAGTTTTTGCCCAGGCTGCGCCTTTTGACTGTGGTGCTAGCGCTGCCTGACATGACTCCTAATCGGAAGTTAGGAATTGTGGCGGAAGCGCCGCCAAGCAGATTGGCTGCAATGACTGGGAGGCATGGCGTTGGAATCGCTACAACCGGCAAAGATTCATCATCTTACCAGTGGGCCGGGCAGGCTGGAGAGGAAGTCGAGAACGGAACAAAGAAAGCCCAGGGACGGCAGTCCCTGGGCTTTTGTGCTTTACCACTCACCGCACCCCAGTTCACCAGATCAATAATGCCAGCTAGCGCCCACGTTCAAGCCGTGGATCACGTAAGTGGTGGAGGTGAACGGCGGGGCTGGAGCCGTGTGCGCGCCGGCACCCGCTGGCGGCAGCAAGGAAGCAACCAGCTGGTCGCTCGGCCGTTGCACGTTCAAATACGCCAGGAAACTATAGCCGATGCGCACCTGAATGTGTTCGGTTACCTGATAGGCGAGGTTGCCGTTCACTTCCGGAATCAACGAGAAATAGTTGGTGCCGAAGTAGCCGATATTGCGGTCGTTCGTGAAGACCTGTGTGTTGGAGGCATCGGTATTGCTGCCTAGAACAATCAGATTGGCGTAGCTGTAGCCGATGGCACACGCGGCCTGCAAATCAGCAACGAACGGGCCAATGTTTTCTTTCACCCAAATGCCTGCCTGGCCACCGATGAAGTAGTTACGGGTGTGGAACTCTTCGAGGATCGCACCCGGCCCAAGCAGGAAAGAGTTGTAGGTGAAGGTCATGTCTTCTTCCACAGTAGCGAACTTCGGACCATAAATTGCATACACTTTCGTGTTCGGCCCGTTAATCAGCCGCAGAATGGAGTTGGCATCGGTGTCGGTAAACGATGTATTGGCCGAGAACGTATTCGGGCCGGCGGCGGTCAATGGGAGCGTGGTGGCGCCGCCGTTCGTGTTTACGAATGCGGGGGGGGTAACCGTGATGACCCCGGTGTTGGCGAAGAAGCTGTTGGTGATCGACTGGAAACCACGGCTTTCTTCGGGGTTTGTGAACATACCGGTATCAATCCGGAACCCCAGGATGATCGGCAACGGAAAGCTGGTGCCCACCAACTGAGTGCCGGCACCGGCCGGCAGCGAAGTCACCAAGTTCGGCGCTAGGTTCATCGCCGGCGGGAACCACATTTGAAAGTCGGCGCCGATCCAGCCTTTGATTTTCCACGGTTCCGGGCAGCACAGCTGACTGCTCGGGGCGCAAGTGCTCGGATTGGCAGTCGCCGACGGCAGCGCGGGGTTTTGGGGCGAGGAAGCGGGCGGAGTCTGATTCTGCGCCTGCATGTATTGGCCCATGTCCGTCGCCAGCGGAGACGCGCCCAGATACTGTTGATCGATCGGCCCCGTGCCTGGGAAGACCTGAGGCGTTGTGTCGGGCACCGCGCCGTACTGAGCGCAGGCGGTTCCGGCGCCGGCCAGAAGCGCCGCCATTATTCCGAAAAGTTTCTTTCGCATGGCTTCCTTTCCTCACGAATTGGCCGTACACACCTTCCCGGGCTAGCACAGCCGTGTATCAGTTTTTCCTGGGCCGCGCATTTTGACCAAATTGAGGACGCTGCCCGGTATAGGTCAAAATCGGAAGCTACGGATTTTAACGCAAGTGCTATTGCCAGGAATGGGTGATGGAGCGGGTTGAAATGTCGTTCAAACTGATATAACCGTAAAAGTTTTGCCTGTTCCCCGGAAAGCCCCTGCCCGAACCAAAAACTATACCCCTGTCGATTCGACAATGCCGGACAACGGCTTCACGCGGAGCAAATGCTGGAGTTCGCGCGCGTTGATCACTGCATGACCTTCGGCGTCGTTGTTGAAGTAAGCATACACAGCGTGGCCGGCGCGCTGAAAGCCGGCGATGCGTGCTGCCCATTCCCGCAGTTGTTGCGGCGTATAGCGGCCGACGTGCTTCGCCTTCATAGGCCCGTGAAAGCGAACGTAAGCAATCGGCCCGGTGACACAAAGCGGGCAGGGGAAGCCTGCGAGATCGTGAATACAGAAATTCATTCCGGTGTCAGCAAGCAGCGCTTTCACGTCGTTGTTGAGCCAGGATGGGTCGCGAAACTCGAAGACGTGCTCGAGCCCGACTGGCAGCACCGATATGAATTGCCGCAGGCGCTCGATGTCACAACCCCAGTGCGGCGGCAATTGATAAAGAATCGGGCCAAGATGCTGGCCTAACTCGCGCGCTCGGTCGAGCATCGTTTCCAGTACTTCCCGCGGTTCGTGCAAGCGCTTGAGGTGCGTAAGGATCTTGTTCGCCTTCACGGCATAGACGAACCCACTTGGCGCCTGCTCGGCCCAGCGAGCAAACGTGCTCGCAGCCGGCAGGCCGTAGAAGGTGCAGTTGATTTCCACCGTGTCGAAGTGGCAGAAATAATGCTCGAACCAGCGATTGGCCGCGAGCTTGGGCGGATAGAACACGTTGCGCCAATGTTTGTAAACCCAGCCCGATGTGCCAATCCGGACCTGTGCAGCCTGGCTCATAGTGAGATCCTCTCCAAGCGAACCGCGAGGCGAATCTTCGAGCCTAGCGGCTTTTGGGCCCTCATCTCGTTGCAAATGAATCCACTAACCCCGCCATCGGGTCGCGCTTCGATTTTGCGAAGCGCCGGAAGATCGTCTTCAGATTGAAGGCGCGCGGATCGAGCTTCGGCGAGAGTTCACGCCACTCGAGCGGCGTGGACACGGGTGCGCCGGCTACCGGCCGGAGCACATAGGGCGGCACCACGGTTTGGCCCCTGGAGTTTTGCATCAAGTCCACGTAAACGCGCTGGCCGCGCTTCGTCTTGCTGCGCTCGATGGTCGCGATTTCGGGCAGCGCTTCCACCACCAGCCGCGCCAGGCCAAGGCCCCATTCCCGCGCTTCGGTGTAACCACCTTCTTCGGTCCAGGGGACCAGAATGTGCAGGCCGGTCTTGCCCGATGTCTTCAGGTATGCCACGCGGCCTTCTTCTTCCAACAGGGCATGCAGATAATCGGCAATTTTCAAGACGTCCGTAAAGGTCGCCTGGCCGGGGTCAAGATCGAACAGCACGAAATCCGGCCGGTCGAGATTCTCCATGCGCGAAAACCAGACGTGGAAGGTGAGTGCTCCCTGGTTCACCAGGTAGAGAAGCGTCTCCGCGTCGTTGATCAGAACGTAACTTACCGTTTCGCCTGGCTCGGCCGGCAAATTGGCGCGCGGAATCCACTTCGGATAGTACTTCGGCGTGTTCTTTTGCCAGAAATGCGGTTCTTCGGCACCGATGCCTTCCGGCAACCGCTCCAACGTGGCCGGCCGGTCGCGCAAAAACGGCAACAGGCGCGGCGCAATGCGGATGTAAAAATCGAGCACGTCGGCCTTCGTGTAACCATCGTCCGGGTAGAGGATCTTGTCCACGTGCGAGAACTCGAAGGGCTCTATCTTCGCGGGCTTGCCGCCGTGTGCCGCGTGCGGCTTCGCCGGTAATTGGCGCTGCGGTTTCGCGCCTTTCGGGGGCACCGCTTGTCGGCCTTCAACCCCCGGCCGCGCAAATTCATCGTTCATCTTGATCAGCAGCCAATTCTCTTTGCCCCGGCCGTGCATGCGAATCAGCGCGAATCGGCCTTTGAGCTTCTTGCCGTACAGAACGAATTCCAATCGGCCGGCCTCGACCCCTTTCGTCATCGTCTGCGGCACCGCTTTGTCGGCCAGCAGGTTTTCGTAGGTGCCGCGATCCCAGATTTTTACCGTGCCCGCCCCGTATTCGCCTTCTGGAATCCGGCCTTTAAAGGTGGCGTAAGTTAAGGGATGATCTTCCACGTGGACCGCTAGTCGCTTGACGGCTGGGTCGAGTGTGGGCTCTTTCGGCACCGCCCAGCTTTTCAACACGCCATCGGCTTCCAGCCGAAAATCATAATGCAACCGGCGGGCATGATGTTCCTGCACCACGAAGATCGGTTGCTTGCTGTGCTTGCCGGCCTTCGCAGCCGGCTCCGGCGTCTTCCGGAAATTGCGCTTGGCTTTGTACTCTTCCAGCGGCATGCAACTCTCCTTTCACGGAGCTACCGTTTGGGCCTTTCCTTCTTGCAATCCTTTGGTTTCTTGTCGACGCGCAGGCCTTGGTAGCGCGGCTGGCGCAGGTGGCCATGCTGTGTCCATTCGGCAAAGGCGATTTCGGCTACCAACTTCGGCCGTATCCAGTGGATGGGCGAACCGCGCGGCGGATCGGCATCGACGAACGGCGACTCCTGCTGTTCGAGCTTTTCAAGCCGACGGCGCAGATCGAATAGCGTTTCATTATTGAAGCCGGTGCCCACCTTGCCGGCATACAACAGTTGCTTTCCCTGCTCGTCATAATAACCGACCAGCAGCGCTCCGAGTCCAACGCGCGAGTGCTGCGGGTCGGTGTATCCACCAATGACGAACTCTTGCCGGCCGATGCACTTCACCTTCACCCACCAAGAACTTCGCCCGGAAACATAGCGGCTATCGCGAAACTTGCCGATAATGCCTTCCTGCGCGTCGGCACACGCTTGTCGAAATAATTCCTTGCCGCATTCTGGTATCGATTCGGTATAACAGATGCGGCTCGACCACTGCACTGTTTGCCGAAGCAACTCTTTTCGTTCTTCGAGCGGTAAACCTGTGACGTCATATCGATCGATGTAGAGCAGATCGAAGAGATAGTAGTATGCGGGGTACCGCTCTTGTCGAAACGCAATCTCCTTCGGGTTCTGAAGGTGAAAGCGCTGCTGCAACGAGCGGAAACTGGTATGGCCGTTGTCATCGAAACAAACCACCTCGCCATCCACAATCGCGGGCCAGCGCAGCGCTTTTTGCAACGCCTCGGCGATATCGGGAAAGGGCACGTTTTGCGGATCGCCGTAGCGGCTCAGTAACGTGAGGCTCTTGCCGTCAAAGCGGCCCAGGATGCGCACGCCGTCGAATTTAGGTTCGAATAACCATTTCGGATTGTCGAAAGGGTCCGCCACCAACGTGCATAACATTGGTTTCGGGCTCGGCGGCATGGGCGCCGGCGTCAGGCGCTTGCCGAGCGCTGCGAAAGGCGAGGGGCGCTGGCGTGGGCGACTAGCGATCTTGCTCATGAGCGAATAGTAGTGCAAGCGAGATGCCAAATAGCCGTATGGTGAGCGTTGTTCCGGCACAAAAATTGCGGCTCCTTTTGGAAAACTGAGGAATGATCCCCATCAGCTGTGGGATGCAGAGGAAAAAGGTGTACCGGTGAGTTCGACCCGCACAAAGGAAAACGAAGCGTCGCTGCCACTAGGCAATGGGCAAATTGCTGCCCGACTGGATGAGGTGGCGGAGCTACTGGAATCGCTGGATGAAAACCCGTTTCGGGTGCGCGCGTATCGCGTGGCGGCTAATTGCATTCGTAATCTGCACGAGCCGGTACATGCGATTTTGCAACGCGAAGGGCGGGCCGGCCTCACATGCTTGCACGGCATCGGCGACGTGCTGGCGCGCGCAATCGAGCATTTGGCTCTGACCGGCCGGCTCAACGTTCTCGATCAACTTCACGGCCTCATTCAGCCGGAACAATTGCTGGCTACCGTGCCAGGCATTGGCCCCGAGTTGGCCGCGCGCATTCGCCAGCAGTTTCAAATCGATAGCCTCGAACAGTTGGAGCAGGCGGCATACGATGGCCGGCTTGCCCGGGTGCCGGGAATGGGGACCAAGCGCCTGCAAGCGGTGCGCGATACGCTCGCCGGCCGCCTGCGCCGCCGACCGCATCTCCCTCTACATTCTCCGCACCGTTGCGGTCAACCGCCGATCGAGGAGTTGCTGGAAGTCGATCAGTCCTATCGCGAAAAGGCAGCGGCGGGGCAACTGCGGCAAATCGCCCCCCGCCGCTTTAACCCCAAAGGCGAAGCCTGGCTGCCCGTGCTGCGGATGCGCCGCGGCAACCGCCGCTATACCTCTCTTTATTCCAATACCGCCCAGGCCCACAAGCTCGGCACCACGCACGATTGGGTGGTGATCTATTGGAAGGAAGATGAGCGCGAAGGCCAAGTGACAGTAGTGACGTCTGGCTCCGGTCCCCTCAAAGGCCAGCGCGTGGTGCGTGGCCGCGAGGCGGAATGCGAGGAGTTTTATCAGCATCAAGCGACGAGAAATGCGGGTCCAAATGGATATACATGAATAGAATCTGATCGGTAGTCATCGCGCCTAAGAATCCTAAAACCCTCCCTGGTTTCACTTCTACAGGGAGAACCCAATGCGCTCGATATCTGAACTCACAAATCGCCGCCAATTCCTCAGCGCCGGATTAACCGGCTCCGTCCTGGCGGCGGGTTCGCCAGGCCTGTTGCTCGCCTCGCAAGATCGCGTGCCGGAATTCGAACTTGCTGAAGCCAATATCGGCGAGCTTCAAGATGGTATGAAGTCGGGAAAGTTCACATCCCGTTCGCTAGCCGAAAAGTATCTCGCGCGCATTGATGCGATTGACCGCAATGGCCCGAGTCTTCGCAGTATTATCGAAATCAATCCCGATGCCCTGAGCCTCGCCGATGCGCTCGACAAGGAGCGCAAGGAAAAAGGCCCGCGCGGCCCGATGCACGGCATTCCGGTAATGATCAAAGACAACATCGACACAGCCGACCGCATGGCGACCACCGCTGGCTCGCTCGCGCTAGTCGGGGCCAAGCCGTTGCACGACGCGTTTCTCGTAAAGCGGTTGCGCGAAGCCGGTGCGCTGATCCTGGGCAAAACGAATTTGAGCGAATGGGCGAACATCCGTTGCAGCTATTCCACGAGCGGTTGGAGTGGCCGCGGCGGCCTCACCAGGAATCCATATGCACTGGATCGAAACTCTTCCGGCTCCAGTTCTGGCTCCGGCGTTGCAGTGACGTCCAATCTCTGTGCCATGGCCGTGGGAACCGAGACCGATGGCTCCATCCTCAGCCCGTCGTCGATCAACGGTATTGTCGGCATCAAGCCCACGGTAGGGCTGCTCAGCCGCTCCGGCGTGATTCCGATTTCGCATACGCAAGACACCGCCGGACCAATGGCACGGTGTGTGCGCGATGCGGCAATTGTTCTCGGAGTCTTGGCCGGCAGTGATCCGAAAGATCCCGCCACGCTGCCGGCCAACGATAAGACACCCGTCGATTACACGAAGTTTCTCGACGCCGGTGGCTTGAAAGGCGCCCGCATCGGCGTGGCGCGCAATTTCTTCGGCTTCCATGATATGGTCGATGCCGTCATGGTCGAAGCGCTGGACGTGTTGAAGCGCGAAAAGGCCGTACTCGTCGACCCGGCGGATCTCACGAACATGGATAAGGTGGGTGAAGCAGAAAGCACTGTCCTTTCATACGAACTCAAGGCCGAACTGAACGCATATCTGGCTGGACTTGGCCCGGATGCGCCGGTTAAGACGCTTGCCGACGTGATCGCCTTCAATGAGCGGAACAAGGCCAAGGAGATGCCGTACTTTGGTCAGGATCGCTTCGTCAAAGCCCAGGCCCGGGGACCGCTCACCGACAAGGAATATCGCGAAGCGCTGGAAAGTTGCCGCCGCTTGATGCGGAAAGAAGGAATCGATGCCATCATGGACAAACACCAGCTGGATGCCTTGGTGGCGCCGACCGAAGGTCCAGCCTGCCTCACTGATCTGGTCGTCGGCGACCGTTTCCTGGCCAACAGTACGACTGCGGCCGCGGTGGCCGGCTATCCGAGCATCACGGTGCCGGCCGGTTTTGTATTCGGCTTGCCGGTGGGCATCACCTTCTTCGGCCGGGCCTGGAGCGAGCCGGTGCTGCTCAAGCTGGCCTATGCCTTCGAACAGGCGACGAAGGTCCGCAAGCCGCCGCGCTTCCTGCCGACGGCGGAAATTCGTTGACTTCGCCGAACCAATCGAATACGTTGTCGCCTCCGTCCGTCTCTTGTCGAGACAGACCTTGCATATAGTCTGAATGGCAAGATAAGACCTTCCCATTTTAACACCTCTTCCTTTTGGAGACGCGTATGAAGTCGATCCGGATGATTGCGGCAAGTTCCTTTGCGCTGTTGGTCTTCGTGGCCACAGCGCCGGCCGAGACGAAAGTGGAATTGAAGGGCGTGCATCTGTGCTGCCCGGCCTGCACCAAGGCCGTGGGCGACATTCTCAAGAAGGTTGACGGCGTGCAAGGCATGTGCGACAAGGATGCGGGCACGGTAACCATCACCGCGAAGGACGATGCGACCGCCCAGAAGGCGCTCGACGCCCTGGCCGCAGGCGGCTTCCACGGCACCACCGACAGCGCCAGCCTCAAGATCAAAGACGACAGCGGTGTGAAGGCCGGCAAGGTCAAGACGATTACGCTCACCGGCGTGCACAACTGCTGTGGCGCCTGCTGCAAAGGCATCAAGACGGCGGTGAAGAAGGTCGATGGCGTGACGGGCGATACGGCAAAACCCAAATTGAACACCTTCGAAGTGACCGGCAATTTCGATGCGGCCGAACTCGTGAAGGCGCTGAACGAGGCCGGCTACCATGTGAAGGTGAAAGAATAGACTGAAGGTGAATCCGCCTCTTCCCACGGCCTCGCATCAATAGTCAGATGCGAGGCCGCGTTGTTTCACTGCATGCAACCCCATCGATACAATAAGCGATCATATCGTAGCAGAGAGGTCAGAGGTCAGGAGTTGGAACGACTCTTGCTGACTTCTGACTTCTGACTTCTGACTTCTGGTTATTCGGACGGTTTCGCACTCACGTGTTGGAGAAAGAGCAATGCGCGCCGTCGACATCATTCGCAAGAAGCGCGATGGCCTTGTTCTCTCCCAAGCCGAGGTTCAGGCGTTCGTCTCGGCAGCGACGTCTGGAACTTGGCCCGACTATCAGCTTTCCGCCATGCTCATGGCAATCTGGCTGCGCGGCATGACTGACGAAGAAACTGGCGCGCTCACCCAGGCGATGACCCACTCCGGCATGGTGCTTGATCTCTCCGAAATCCCCGGCCCCAAGGCCGACAAGCACAGCACCGGCGGCGTGGGCGATTCGACTTCGTTGGTGCTGGTGCCGCTGGCCGCGGCGTGCGGCGTGATAGTCCCAATGATGTCGGGCCGCGGCCTCGGCCATACCGGCGGCACGCTCGATAAGCTCGAAGCGATTCCCGGGTTCCGCGTCGGCCTCTCTCCGGAGGAACTGAAGACTGCCCTGCGAAAAGTCGGCGCGGCGATGATTGGCCAGACCGGCGCCATCGCCCCGGCCGACCGGAAGCTCTACGCCCTGCGCGACGTCATCAGCACTGTGGAGAGCCTTCCGCTCATTGCCGCCTCCATCATGAGCAAGAAGCTGGCCGAAGGCATCGGCTCGCTGGTGCTCGACGTGAAATTCGGTAAGGGCGCCTTCATGAAGAAGATTGAAGACTCGCGCAAGCTTGCGCAAACGATGGTGCGGATTGGCAACCATCAAGGAGTGAAGACCGAGGCGCTGCTTTCGGACATGGATGCCCCATTAGGCTTTGCTGTGGGCAATGCGCTCGAAGTGATCGAATGCCTGGAGACGTTGAAGGGCCGCGGACCGGCGAAACTAGAAGCATTGTCGCTGGAATTGGCCGCGCGCATGGTGCGGCTATCGGGGATCGCCAAGACCCAGGAAGAAGCGCTGGCGAAAGTGCAAGCCGCGCTGCGCTCCGGCCAGGGCGTAGAGAAGTTCCGGCAAATTGTCGAGCAGCAGAGCGGCAACCCCAAAGCGGTGGACGATTACACTCTTATGCCGCTTGGCCCGAAGCGTCTGGCGGTGACTGTCGACCGTGCCGGCTTCTTGTCGAGCTTGCAAGCCGAGCAACTGGGCCGGGCCGCGATGCTGTTAGGCGCCGGCCGCGACAAAGCCGAAGACGCAGTGGACTTCAGCGTTGGCTTGCGCTTGCGGGTAGGCATGGGCGATGAAGTCAAGAACGAAGATACCTTGGCCGAGTTGTTCGGCCATGACGATAACAAATTGCACGCGGCAGCGGAGATGGTTCGCAGTGCCTGCGCTGTTAGTGATGTAAAGCCACCGGGCGTAGGGCTGATCGCAGAAAGTATCCACTGAGTCTTTGAGCCAAGAGCGCCAGTGACTGGATGTTGTGCGCACAACATCCAGTCGCTGGCGCTCCTGGCGATGCATAATGGACAAGATTGGAATCTTGTCCCATGTCTACCCATCTTCGCCAAAATCCCAATAAGCGGAATTTTCGCCCCGATTGTTCAAGTTCGCTGCCCAAACACCCGATTGACAATGGATGAAGATAGGCTTTATCCGCACCCTGCTGGGATTGCGCAAGGCCGGTTGGCTGCCATGGAAGGAAGCCGATATGCTCCTCACTCCTCAACTTGCGCTCTTCGGCCGCACTCTGCCGCGCAGAAATTACGCCGGCCTCTTCGTTCTGGCTGCGGTTTTCCTGACGCCGGTTGCGGCATTCGCGCAGAACCCAACGCCAACTTACTTCAGCAAGCGAATCTTCAACATCACCTTCAATTCGGGCCGCGATGTGCAAATGGTTCGGCTTTATATGTCCACCAATCAGGGTGCCACCTGGGACGTGTACAAAACGGCCGGGCCCAGCGATCGCGGCTTTGACATCCGCGTGAATCACGACGGCACGTTCTGGTTTGCGAGCCAGTCGGCGTTCTTGAACGGATCGTTTTCACCGGCCACGGTGGCGCAGTTAAAGGTGGAACAAATCGTCATCGTGGATACTGAGCCGCCGCAGATCAACTTGCGCAGCACCGCGCCCGAACCGCTCTCCGGCAGTGAGGTGAAAGTCGGCGTGCAGTGGGACATTCGGGACGACAACCTGGACCTCAACACCATTCGCCTCGAAGGCCGTTACGTCGGCCAAACGTTTTGGACGCCCATCCAGAATTCGCCGCCCGGCAAGCCGTTGCCGGCCCAGGGGCAGGATTTCTGGCGGCTGCCGCAGGGCCAGCGGATGGAAGTTCGTATTAGCGCCATGGACAAGGCGCGAAACCCGGCCGAGCAGATCGTCACGCTTGGCTCGAACGTCGGGCAAATGACCGGCGGTAGCGGCTTCAGTGACGGCAGTCGCGGCGGCATGGTCCCGTCGCCGAATATCTATTACGTCAACAAGAAGACCGTCACCCTCGAATTCGAAATCAAGAAGCCGGC
>Ga0209580_10000617_pt1 | contig 18326 bp, 11 predicted proteins | sample Coa_R1_5_FD_187153 | JGI IMG/M metagenome (GOLD analysis project Ga0209580, IMG submission 187153) | Surface soil microbial communities from Centralia Pennsylvania, which are recovering from an underground coalmine fire - Coalmine... | ecosystem: Environmental > Terrestrial > Soil >... | reverse complement strand
GCCGATGGGCGCGTCGTTTCAGCGGGCCGTGGATTTGATGTTTTGCTGCGCGGGGCGCGTGGTCGTGACCGGGATGGGGAAGAGCGGGCTGATCGCGCGCAAAATTGCGGCGACGCTGAGTTCTACTGGGAGTCCGGCGTTGTATCTACATCCGGTGGAAGCGTTGCACGGGGATCTAGGGATGGTGGTGCGGGGGGATGTGGTGCTGGCGCTGTCGGCTTCGGGGGAGACGGAGGAGATTCTGGCTTTGCTTGCGACAATTAAGAGGTTGCAGGTGCCGTTGATTTCGATGACGGGGGATGAGATCTGCGGGAGTACATCTTTGAAGGACGGAAGTCAAAATCCCCACCCTGTCTCGCAAAAGGCGCGAGACAAGGGTGGGGCACTCTCGGGGATTTCCACACTTGCTTCTGCGGCTGATGTCGCTCTCGATTGCTCGGTGGCGCGGGAGGCTTGTTCGTTGGGGCTGGCGCCTACGGCTTCTACTACTACCATGTTGGCTTTGGGGGATGCGTTGGCGGTTACCTTGAGTGAGCGGCGCGGATTCAAAGAAGAAGACTTTGCCAATTTGCATCCGGGGGGGAAGTTGGGGAAGCGGCTGGCGCGGGTGGAGGCGTTGATGCATGCGGGGGACGCGCTGCCTCGCGTCGCCCCTGCGACTCGCATGGCGGAGGTGATTTATGAGATGTCGCGGAAGAAACTGGGAGTGACGGCAGTGGTGGAGGGGGAGCGGTTGGTGGGGATCATCAGCGACGGGGATTTGCGGCGGCTGCTGGAGAAGCGGGGCAAGGATGTGATGGATCTGACGGCGGAGGAGGCGATGACGCGGGATCCGAAGACGATCGATGCCGGGGAGTTTGCGGCTACGGCTCTGGCGGTGATGGAAGAGAAGAAAATTACTTCGTTGATGGTGGTGAGTCGAGCGGGGAAGTTGGAAGGGATTGTGCATCTGCATGATTTGTGGGGAACGGAAATGATGTGAGCGGGGTATTAGGACGGGTGGGAGGGCGAGACGCCCTCCCACACAGCCGGCGGGGACGCCGGCGCTACGGATGTTGCCGGCTTTCGGCTGGCGGATTTCGGCTCGAGCTACAATAGGCGGCATGTATCACTACGATCCCAATACGGCGCTGGAAGAACTGAATGAGGATGCGACCTTGCCGAATCCTGTGCATGTGCGGGATATGATTCTGCGCAGGAAACTCACGGCGGATAAGTCGCTCGAGCTGAACCGGCTGTTTGTGGAGTATCAGAAGTTTTTTGGAGAGGCGCAGAAGCTGGGGAAAGAGATTTTGAAGCAGTTGACTGCTTAGCCCTCCAATGGCACCCGCACTTTGGCAAACCCGCGCACTACTTCAAAGGCTGAAACCACGAAGGGCAGCAGGGGCTGTGGTCGGCGGGACTATTTCTGCATTTAAGTTTGCCTCGCTTCGCATCGCTGGACAGCCGAAGGCGCCTGTCCCCACATCAGCTCTTCCCACATAATCTCCTCGCGGCATCATTTACAATCTGGGATTCTTCTTTCAATCGAGAACTCAACTATGCATCGTTGGTCAGAACTGTTTATTCCTACATTGCGCGAGGCGCCGGCTGACGCAGAAGTGGCTTCGCATAAATTCCTGGTGCGGGCTGGGTACATCCGGCAGCTTGCGGCGGGGATTTATTCCTACCTCTTTCTTGGGAATCGATCGTTCAACAAGATCATCCGCATTGTGCGCGAGGAGATGGACAAGATCGGGCAGGAGTATTACTTGCCGGCGCTGCATCCGCGGGAGACTTGGGAGGCGTCGGGGCGGTGGGCGCTGATGGGCGACAACCTGTTCCGGCTGAAAGACCGCAAGGGTGCGGACATGTGTCTGGGGATGACCGAGGAAGAGGTCATGACTTCGATTGCGCTGAAGGAGTTACGCAGTTATAAGCAGTTGCCGCAGATCTGGTATCAGATTGCGCCGAAGTTTCGCGATGAGCCGCGTCCGAGGTCGGGGCTGTTGCGGGTGCGGCAATTCATGATGAAGGACGCGTATTCGTTTGATATCGATGCGGAGGGGCTGGATGTTTCCTACAAGAAGCACTACGAGGCGTACTGCCGGATTTTCGACCGCTGCGGGTTGAAGTACATGGTGGTGGAGGCGGACTCGGGGGCGATGGGCGGGAAGGAATCGCACGAGTTCATGGTGCGGACTCCGGCGGGAGAAGACCAGATTGTGAGCTGCGATGGGTGCGACTACGCGGCGAACATGGAGAAGGCGACGTCGAAGCTGGAGCCGTGGGGCGATCTTGCGCCGGAAGGAGACGGCAAGCCGCTGCTCGTGCATACGCCGGGGCAGAAGACGATTGAGGATGTGGCAAAGTTTCTGGGAGTGTCGCCGAAGAACAAGATCAAGACTCTGGCGTATATGGCGGAGGAGAAAGACCGGGCGGGCAAGACTAGCAAGTTGCGCCCGATTGTGGTGTTGATGCGCGGGGACCATCAGCTCAATGAGGCCAAGCTCAACGCGACCGCCGGGACGTTGCCGCGTCCGATGGAAGAGGGAGAGATCAAGTCGCTGTTCAAATCGCCGGCCGGATATCTGGGGCCGATCGGGATTGAGTGGGCTCGGGACCTCAAGAAAGATTCGGACAAGCCGGTGCTGCTTGTCGACAAGGCGCTCGAGGGGCGGTCGAATCTGATTGCCGGCGCGAATAAAGAGGACTATCACCTGAAGAATCTGACGCCGGGGAAGGATTTTCATCCGACGTCGTACGCGGATTTGCGGTCGGTGACGGCGGGGGAGGCGTGTCCGAATTGCGGGAAGCCTTTGCGGATCGATACCGCCGTGGAGGTCGGGCACATCTTCAAGCTCGGGTATCGATATTCGGAGTCGATGGGGCTGCGGGTGCTCGACAAGAATGGCAAGGAAGTGATGCCGATCATGGGGTGCTACGGGATCGGGATTGAGCGCATTTTGACGGCGGCGGTCGAGCAAGGGAATGACAATGATGGATTCTGGCTGCCGACGACGATTGCGCCGTTTGAGGTCGTGGTGGCTCCGGTCAACGTGAAAGATGAGGCGGTGAGGAGCGCGGCTGAGGACATCGCCAAGCGTCTGGAGGCTGCCGGGTTCGACGTCGTGCTGGATGACCGGGATGAGCGTCCGGGGGTGAAGTTCAAGGATGCGGATCTGGTCGGTATCCCTTTTAGAGTCACGGTGGGAAAGAAGGTTACCGAAGGCACTGTAGAAGTCGTTTTACGCGAGACTCGCGAGGTGCGCGATGTTACGATTTCGGCGATAGTGGAACATTTTCAGGGAGTGCTCCGGCGGGCGGGATGAAGTAAGTTTCCGGTCCCGCGGGAGCGGATTGGGACATGGGAACAGTTAAGGCAATCATCGGGTTTCTCGCGATCATCGCGGTGATCTACTGCGGGTTTCAGATTATTCCGCCGGAGCTCACGAACTACTCGTTCCAGGACGATCTGCGGAACATCGCGATGGTGGGCGGCGCGAATCCTCACCAGACCGACCAGGAACTGATCGACGCCATCATGAAGAAGGCACGGGAGCACGACATCACGCTGGCGCCGGAGCAGATCACCGTGCAGCGGATCGGCACGCCAGGCGCGCCGGCCGTGTTTGTGGCAGCGGATTACAGCGTGCCGGTGAGTCTGCCGGGATATTCCTTCTCGCTGCATTTCACACCTTCCAGCGGAAATCGGCAGCTGTAGAGAGCCAGCACTTAGCAATTGGCGCTTAGCTTTTGGACCAATGCCGGGTGCCATCTGTTGTGGGAAAGATCAAAGTCGTCCTCGGCTTGATCGCGTTTGCGCTGGTGCGAGCACGGTGTGGCAAGTCGCGTCCTGCGAAATTGCCAATTACGAACTCAAAGACGATTTGAAAGATATTGCCTCGATGGGCGGGCGGAGGCTCGTTTCTTCAGCGATTTTTGAGCGGACTTGGGGCGCTCGCTTCGCTGGACAGCCGAAGGCGGCTGTCCCCACATCTACTTTCTTTTCTCTTACATTGTTTTTCCCGGGTTGCGTTACAGCCGGACGCTGTTGGATGCCCGCGCCAAAAACTGCCGCTGGGCGCCCCGGACGAAGGCGTCCGGGGCTACGCAAAAAAGCCGGGAGGTACACGGGCAGTTTCTGGGGTGCACTTTTGGGGGTGGGAATGACGTTCGTAACCTTGTCACTACGTTACGCGCGACCTAGGATCGGCGTGGGATCGGAGTCTTTGCGCTCTCCTGCGCGGGGCGCTGCCCAGCGATTCCTCAAAGAGAAATTCGATCACGAATTGGAGATGCGATTCGCGGGGCGTGTGCGCAATTTGAAGTGGAGGCGGTTCATGACGATGAAGGGTCGGGCACTGTTGGTTGGGATCGTGATGCTGGCGGAGATGTGGCTTGTCGGGTGCGGCCATTATAACTGCGCGGCGACGTTTGGGAATTCAAGCTGCTCGTCTTCTGGGGGTGGGATCAGTCAGGGCAATGGCGGTTCCTCGACGCAGAAGATATTTGTGTATTTCTTGAACGACGAGAGAGCAGAGTTCGCCGGCGACGCAATGGACTTCAATAACTCCCATAGCTTCGGGCAGATCCCGAACTTCGTTGGGCCGACGATCGATCAAAACCAGTCTCAGTTTGCGCGTGACGGCGGGATGGTGATTATCAATAAGAAGTACCTGTACGTGTCTTTCGTGGACGGCAAAGTTTTCGGGTTCTCCATCGACCCAACGACGGCTGCTTTGACCGCGATTTCGGGGTCTCCAATAGACCTCGGTCTGCCGCCGATCATACCATCTCCGATCGCGGCCGATCCGACGGGTAATTTCATTTTTATAGCGGATTCCACCGGGGTCTACGTTTTTTCGGTAAGCCAGACTACCGGGGCACTGACCCTGGTTACTGGCTCGCCCTTTGCAGCATCGGGTGTGCAACCAACCTCGGCGGCGACGGATGGACTCGGGAAGTACCTCTACATAGCGGACGGGAGCCAGATTACCCAGTTCTCCTACAGCGCGAGCACAGGTGCGTTGACGTCGCTGGGGACTATAGCGTCGAACATGAACCTGCTGGTCTCGGAGCCCACGGGTAAGTTCATGTTTGGAAGCACGCTTGAAGTCGGAGCACAGGGAGGCCCAACCGATAACAACGTGTATGCATTCAGTATTTCCTCAACGGCGGTGCCTGGATCTCTTGCCGCCGTCAATGCAGGCTTTCCCACGGGAGAACCGGTTTCGTGGATAGCTGCGACTCCCAACGGAAAGTACTTGTACACATTTAACGAGAATGATCTAACCCAGAATAACCCGCAGTTTCAAGCCATTCAGGGCTTTTCGCTAGCCGGCTTGCCTTCGCAATTAACCCCTCTGTCAGGGTCGCCCTTTACTGTATTCGACTCAAACTTCGGGCGAATTGACCAGAGCGGGAATTACATGATCGTGAATGGGCAGGAGTCAACCGCGCCGGTGGCAGGAACGTTCCCGATCCAGATTCAGAGTGATGGCAGGCTCGGCAGCGACTTTACGGCGACTGGCTCCGCCGGGCTGTTTGCGATTACGGACGAGCCGTAGGCTCGGTGGGAGTAATAGATGAGAGACCCGCATGTACTGCGGGTCTCTTTTCGTTTGGGAAGGCGGGCGTACAATGGAAGGACCGCCTACATTCGTCGCCGGGAGTGGTGTGCCGAGAGGGGGCGTGGAGGGGGATGAAGCAGATTCCTCCTTGCTCGCTGCGCTCGCTCGTCGGAATGACAAGGATTTTGTGTTTTATGCGCGGGCGTGGTGTGCCGGAGCGTGCAGGATTGTGACACCCTGGAGTTTATGGGGACTCGGTTACGTGACGGCGTTAAACCTTTTTGCGGCGGAGATCGTCTGAATAGGATTGGGGTGTAGGTCGACACTGTGGCCATCAAGATCAGAATCCCGAAGAGTGGTGAAGGCGGCGGAGCGAAGACGATCCGCGGGCTGCCGCGCGATCCGGTATTGCGGGCGGCGCTGGTGGCGTTTCTGGTGCTGGCGGTCTCCTTCACCATCGTCTTTTCCTACTTCTATATCAAGTACGACCGGATCATCGAGAAGCGGTTCCGGACGCCGGTGTTCGCCAACTCCGCGAAGATTTATGCGCTGCCGCGGGTAGTGCGCGACGGTGAAAAGATTGAGGCGAAGCAGATTGCGGCGGAGTTGCGGCGGGCGGGATATTCCGACAAAGAGGGCGACTCGAATCTGGGGACGTTCCGCCTGATGAAGGGCGCGATCGAGATCACGCCGGGATCGGAGTCGTATCATGCGCCCGAGCCGGCGAAGATCACGATTGAGGATGGGCAGGTGTCGCAGATCATGAGCCGGGGCAGCGAGCTTTCGGCGTATGAACTGGAGCCGCAGCTGGTGACGGCGTTGTTCGACGCGGAGCAGCGGTCGAAGCGGCAAGTGGTGAAGTACGACGAGATTCCTCCGGTGATGGTGCAGGCGGTGCTGGCGATCGAGGACCGGCGTTTTTTCGAGCACAGCGGCGTGAATTATCTGCGCATGCTGGAAGCGGCGTGGATCGATGTGATACGGGGGCGGCACGAGCAGGGCGGGTCGACGATCACGATGCAGCTTTCGCGCGGATTCTTCCTGACGCCGGAAAAGACGATCAAGCGCAAGCTGACCGAGATGCTGATCGCCGAGGAACTGGAGCACAAGTTCTCGAAGCAGCAGATTTTCGAGTTCTATGCGAACTGGGTGGATCTGGGGCAACGCGGGTCGTTTGCGATCAGCGGGTTCGCCGAGGCGTCGAAATCCTACTTCAATAAAGATCTGAAGGACATCACGCTGCCCGAGGCGGCGCTGCTGGCGGGGCTGATTCAGAGGCCGAGTTATCTGTCGCCGTACCGGCATCCAGAGCGCGCGATGGAGCGACGAAATGTGGTGCTGGAGACCATGGTGGAGACGCATGCCATCACGCGCGAACAGGCGGACAAGGCGAAGGCGGCTCCGCTGAAGCTGGCGCCTCCGAACGTGGAGGCAAGCGACGCGCCGTATTTTGTCGACATGGTACGCGAGCAACTGATCGGCAAATTCAGCGACAACGAATTGAATGACTCGTCGTATCGCATTTATACGACGCTCGATCCGGACTTGCAGAAGGCGGCGGCGCAATCAGTCGAGATGGGCATCAAGCTGGTGGATGAGCAGGTCAAGAAGTTGCGCACGAAAAAGGTAAAGGTCGGGAAGAAGTTTGAGACCAAGGTGGAGCCCGGGCCGCAGGCGCAAGTGGCGCTGGTGGCGATTGATCCGCATACAGGCGCGGTTCTGGCGCTGGTGGGCGGCCGCGATTACGGATGGAGCCAGCTGAATCACGCGGTGGCGAAACGGCCGACGGGATCGATCTTCAAACCGTTTGTGTATGCGGCGGCGATGAATACGGCGCTGGATGGATCGTCAAACGTGATTACTCCGGCATCGACCGTCGTGGATGAGGCCTCGACTTTCACGTATGGGGATTCGATTTACGAGCCGCGCAACTATAAAGAGGAGTATCACGGCGAGGTGTCACTGCGGTACGCGCTCGCCATGTCGCTGAACAATGCGACGGTGAAGGTCGCGGAGGAAGTCGGGTACGACAAGGTGGCGGACCTGGCGCGGTCGGCAGGGATCGCGTCGGTGAAAGCGACTCCGGCGATGGCGCTGGGGTCGTATGACGCTTCGCCGATGGACATGGCCGGGGCGTATACGGTGTTTGGGAATAACGGGACCCGGCTGTCGCCGATTCTGCTGCGATCGGTACGGACGAGCAAGGGTGACGTGATCGCGAACTACAACACGGATCAGAAGCCGGTGATGGATCCGCGGATTGCCTACGTCATGACGAACATGATGGAGGGTGTGATCAACAACGGACTGGGATATACGGCGGTGCGGCTGCGCGGATTTACGCCTCCCGCCGCCGGGAAGACCGGGAGTTCGCACGACGGGTGGTTCGCAGGGTATACGTCGAATCTACTGTGCATCGTATGGGTGGGATATGACGATTACAGCGACCTGCGGCTGAGCGGGGCGCAGACGGCGGCGCCGATCTGGGCGGAGTTCATGAAGAAGGCGGCCGCACTCCCTATGTACTCGGATATGCGGGAGTTTTCACAGCCGTCCGGTGTTGTGGATGTGCAATTGGACAAAGCTACCAACCGGCTGGCGACACCGAGCTGCACCGACGACTACACTTCGGCGTTTGTGGCGGGGACTGAGCCGCGCGATACCTGCGAGACGCAGCAGGGAATTAAAGGCTTCTTTACCAAGATGTTCGGGGGAGATAAGCCGGTGATGCCAGCGCAGACGGCGCAGGATGCGAACGGGAATGCGGACCCGAAGAAGAAAAAAGGGTTCTTTGGCAAGATTGCCGGAATATTTAAGGATGACAAAAGCTCGACTCCGGTGTCTAAACCACCGGACAGCGGGCCGCATTAGGGCGGACCTTGGACCTCAGACCTCGGACCTCAGGCTTCAGTCTTTAGGTTTCAAGACCATGAAATTGACTTTCTGAGCCGAGCGAAATTCTCGCCCCTCGGCCTGAACTGTGCCAGAATAGCTGTAACGACTGGGGGTGGCTGATGGCACTCTACCCGAAAGTTCTCTTCGTTTCTCTCCTCACTGCTTGTGTTTTCGCCTTGACGTCCCTTTCGTGGGCGCAGGTTTCACACGCCGCCGAACCAGTGCAAGTCAAGCCACCGTTGCTGCGGACGATCGATCCGCCCTCGAAGGACGCGACGGCCTCCGATCTGGAGTCGCGTGCGGACGAGTTGCACGCGCAGAAGTTGTATTTTGATGCGATTGATTATTACCGGGCGGCGCTGGCGAAGATCAGTGGAGAGGGTCAGGCGAAGATCTACAACAAGATTTGCCGGACCCAATTGGTGATGACGCGATGGCACGATGGGCAGAAGAGCTGCCAGCAAGCGATCAAGGCCGACCGCAAGATGCCGGATCCGTACAACAATCTTGGGGTCGCGTATTACGAGGAAAAACGATACGGAGCGGCGATCAAGCAGTATCACAAGGCAATCGAGTTGGATGACAGCGCGGCTTCGTTTTACAGCAATCTAGGGGCGGCGCTGTTTGCGAAGAAGGACTTTGACAAGTCAGCCCAGGCGTATCAGCGTGCGCTGGAACTTGATCCGGATGTATTCGAGCGGAGTTCGAGGCAGGGTGTACAGGCGCAGGTGCCAAGGCCGGAAGATCGGGCGCTGTATGACTACACTGTCGCGAAACTTTACGCCAAGATGGGATTCTCAGACCGGTCGCTGGAGTATCTGCGCAAGGCGATGGAAGAGGGGTACAAGAATTTCAAGAACGTGTACAAGGATCAGGAGTTTGCGGAGCTGCGGAAGGATAAGAGGTTTACGGAGTTGATGGCGTTGAAGACGCCTGGGTTGCCGGACTAAAAAAAGAGTGAGTAATTGGGTAATTTGTAATTTGAAATAAAAGTCCGACCGCTTTTTCTTCAATTACTCCCATTACTCAATTCCTTAATCTCGGAATTACTCTGAGCCTCCGAAGTAGACTTCATTCTCAACAACGACCGGCGCGCCTAGGATTTAAATAGGTCGACCCTTGCTGCTTCATTCCATCGGTTTCACAACTCCATGCCGGATTGTGACGGTCCAAGTCGAGCGCGACCCGCTTTCCGCTGGAAAGCTTATGCGGATCTAAATGATTTGGCGTGAAGTGTAAGACGCAATTTACGTCGAGGTTTTACAAAGCTTTACAAAAATAGACGGAACTTCTTCTGAATACGGTGTTTAATTTTTTCAACATACTCCTGAAAACAACAGGGTGAGTAAGGAGAAACGGTAGCCCACCGGAACGCTGACCCGAGCACGCCCCAAGCAAGCTTTCCGGTGGGTTTTTTGTTGAGCAGTGAGCAATGAGCTATGAGCAAACCCGGTCTTGTTCACCGCTCATTGCTCACTGCACGATCTTCTCTGGGCTGCGCTCGCCAATGTAGGCTTCCACGATCTTCTTCCATTTTCCCTGGGCTTTGAGGATGAACTCTACGGCGTCCCGTAGGGCGCCTTCGCCTCCGGCGTGGGGAGTAGTGTAGTGCGCTTCCCTCTTTACTTCGGCGCGCGCGTTCTTTACGGCGATTGCTAAGCCTCCGGCGCGCATGGCGGGGAGGTCGATGACGTCATCGCCGACGAAGGCGGCCTCGTCGACGGCCACTCCGGCCTCTTTGACGATTTCCTTGAAGGCCGTCGCCTTGTCCTGAATGCCCTGGCGGACGAATTCAAGTTTGAGATCGCGGGCGCGGAGGGCGACGGTTTCCGACACGCGCTTGGTGATAAGACCGGTCTTGATGCCGGCGAGGCGGGCGAGGGAGATCGAGGTGCCGTCGTGGGCGTGAAAGCCCTTGGCTTCGATCAGGGATTGGCTTTGGAAACCGAATCCGCCGTGGACGCTGTGGTTGGCAGATTCCTCTAGAACGCTTTGGGGCGCGCCCGGCGGAGCGGGGAAGATGAAGAGCTTGCCGTCGGTGAGGACTCCGTCGACGTCGAAGAGGAGGAGTTTGATTTTGCGAGCGCGAGCCTGAGCGGATAGTCTTTTGGGCATCGACGGGATTGTATCGAATTTCGCGGGATCGCCGGAGCATGGGGCTCGACGTCGACGGTGTTCAGAAAAAACTTCGGTACATCTCTGATTGGCGCACATCTCGCTGGGGAGTTGGTTGGGGAGGCGGTACTTGCCGGAGTCTGAGAGCCATGGTGCAAATGCGCAGCCTATGCCGTTGGCATTTTGGGCTTGGGTTTAGAAAGACGTTGACTGTTACGCGATTTTGGCATCATATTCGTCCGCCGGCGGGAGTATTGCTTTACCGATGATCCCGCCTCAGGTGTTTTGGGTGGCTGGATTCGGGAAGTTGGAGGCGAAACAAAATTCATTGACCGGTCTTGAAGAATATTGATTGGGCGATCACAATAGCTGGCAGCTTTAGATCGTACTTTTCGAGTGGGCGCAGGGACGAAAACGGCAGAAAATAAGCGGTGGTTTTATTACCACGGTTATCTGGCGAAGCGGGGGAGAAGATTACAAGATGCAGCAGTCAGTGCTTTGATTTGGCTGGGATAACTTTTTCGGAACATCGATGATGAGGGGCCCTAAATTCGCGGTTCTCGCAGTGGTTCTTGCGTCGTTGCCACTGACCGGAGTGTCGCGACCCGCACAGCAACGGGAGCGCGCACTGTGCTGTCTCTGTATGTGCCATTCGGTGGACGAGGGTCAATGCGCGCAGGTTTGCGTCAACATGCAACATGGCACAAAGATCATCGAAGAGCCCGAGATGAAGGCCTGCACCAAAAGCTGCGTGCGACATGGAGTCCGGCAGATTTTCTTCTCGGAGGATGGGACTCAGTTCACTATTACGCCTGCATTGACCAAGTAGGACTTCTTTCTAATCAGAGCCGAAATAGTTTTGGCGGGGCACACGTTAGAGCCTGCGGCGCTCGCTTCGCTTCGCTGGATAGGCGAAGGCGGCTGTCCCCACATTTCCCTTTCTTCTTCCTTCATCAACGTCAACCGCCTTTCCTTTTGATCATGATTTTCGCTCGGAGTGTGTTCAATGCGGACGCCGCTTTACGCCCGCGCCAAGAACTTGCGCTGGAGCGGCCCGGACGAAGACGTCCGGGGCTACACAAGCATTGGGCGAATATTTGGCGAAAATCTGCTTTCGGGCTAGAATGTTTTGATGCAGTCCCTACCTACCTCCCTCTCCTGGGCACATCCTCTGGTGGCGGAGTGGTTTGGGCAGCGATTTGGTACGCCTACTGAGCCTCAGGAGCAGGGGTGGCCGCCCATTCTGGCGGGGCGGACTACGCTGATTTCGGCGCCCACCGGGTCGGGCAAAACTCTTGCCGCATTTCTCGCTTGCATTGATCGCCTAGTGCGCAAGGCGCTGGCTGGGCAGTTGTCGGATCGGACTGAAGTCCTCTACGTTTCCCCGCTGAAAGCCCTGGGAAACGACATCCAGAAAAACCTCGAGATTCCGCTGGGGGAGATTCTTGCGCTTGCGGGGGAGCGTGGATTTCTGATGCCGGAAATTCGGACGGCAGTGCGGACTGGCGACACGCTGCAGCCGGAGCGGCGGGCAATGCTGAAGCGGCCTCCGCATATCTTGGTGACTACGCCGGAGTCGCTTTACATCCTGCTGACTTCGGATAAGAGCCGGGCGATTTTGCGGGATGTGGAGACGGTGATTGTTGACGAGATCCATGCGGTGGCGGATGACAAGCGGGGGGCGCATCTGGCGCTGTCGCTGGAGCGACTGGAGGCGCTGACGGCAGATTCCTCGTCGCTTTCGCTCCTCGGAATGACAAAGGAGGGGGAGTCAGCGTCGGCTTCGATTAACTCGAGAAAGAAATCCCGACTCGTGCGGATTGGGTTGTCGGCGACGCAGAAACCGATTGAGGAAGTGGCGCATTTCCTCACGGGCACGGGGCGGCCTGATCCTGTTGTGATTGATGTGGGACATAAGAGGAAGCTAGATCTGGCGGTGGAAGTTCCGCCGATGCCGTTGGGGCCGGTGGCGTCGAATGAGATGTGGGACACGATTTATGACCGGTTGGTGGAGTTGGTGAGGCAGCATCGGTCGACGCTGGTGTTTGTGAATACGCGGCGGATGGCGGAGCGGATCGCGCACCAGTTGGGCGAGCGGATCGGGGAAGAAAATGTTGCGGCGCATCATGGAAGTTTGTCGCGCAAGCTGCGGCTGGCGGCAGAGAAGAAGCTGAAAGAAGGCCAGGTGAGGGTGCTGGTGGCGACGGCCTCGCTGGAGTTGGGAATTGATATTGGGTTCGTAGATCTGGTGGTGCAGATTAATTCTCCGCGGGCGATTGCGGTAGCGTTGCAGCGGGTAGGCCGGTCGGGGCACTGGCGCGGGGCGGTGCCGAAGGGAAGGTTCTTTGCGACTACGCGCGATGACTTGATGGAACTCGCGGCGCTGGTGCGGGCGATCAAGCTGGGGGATCTGGACCGGTTGATGATTCCGGAGTCGCCGTTGGATGTGCTGGCGCAGCAGATTGTGGCGGCTTGCGCGGCGGAGGGGCCGGTGGCGGTGCGAGGGAAAGCGCGCCGCCAGGATGGCGGCGAGACAGCGGGCCTGGAGGCCGGCGCTACGGAATCGCGTGTGGGAGCGCCCGCGCCACACGAGTCTGACGGGTGGGACGAGGATGAACTCTTTGCTCTCGTGAAGAGGGCGTATCCGTATCGGAATCTTACGCGGGAGATGTTTGATTCGATTCTCGAGATGTTGTCGGAGGGGATTGCGTCGCGGCGGGGGCGGTATGGGGCGTACATCCATCGCGATCGCGTGAATAAGAGATTGCGGGCACGTCGGGGGGCGCGGCTGGCGGCGATCACCAGCGGCGGAGCGATTCCGGACAATTCTCTTTATGCGGTGGTGGCGGAGCCGGATGGGGTGACCGTCGGGACCGTCGATGAGGATTTCGCGGTTGAGAGCAATCGGGGTGACATCTTCCTGTTGGGGAATTCGTCGTGGATCATTCATCGCATCGAGACGAACAACGGGCGGATGCTGGTGCACGATGCGCACGGAGCGCCGCCTAGCGTGCCGTTCTGGCGTGGAGAGGCTCCGGCGCGGACGGAGGAATTGTCGCAGCATGTGGGAGAGTTGCGGCAGGTGATCAGCGAGATGCTGCCACGGACTTCGCCGGTGGGATTCTCTGCGACTCAGCCTGAAGTCGCAGCGGCAGTGTCGTGGCTGAAGGAAGAATGCGGGCTGGATGATTCTGGAGCCGAGCAGTCGATTGAGTACATCCTGCAGGGGCGGGTGGTGCTGGGCGCGGTGCCGACGCAGAAGACGATTATCGCGGAGAGATTCTTTGATGAGGGCGGCGGGATGCAGTTGGTGATCCATGCGCCCTTTGGCGGGAGGATCAACAAGGCCTGGGGATTGTCGCTGCGCAAGCGGTTCTGCGTGGGATTCAATTTTGAGTTGCAGGCAGCGGCTACCGACAACGGGCTGAACATCGCGTTGGCGGAGCAGCACAGCTTTCCGCTGGGGGACGTCTTTCACTTTTTGAACGCGGATACGGTGCAGCCGATTCTGGAGCAGGCTGCGCTGGATTCTCCGATTTTTGGGACGCGGTGGCGGTGGGATGCGAACCGGGCGCTGGCGTTGTTGCGTTTCCAGAATGGCAAGAAAGTTCCGGCGCAGATTCAGCGCATGCGGTCGGATGATCTGCTGGCGTCGGTGTTTCCGGATGCGGCGGCATGCTTCGAGAACATTGATGGGGAGCGAAAGATTCCGGATCATCCGTTGGTGGGCGAGGTGATGAAGGATGTGCTCACCGAGGCGATGGATATTGAAGGACTGAAGTCGGTGTTGCGCGGGATCGCTTCGGGAGAGATTCGGGTGCTGGCGGTGGATACGCCGGTGCCATCGCAGTTCTCGCATGAAATTTTGAATGCGAATCCGTATGCGTATCTGGACGACGCGCCTCTCGAGGAGCGGCGGGCGCGCGCGGTGGAGATGCGGCGGGTGCTGCCGGAGTCGGTGCTGCAGGAAGTGGGCGGGTTGGATCCGGGGGCGATCGCGCAGGTACGGAGTGAGGCTTGGCCGGATGTGCGGGATGCTGACGAGTTGCATGATGTGCTGCATACGCTGGTGGCGGTGCCGGTGGACGTGGCTAGTAAGGAGCGCCTCGCTTCGCTCGGCGGGGCGGACGAAGGCGTCCGCCCCTACACGAGCAGTGGAGAATGGGACCACTTCTTCGAGAGATTAGTTAGCCAGGGGCGAGCCGGGATTGCTTCGGCGGATGGGCCACGGTATTGGGTGGCGGCGGAGCGGGCGCGATCGTTTATGGCGTTGTTTCCGGAGGCTAGGTTTGAGCGGAGTCTGGCTGAGGTGGAGACGGGAGATGTTTCAAGAGATGAGGCTTTGCTGAGTCTTGTCATGGGGTGGATGTCGGCTGTTGGGCCGACTACTTCGTCACAGCTTGGACATTTGCTCGGGCTTTCGGGTTCGGATATTGAGAAGGGGTTGCTGCGGATGGAGGCGGCGGGGACTGTCCTGCGTGGACAGTTTACGGGCACAGGCAACGCGCGGGCGGGAGCGCCCGCTCCACACAATCCTGTCGAGCTTCGCTCGACCGGACAGCCGGGGGCGGATGTCCCCACATATTCCCATCAAGAAGCTGAGATTGAGTGGTGTGAACGGAGGCTTTTGGCTCGCATACATCGGCTGACTGTGGGGATGCTGCGGAAGCAGATTGAGCCGGTTACGGCAGCGCAGTTCTTGCGGTGGCTGTTGCGGTGGCAGCATGTGGCTCCGGGATCGCAGGCTGTGGGCGAGCGCGGGGTGATGGAAGTCTTGCAGCAGTTGCAGGGATTTGAAGTTCCGGCGAATGCGTGGGAGCGGCAGGTGCTGGCGCGGCGGGTGACGGATTACGATCCGAAGTGGCTGGATCAGCTTTGCCTGACGGGAGCGGTGGGATGGGGGAGGTTGTCGCCGCATCCGGCTACGCTGGAGACCGGTGGGACTTCGGACGGGGCCGTGCCTCGGCAGCGACGAGTCATTCCTACCAGCGTGGCTCCGATTACGTTCTTTGTGCGCGAGGAAGCGGATTGGATGGGGGTACGTCAAAATCCCCAGCCTGCCTCCGCAAAAAACGTGGAGACAAGGGTGGGACACCCTCGGGATGATGATTCCCCTCAGGCGCGCGGGTTGAGTAATAGCGCGGAGGTTGTGCTCGAGTTTTTGAAGCAGCGGGGGGCGTCGTTTTTTGCGGACATCGTGCGCGGGACAGGGAAATTGAAAGCGGAGATTGAGACTGCGTTGTGGGAGTTGGTGGCGGGCGGGCTGGTGACAGCTGACGGGTTCGACAATCTGCGGTCGCTGGTCGATCCGAAGCGAAGGGCGGGACAGGGAAGCGGACGCAGCGTGCGTCCGAGGCACAGCTCGGGGCGGTGGGCGCTGCTGCATGCAGATGCGGCGGTGGAGCGTCCGCGGGCGGTGGAGGCGGCGTGCTGGATGCTGCTGCGGCGATATGGGATTGTGATTCGCGATTTGTTGGCGCGGGAGGCGAATCTGCCGTCGTGGCGTGACTTGTTGATGGCTTTCCGGCGACTGGAAGATCGGGGAGAGATTCGCGGTGGAAGGTTCGTGGACGGATTTCTGGGCGAGCAGTTCGCGCTGCCAGTCGCGGTGGAGTCGGTGCGGTCAATGCGCAGCCTGCCGCTGAGTGGAGAGACGATTACGCTGTCGGCGGCCGATCCGTTGAATCTGGTGGGGATCCTGGTGCCGGGGGAGAGAGTGCCAGCGATTTCCGGCAGGACGGTGAGTTATCGGGATGGGGTGGCGGTGGTGGCGGAATCGAATCCGGTGGTCAGCGAGGCGGCGGGGTAGCCACCGGGGCTAAAGCCCCTTTCTTAGAGGAATCCAGCGCGGCCATAAAGGGCCGCTCTTCCACGGAACATCCGGCGCGCGTCTCCCAGTCGGGCGGCAGGACAACGGCAGCGGCTTCTACGCAGAATCTTCTACGCCGAATCTTCTGCCCAGAATCTTTCTACACAGAATCTTCTACGCCGAATCTTCTGCCCAGAATCTTTCTACACAGAATCTCTACGCAAAATCTCTAGATAGAATCAAGAACGGCTCTTCGCTGGTAGTGCGGCGGGCGAGGCAGGTTAGTCCACGAACGTCCGCCTTCATGGTTCCCTCTTTTAGGCGCAAAAAATCAGAGGCTCGATGAGGGGGTCCCCCGAGCCTCTAATTTGGCGATGACCGGCTGGAACTTCTCGAAAAGCGCTTCCCCCATCGCTTTTGCCGAGCATCCGCATGCTGATAGGTTGCAATCCGTATTCCAAGCTTGGTGGAGTACCCTACGTTTTTGGTTTGCAGCTGGAAATGGTGATCCTGCAATGATTTAGCTTGGAGCTGTTTAATTCTCCGTACCCGCTCGGGGGAGATGTATCCATGAACTGAACTATCTGAATAGATAGTCGCACTAACCGTTCGGATATTGAAAAAGGTGAACCTGGCTCATGCAAATCGGTCCTGGCTGTGATAGAAGTTTCTGCACCCCTTGGGAGACTTGATTGCGGCCCAGACTACTGGTGATTGCGGGACCCTCGAAAGACCTAACCATTCCGTTGCCCGACGGAGAAGCCACGATTGGCCGTGATCCGGCGAATGTGGTGGCGATTATCGATCCGTCCGTTTCCCGAAAACATTGCCTGTTGCGTCGCGAAGAGGACGGGCGCTTTTCGATCAAGGATCTGGAGAGCCGGAACGGAACGCTGGTGAATGGAAATCCGGTGAAGGAGCAGTATCTCCATCATGGGGATGAGATAGCGACCGGGGACTCACTGTTTCTGTTTCTGGTGGACGAAGAGGATCGAGCGGCATCCGCGAGCCAGGTGGAGTTTGACGATGGGCAGCCGATGGCAGAGACGCGGCTGATTCATCCCAAGGAAGCGGTGTATCTGCAGCCGGATCGATTGCTGAAGGAACTCCCGGCGACATCACAGGTGGGGCGGAACCTGAATGCGCTGCTGAAGATCAGCCGGGTGGTGCATGCGATTCGCGATCTGGAAGAGTTGCAGGCGCAATTGCTGGACCTGATCTTCGAAGTAGTACCGGCGGGCCGCGGTGCGATTCTGCTTTCGGAAGGCGAGGGTCAGGAATTCAATTCGCTCTATGCGCGAACGCGGCAGGGTGGGCAGCCTCAACTGGTGCGAGTGAGCCGAACCATTGCCCGGAAGGTGATGAAAGAGAATGTTGCGATTCTAGGCGTGGACATCGCGTCGAGCGGGAATCTTCGAGAAGTGGAGAGTCTGGTAGCTTCTCACGTCCGGTCTCTGGTATGCGTTCCGCTGAGCGTTTTTCAGCGAATGATCGGATGCATCTATCTCGACAGCACGAGTGCTGTGAACCGTTTCAGTGAAGAGCATCTGCAACTGATGGCGGGTGTGGCAGGAGTCTCGGCGGTGGCGCTGGACAATGCGCGCCGATTGCAGTGGCTGGAACAGGAGAATCAGCGTCTCTCGACGGAAATCCGGCAGGACCAGAGCCTGGTGGGAGAGGGTGCGCGGATGAAGGAGATTTTCCAGTTCCTCGCGCGAGTGTCGCCGTCGGATTCGACGGTTCTGATCGAAGGCGAAAGCGGAACGGGAAAAGAACTGGTGGCGAAGGCGCTGCATCGGAACAGCCTGCGGGCGACCAAGTCATTCGTTGCGATTAACTGCGCGGCTATCCCCGAGACACTTCTGGAGGATGATCTTTTCGGGCATGAACGGGGCGCCTTCACCGGGGCAGCAGCGCTGAAAAAAGGACGGTTGGAAGTTGCCGATGGCGGAGTG
>Ga0209580_10000616_pt1 | contig 18338 bp, 20 predicted proteins | sample Coa_R1_5_FD_187153 | JGI IMG/M metagenome (GOLD analysis project Ga0209580, IMG submission 187153) | Surface soil microbial communities from Centralia Pennsylvania, which are recovering from an underground coalmine fire - Coalmine... | ecosystem: Environmental > Terrestrial > Soil >... | reverse complement strand
CCCCATTTCCGTCCGCTCGACGACGATCGTAACCTCGCCCTTGGGATCAATCCGCAGGTAAGCGTTGGGCGAGAACATCGTCTCAGCCTCAGTCTGGCCATGTGCGGGAAGATAGAACCCGATCACCAACCCGGCACCTGCAGCTGCCGAGGTTCCCAGAAAAGTTCGTCGGGAGATAGGACTCACTTTGCACCTCCCGCGCCGGCCACACGGCGAACCGCGCGCCGAATTCGGTCGTAGGTGCCACAGCGGCATATATTCGCCGACATAAATTCCGTAATTTCGTTGTCAGAAGGGTGCGGAGTCTTCGCGAGCAACGCCGCGGCCGCCATAATCTGTCCGCTCTGGCAGTATCCGCATTGCGGAACATCCTCCGCAATCCAGGCCTTCTGCAGCGGATGCAACCCGTTCGAGCCCAGACCTTCGATTGTCGTGATGTTCTTGCCGGCGGCTTCCGAAATGCGCATCGTGCAAGACCGCGTGAGCGTACCGTTGACGTGCACGCTGCACGCGCCGCACAGGCCAACGCCGCAGCCGAATTTCGTGCCCGTCAACTGAAGCGTGTCGCGCAAAACCCAGAGCAACGGGGTGTCTGGGGAAACATCAACGTTCTTCTCAGTGCCATTTACGCGGAGAGTGATATCAGGCATGGGTAAGCAGCCAATATCCTAGACGAAATTGCGAAAAAGGAAAATGGGGGCGAGTTTCAGGATCGAGCGGATGCGGCATCTCGCGCTATATTCCGCACCTCGCGTGCGCCCACAGCCTAAATGGTCCTCGACATGCGAATGCCGCGCGTTGGTTTTCGCGCGGCATTTTCTATCGCACGTTGATTGACTCCCTTTTTTAGTAACCCCGATTTCCCGACGCTAGCACGTCATACGGTACCCCGCGAGGGATGTTGTACTTCGCCATGATCTCTTCCATCTTGCCTTCGTCTTTGGCGATATCATCACGATCGTGGCTCGCGCGGTCGCGCTGCCATTTCTCGTACGCTTTATCAAACCGCTTCTGGTCATCCGGAGAGAACCTTCCCTGATACTGGCGAACGTCGTAGTGGGGCGCGTATCCGCCAACCGTCGCAATCCTGTCGAAGGGTACGTCCGGCGGGATGCTGTTGCGCTGCATAATTTCTTCCATGTTGCGGGCGTGCTTATCAATGTCGTCCCGGTCGTTCTTCGCGTTCGATTCCTGCCACTTCGTATATTCCTTGTTGAACTTATTCTGATCGTCCGGCGTCAGTCTTCCCTGCCACCGTCCCGCATACCCGCGGTCGTCGCGATCGCGATCACGATCTCGATCGTTGTAACGTGGCTGGGAATTGTCTTGCGTCGCGACCTGGTCGTACGGCGTGTCGGATGGAATCGCGTACTTACTCATCAGGTCCTGCATGTGATGTTCCATGCTGACCATGTCGTCGCGATCGTTGTTCTGGCGGTCTTGCAGCCAGCGTTGGTAGTATCCATTGAACTGTGCTTCGTCGTCCGCAGTCATGCGCTGGACCTGGGCCAATGCGGGCAGGCCAAACACCAATACCAGCGCGAGGATTCCGAGCAGTTTTTTCATAAAATCCTCCGGCAATGAGCAATTTGATCGTTCTGGGTCACCGTGTTATGAGTCCCACACGCCGGTGGGGGTTGGATTGTGCAAGCTTTGTCAGAAACTCCTCTCGTTTCCTCAGGTTTTTTTCGTAGGGGCAGTGCACACTGTCAGGCTGGATGACATCTATTCAACAAGAAAATGAGGTGAGAAGCTTGTGGCTCATGACGACCTCAGGATGACCGCTGACGAACTCAAAAGCAGAATGTCTGCAGGCGAGGAATTCATTGTTCTCGACGCTCGCAACCCGCAGGCGTGGGCTGAAGCAACCGACAAAGCTCGATCCGCCATTCGCGTCGATCTTCACCCAGGCGAACAGGCCCTCCCGAACCTTCCGAAGAACAAACCGATTGTCGCGTACTGCACTTGACCGAGCGAAGGCTCAAGCGCCAGTTTGGCGCAAAAACTTCGTGATCGCGGATATCAGGCCTGGGCACTACAAGGCGGCTACGAGGCGTGGGAGGATGCAGGCCTGCCAGTGGAGCAGAAATCCAAAGCCGCGTAACCGTAAAGCACCGTAGACAAGGTTCGTCTTGTTAGATTCTCCTGGTTACAGAGAACGGGAAGAACCGCCTTCACGAACCAAGGCGCTTGCCAAAATAAAACCAGGGTTGCCCCACCCTTTTCGCGTCCTTGCGAAAGGGTGGGGACTTTACTGAACGCAGATCCTGACCTGCAATCGAACCGTGGAAGAGCGGCGCTTCAGCGCCGCGTCACCGAGAACAAGATGAGTTACGCGGCCCTGGAGGGCCGCTCTTCCACGGTGCACGGAGAATGCACCTCAACCGTTAAAGCGCGAACCGGTCTCAATTTTTCTTAATGCGGGGCAGAAGCCCCTGCTCCACCATCAGAGACTTTAGCGAATCAGTTCTCGCTTGGCTCCGGAACTTCCGGCGTCTTTGGCGTCTTTGGCATCTTTGCGCTCGGAGGCGCTGCTGGAATCGGAACAATCGCACCGGCGCGAATTTCAATTGTGCCATGCTCGTTGTTGATTACCATGCGCGGACCACCACCATTCACTGAGCCTGACGCCGTCGAGCGGTTATCACCATTCTCGATTTTCAGCGAGCTAAAGTCAGATTGGATTTCTCCATCGCGCGCTTGAGCCTCCACCTGGAAGCTGGACTTCTCTGGCACGTAGATCCGGATGTCGCCCTTGCTGTTGGTAACTTCCAGGCTGCCCACTTTGTTCAGGTGGATTTCAACCGCGCCGTTTTCGTCCTCGAGGTGGACATCGTTGGTCACGCCATTCAGCATGATGTCCTTGGAGCGCGTGTGCAGACGCAGCGGCCCAGTCACGGAGGTAGCCTCAAGATCGCCGGAGTCGAGATTCAGATAGCCGTCCAGTTTGCTGAAGTCCATGTCAGTACGGCTGGTTTTGAAGTTGACGGGTTTCGCGATGCGCGAGAGCTTCACGCTTTCCATGAAATCACCGTCCAAACGCACCGCGCCTTTGACGTCTTCAAGAGAGACATCATTCGCGCGGCCCTGGATCGAAACGTCGGAACTTATCTCCGAAATGCGGGCAGAACTTTTGTCGAGGTTCAAGGACAACGAGCCATTTAGGTCGGTGACAGAGACGTCGCCGTCCTGATTGGTCACCGCGGCATTGCCGTCTCTCCCCATAATGCTGACGTCGCCATGATGGGTTGAGATCACAACCGACGCTTTTCGCGGCAGAGAAATATCCAGGTCAGTACTCACCCAGTGGTCGCCAGCGCCACGAGTGTTGGCGTCGATCGTAACGGCCTGACCGCTCACGCTGATCTGCGGTTTGGCAGACTTGTTCCAGTCATCAGCTTGATTTTGCCTCTCCGCATTTATCCGCTTATGGGCAGTGATATGGATCTGGTTATCGTCAGAAGTGCTGACATTCACGGCACCGCGGTCATTTGTAACACGCAAGTTGCCGCCCGACGGAAACGCTTGCTGCAACTCGTCAGTGTAGCTGTAGGTATGCCCCCACCAGGGGACATCACCGTTAACGTGAAAAGCGTCCCCAAATTCGTCCCAATGGCGGTACATTCCAGTTGCGGTTAATCCGGCAAGTACGAGGAATACGATCAGGACGACACCACCCGCTCCAATCCCGGGGGCGCGCGCGCCGGTGCGGGAGGCCTGCTGATGTTCAAGCAGCTTGACGACTCCCCACAGGATAAGCAGCACCGGCCAGTAATGTGAGAACCAGTAGCCGAATCGGTGCCATTCAATCATCCCCATATTGGCCAGCAGGAAGAAGATGCCGATGATGATCAGCACAAATGGTCCTGCCAGAGAGCGTGGCGGGCGCGGTGGTCTTACCGGAGGCGCCGGAGGCGGAGCTTGTAATGTGCTAGCCATTTTTCACCTCGCTGTTTACCTCAGTCGGAGGTTGTTGTACAGGAGGAACTGTCGTATCTGATGGGATTGCCGGCGGCGGTGGCGTTCCACCGAGATAGCCGCGTTCCACCAACTTGATGACGCCGATGACGAGCAGAATCACCGGCCAGGTGCGGTCCCAGCCGGGCCCGTGGAGATTTTCGAGAAGTGAGAGCACACCGATGCTGATCAGGACAGCTGGGCCAGTCATGCTGTGATAACGACCATCGGGGGCCATACGGCGCTTAGCAAATAACCACACCCCGAGCACGATCAGGAAAATTGGCCAAATGCGATCCACTTCAAGGAACCAGATCCCAAGGTTATGCAGCAGGAACAAGATGCCAAGACCGATCAGAACCACGGCTCCAGTTGGTACGCCCGCCCTGGTAAAGCTTTGGCGATCTCCCGGACTGAACATCGTTCCCAAGCCGAATGGATCGGGCGCGGGCTTGCCTTCCTGGATGGCTTTGGCGGACTTGACCGCATCGATGAGTTGATAGAAATAAAAGGCAGCGATGCCAAAACCGAAAATCGTTCCCATGGTGTCGCTGGTGGAGTGACTGGCGCCCACTATCAGCAACACGAAAATGATGAGGTGCGCGAATCCCTTGGCGTACTGGCCGTTATAGACCGCGCCCACGCCGAACGGAAAGAATCCGGCTAGAACTCCGGCAACTGCCGGATGCGGACCTGAACCCGCCGGCCGTACACCAGCTGAATAACCCGACGCTTGATATCCCGGCGCCGGCTGAAAAGCGGAGGCTGGCGGCGTGGTCCCGGCCACGCGATCGGCCAGGCAGTTCTCGCAATAGATCACACCCTTTACCGGGCGAGTACAGTCTGAGCACAGCGGCTTGCCGCAAGTACGGCAATACGCGCTCGCGACATTTTGTGGATGATTGGCGCAGTTCATACAAACCTCCTGTCAGTGGCCCCAGGCACTACAGGTGGAAGACCGGGAAGAGAGGCATATATCGGCATGCCTTCACCGCGGCTGTAGTTACGTTCCTGTTTTTGATCGGGTTGCCCACTCGTGTTGTCTTTGTTCTCCTTGCGATTCTTATTGTCCGGACTTGCGGGCTGCTCGGCAGGCGTTGTGGCCTGCTTGAACTGGCGCACCCGCGACTCGATTTCATAAACGAAGCGAATGTTCTCGTAGTACTTCACCACGCGACCTGAAGTCTCGTAGTAATTTCGGCGAATCGCGCTCGGACGCAAGTCCAGGTGGCGCAGATCGCTAATCTTCACTCCCGCCAAACTCAAGCCAACAGATAAGGTGAAGAACGCCATGCCGAAGGACATCGCGAACCTCGGCTGGCGAGCGACCGCAACAACTGGTGAAACCAGCGTCGCTCCGAAATCGCGGACTCGGTCCATCCAGGAGGTCGTCACCCTGCGGCCCTGGGTCAGACGCACAGTATCAATTCCCGTGGTGCGCACGAGAATGTTCGTGACCAGGTCCTCGGGAGGTTCAACCTCCTCCAGAGACTTCAGCCAGCTCCGGCCGGCTTCGGCCTCCTGAAGCAGAGGGCCACACATCTTGCATTCGCGCCCATGGGCCTCGAACGCCGTAAGTCTCTCGCCAGAGAGGGTGCCGTCGATGGCCTGGCTGAGCAGAGCGTCGAACTCTGTGCACTGCATTCCGTTGTGTCCTTGGCCTGCCATCACATCACCTGCCTATATGTACGTTGGAGAAGGCGCGCAAGTTCCGCTCGCCCCCGGTTAATTCTGGATTTCACGGTACCTTCGGGAACCTTTAGTACCGTAGCGATTTCACGGTAATCGAAGTCTTGTAAGTCCCTTAGAATCACTGCCTCGCGAAGCTCAGGCGAAAGCTTCTGCAAAGCCTCATGGACGGCTTCCTTAGCTTCGCGGCTCTGCACTTTGGTATCTGGCGTCGGCCCCCGGTCGGGAATGCGTTCACCTAGCGGCAGAGTGTCCTCGTGGTCGGAGGAGGTCGTGTCCAAGGAATCGGTCACGCGATCTTGCCGAGTCTTACGAAAATGATCAACCAGCAGATTGCGCGTCACCGTCGTGACCCAGGTCATGAAAGCGCCGCGGTCCACGTCGTAGGTATTGAGCGTGCGGTACATCTTAATAAAAACCTCCTGAGTCAAATCGTCCGCATCGTTGCTGGTTCCAGTGAACCGATAGCAGATGTTGTAGATGCGCCGATGATAGCGTTGGACAATTTCCTCCCATGCGGCTGCGTCGCCCGCAATGCAGCGACGGACCAGCAAAGCAGCCACATGTGCGTCTTCCAAGTCGCACTCCCCGGATGTGTCGCGGATTGGAACGAATTCTAGCCGTCAGCCATCAGCGGTCAGCCATCAGGAAAACCTCAATTCGTGCGCCGCGCTGCTTTCTGAATCTTGCTGCTGGCTGTGATCGCCCGCGGCTTGCGCCTTTTGTTTTTCCTGACAGCTGATGGCTGACGGCTGAAGGCTATTTTTGAGACCAGCCCCAAACCGTCTCACCTTAAGGATACGCGCACAGAGTACCTGAAGTTCAGTTCGCGAGGGATTGAACCGCAGTAATTACGAAGCTTTCTGATTCAGCGTTAGAGTTGCCGTTGCTCCTGAAGTTCCGAGAAAGGTCGGCCCGAGTGCAAGGGGAAACGCATGCGTCAGGAAAACGCTGATTTAGATTGGCTGCTCATTCATGTTCTTGGCGTCGGTCACGTTCGATGGTTCTTCATCGAAGGACTTGCCGGGCTCGTAGGCGCACTTCTCGTGCTTGCTGCCGACTTTGCGGATGGCGTCGTGCCAGCCATCATCCCAGCTGATACGGGCTTCGCCGTTGACCAGCGACCAGGTGCCGTGATGCGCGCCAATCGTCTTGGTGGCGTCGCCGTTTCGGTCCAAGGTGATAAAGAAATCTCCGCCCGCGCCTGTTCCTACTCTCCATTTGCCGACAAAGTGATTGCGGCCGAAAACGCCACTGTCAGCGGCGGAGTCCTTCATCTCAATGCGAACCAGCGCGTCGGGTGAAAAGCTCTCCTGGTGGCCGTTCTTCAAGACAACGCGCGCGGGACTGAAGTCAATTCGAGCAATATCAGGCGTGGCGAAGCTTTTCTGATGGCCGTCTTTGAAAATCAGTACGATTGAACCCGGCTCGTCCTGAGACGATTTTTGCGCAGAGCATGTAATCGCAATCAGGCCGACGAGTAGGGCCACGGAAAAAATGGCGGCTTTGGAATTCAACATGGTTCCTCCCCGGATCAAAGGAAAATGCAAAAACGACTGTCAAGTGCCTGGAAAATCTTCCAGACCCAACCTAGTTCACACTCAGAATACGCTGCGGTTGGGGTAAATGTTCAATCAGAAAACGAATAAGCTTAAGCCCGGGAGAGCTCGGTGGTAAGCACGTCGCGTCGCGCCAGAGCGATACGGGTAACGCGCGCCAGGAGAAGGAAATAGGCAGTTATCGAAAATAGGGCCAGAGTCGCAAGGATGGCGGTCGCCGCCCACAGAGTGTGATAGTGCCTCCCAAGGAACAGGGCAAGCGCTCCGACGCCCAGTACTGCCATCTGTACTCCGAGACTCACAAGGATAGTGGTCTCCGAAGCCCGCTGACGGCCGAATACGGCATAGTCAATTCGTTTGGGCGAATAAACAGAAAGCAGATTGCCGATCGCGAAGTTAATCGGGGTAGCGAATAGCAACCACGCCGCAGTCAAAGCAATCACTCGCAGCGGAGGTGCGTGGAAAACGAGTCTCACTCCCAACCAAAGAATGGAGACATCGAGCGCTAGAATGGTTAACTGTGCCAGGTTTTTGGCTGCGGTGATCTGGCGAAACGAAACTGGGGAAAACAAGAAAAACTGAATGCCGCCGCCGTCGGCCCCGAAGCTGTTGTAAACGATGTTGGTCATCACCAGAAGGCAGTATGCGGCGCCGATGGGGAATACGAAGTTCATTTGCTGGCCCATGAGTGCCCTTCTTCCACCCCACAAGACGAACACCATAATGACCGGCATGACCAGAGTAAAGAGCATGGGTCCGCTGCGCGAGAAGTAGCGCATTTCCTTTTCAAAGACCGCCGAAACTGCTCCGGGCAACAGCGGCAACTTCCATCCCCGGCGAACGGGAGCGCCGTTCTTCACCTCGCGGGCACGCGGTTTCTCACCTGCAGACGCGCTTTCGCCGTGGTACTGACCGCGCAAACGTATGTGCAATATCCACAAGGCAGCCGCACTATAGAGGGCGATCAAGCCGGCATTGACTAGCGCAGAAGAATGTTGGCCCTGTGCTGCCTTTTCGATCAGGACCGATGCCAAGCCGGGCGGCAGCACGCGCTCCAGCGGCAGAAGTTTGACCAGAACAGCAAATCTTTGCGGCGCCGGCCACTTGCTATAACGGCCCAGTACCGGGCCCGCCACCTGAAAACAGATCATCATTAGCAGGAAGAGCACCCCCATAGCTTCGCGGCTGCGGCGGCTGGAGAGCCAGTGCTCGATCCAAACAAAAATCATTCTTGCCAGAACAAGATTGAAAATCACGAACGCGCCAACCGCCAGCAGCGCCCAAGGTGCAAGGGATAAGTCAGCGGTGCTGATTCCGGCCAGCAAGCCCAAGCACCAGCAAATGCCAAGAGCGGTCGCGATATCGAGGGCACCGTAAATTAAGCGGACGAAAAAATAACCGGGGTAGCCCAGAGGAAATCGCAGTAGCGAAGAAGCATCAATGTTCTGCGTGAAAGCCGTGGCCATCACTGGAAAGAGCTGCCAGAAAAGGAAAATGAGCCAGAACGGGACGGCCAGCCACATGAGTTGATGCTCGTTCGTCATCCCCCATGCCACTGCGCCCAGCGCAATGCCGCCGCCCAGCCCGGCACCTAGCACCAGGATGCCGGCAATAGCCCGCGACACCAGATTCAGCCGGCCCCGGACCGTACGAAGAGAGTTGATGAAGAGGCGCCAGCGGAGAAATCCGATCACACGAACTTGCGCGCCCAAAGTGGGATTCAGCCCAGCCACGAAAGCTCCTGGGTGGCGGCGCGCGACCCGCCGACCGTGTGCAGAAAAAATTCTTCCAGGGTCATTTTTTCGGCAGCCGGAGTCGCGCTACCGGCTACGACGCCGGAACGCAACTCATCGAGTGATCCCTGCGCCACCAGCTGTCCGTTATTGATGATTCCCACATACGTGCAAAGCCGCTCCACAATTTCAAGAACGTGGGAGGTCAGGAAAATCGTGACGCCACGCGCGGTCATGCGCTGCAACATAGCCTTGAGCGTTCCCGACGCGACCGCGTCCACGCCCTCGAAGGGCTCATCGAGAAAAAGCACCTTGGGGCCATGGATGACGGCCGCCGCCATGGCGAGCTTTTTCTGCATACCGTGCGAGTAGTCGGTAATTAATGTGTTCGGCTGCTGTGAGAGCTCCATAAAATCCAGCAACTCGGCGGCACGCTGTGCCGTGGTGTGGCGGTCAAGGCCGTACATGCGCCCGGCAAAATTCAGATACTCCGAACCTGTGAGCCGTCCGAACAGCGCCATGCCTTCAGGAACGACTCCGATCTGGCGTTTCACTTCGGTTAGATGAGTTGCCAGATCAAGTCCGAGGATCTGCATGCGTCCTGCAGTCGGGGCCATCAGGCCGGTCAACATTTTGATAGTGGTGGACTTGCCCGCGCCATTCGGTCCCAGGAAGCCGTAAAACTGGCCCGGCGCGACGGAGAGATTCACATCCTGAACGGCGGTGAAATCGCCAAAACGGCGCGTGAGACCTTCGGTAAGAATCGCCGGTGAATCCACAAGAATTCTGAATCTATCACACAGGCACGACATGCCCATATAGCCCGAACGAGGTATGCTGGCGGCATCTATCCGGCACGCGCCCGCGTAGATCACTGGCTCAGAGGAGGCGAGGGATATTCCGGCAATTCTTCTTTACTGATGCTGGCCCATTTGAGTTCAAGTTCATGGCAATGTAGAGATGAACAGCCACTTGGATGCACGTGACATTTCGGGCACATCCTCCGCAATGAGGAAGTGCAGATTACCGGAGAAACGCGAAATGGGGAATGCTGACCTGAACCTCCAGGGAAACGTTGCCGCAAAGCTGGAGTGTTGACGTGTCCCTACTCACGCGCTTATGTGCCTGTGATCACGGCTGTGCCTGCAGCGGTAGGCCTAAATTATTGGCGGTCCTTTATGCCGCTCTTGACCGATGCGGCGCTCATTGCCAGCTAAGGTCCATAGGTCGCGAAAGGAGTAATTAGTATGTTTGCACGCATTGTTGAATTCTTCCCAAAGGCAGAGAAGAAAGAAGAATTTCTCAAGGTCATTCGCGTTGATGTCTTACCGATTTTGAAAAAGCAGCCTGGCTTTCTCGAACTGCTCCCGTTTGTACCGGAGAACGAGAATGAGAAGATCGTGGGCATCACGCTGTGGGCCGAGAAGAGGGATGCGGAGCGCTATGTCCGCGAGGTATTCCCGAAAGTGTCCGATATTCTCCGGCCTTATCTGCTCTCCCCGATCACCTCGAAGCACTACAAAGTCGAGACCTCGGTGTGCCCACATTTTATGGAGTCATTGACGGCATGATGCGAGGGGTCGTTGACCCAAGCCGGAGCGGCGTGCGGGCTGCTCCGGCTTTTTGATTTTCGTGACGAGGCATTGTGGGTCCGTTGGTCGTTGGCATTCCGCATTCGCACCCAGCTATTTACTTTTTCTGAACTTACCGATACCCAACCTAATTTCGAAAGTGTTGATTCCCGGATTCAGATCTCCGAGGCCGGCGTTTGAAATGTGCAGGTAGCGAACTTCCAAAGCCCAAGCGTATTGCTTGCCGAGAATGTGAGTACCGAGCGCGGCCCCTGGGGTGAAATTAACCCCCGAAGTTCGCGGTGGGACTTTGCTGGTTGTAAACAAAGTTCCGCCGCTTAGTTCCACGTAGGGTGCGATCTTTCCGCGAGCGGCAAAGTTCCACTTCAGGTTGAGAGGATTCAGTCCGACTCCATACGCGGTATTTCGCGGCTGAAAAATCAAGTACGCGGGCACGGCGTCGATGGCGTATTCAAACCTGCCTTTGAGGAAACCAGGGCCGTGCGGATAGGTCAGCACCCAGCCATAGCGCAAGCCCGCGTTCCATATGCCGGTGTTGCCGCGTCCGCCGGAAACGGAATGCCCGGCGGAGGTCCAGACTTGGATTTCAGTGGCACCCTCCTCGGGCGACTGGGCAAAGACCGGCGCGCAAGACAGGACCGCGAGCGTGATTGTCAGTGCAATCTTCATCGATATCAGCGGCGCAGCTACAGTCCCAACCCTCCATCGACGAACAAGACCTGCCCGGTGATGAAGTGCGGCGCTGTGGCAAAGAACATCACGGCCTCAGCTAGGTCGTCTGCCGTCCCGTTGCGCTGCATGGGCGTTTGCGTCGCCATGCGCTTCATGAATCCGGAAGCCGATTTTTCTCCGAGATCGATCATCCCTGGCGCAACGCAGTTCACGGCGATATCAGGCGCGAGCGCTTTTGCCATGACCTTGGTCAGCATATGCAACGCCGCTTTTGACGAACAGTAGTGAGCATTAGTAGCCCAGGGGCGAAGACCGCCCAGCGATCCCATGTGAATTATCCGGCCGCGACGCTTGCGCAAATGGGGCAACGCTTGTTGAGAGACGAGAAATGGCCCCCGCACGTTGGTTGCAAAGATGGCGTCCCACTGCTGAAGGGTGAGATCTTCGAACTCGACGGTTTCGTAATTCCCGGCATTATTGACCAAGATATCGATGCCGCCAAATTCTTGTACGACGGTTTTAATAGCCGCGCGCACACTCTTTGGATCGGTAACGTCACAATGAACCGCTAAAGCCCGTCCACTGTGCGTTCCTCTGTGGGACGCTGTGTCCTCTGTGGTTGCTTTTCGAAAACCTTTAACCACAGAGGGCACAGAGACGCCCAGAGCAGATTCCAATTCTTTGACAGTCCGTTGGGCCTCTTCTTCAGAGTGCAAGAACGTTATTGCTACATCGGCCCCAACTTGCGCCAACGCCAGCGCCGATGCCTTGCCCAACCGCTTGGCAGCGCCGGTTATCAGCGCGACTTTACCCTCCAGCGGCTTTGGACTTAGGCCACGCATGAATAACGGATTGTATCCTTTTCGGAGCGTTGGACCAGTCCGGCTTCGTATTGCGGTCAGAAGTGCAGGTTTCTATGGATTCGAGCTTTCGGTTTTGCTAGACTCCCGCCGATGTCTCTCCTTCGCGAAGTCATCGTGTATTCCCGCAAGGGATGCCACTTGTGCGAAATCGTCAAAGAGAAGCTCACGAAACTGGAGCGCAGAGGCGGGTTCCGCTGGCGCGAAGTTGACGTGGAAAATGATGAACTTCTCCGCCGTCAGTTCACCGACGAAGTGCCGGTCATATTTATCGACGGGCGCAAGGCCTTCAAGTACCGATTGGATGAGCAGGAGTTCTTGAAGAAGCTGGCGGGGTGAGCGGCCTTTCGCGGAGAGGCCTCACAGTCTAAAAACGCATCATTTCTCCTGGTTCCGGCATCCTAAGACAGAGGTGACCTGGAAGTGACCGAAGGTCCCTGCGAGCTGTAAGTTTTTGTTTTTTCGCGTGTTATACTGCACAAAATCAGCCTGTCTGGGCAGTCCAGCCGCCCGGCCGAAGGAAAATTGAAGATGCCCCGCCGTTCTCACCGAGCTTCCATTTTGATCGTTTCATTTTTGGCACTTTGCGGATTTCTGGGGATGGTGTTTGCCGAGAAGAACCCCGCTACCGCGCACGACAGCGACTCCGATGTCAGCCAGAGTCTCAAGGAGTTCACGCAGGTCTATGACATCGTTGAACAGAATTATGCCGAACCGGTAAGCCCTGACAAGGCGATTTATAACGGCGCCATTCCCGGCATGCTGCACGTGCTCGATCCGCACTCGAATTTCTTCGATCCGAAATCGTATTCATTGTTGCGCGAAGATCAGCGCGGCAAGTATTACGGCGTGGGAATGACGGTTGGACCGCGCAACAATAAGGTCATCGTCATCGCTCCCTTCGCGGGCAGCCCGGCGTACCGGGCTGGCATTCATCCCGGCGACATTATCGCGGCGGTGGATGGCAAGCCCACCGACAACATGAATACCGGCGACGTTGCCGATCTGCTCAAAGGACCCAAGGGCACGACTGTACACATTACGATCCTGCGCGAAGGCGCCGATAAGCCTCTGGAATTCGCCGTGGTGCGCGATGAAATTCCTCGTTACAGCGTGGATCTGCATTTCATGATTCGTCCCGGAATCGGGTACATGCACGTTTCTGGTTTCAATGAGACCACCGAGAAGGAAGTTCAGGACGCGCTCGATGCCTTTTATCAACAGGGTGATTTGAAGGGTCTGATTCTCGACTTGCGGCAGAATCCCGGCGGATTGCTCAATGAAGGCGTTGGAGTTGCCGACAAGTTCCTGCACAAGGGCCAGCTGATTGTTTCTCACCATGGCCGGTCTTCACCAGAGCGCCGCTATGTGGCCACTCACGGAAATGGCGGGCGCGATTATCCGCTGGTTGTTCTCGTGAACCGTGGGACAGCTTCGGCAGCCGAGATCGTTGCGGGCGCGATTCAGGACCACGACCGTGGCCTGATTATGGGCGAGACCACTTTTGGCAAAGGTCTGGTGCAAACGGTCTATCCGCTCTCGAACGATACTGGCCTGGCCTTGACCACAGCCAAGTACTACACACCGAGCGGACGCCTGATTCAGCGCGATTACAGCAACGTGTCGCTGTATGACTATTATTTCGATCGTGACGGAATCAACGACACTTCGAACAAGGAAGTGAAGCTCACCGATAGCGGGCGCACGGTCTATGGCGGGGGAGGAATCACTCCCGACGTGAAGATCGATCCCGTCAAGAGCACGCCGTTTCAGGACACGTTGCTGCAGCACTACGCGTTCTTTAATTTTGGGAAACACTATTCGATCAACCACAAAATCACCAAGAGCTTTGAAGTGGACGACAGCGTGATGCAGGAGTTCCGCAAATCTCTTGACGCGGACAAGGTTCCTTACACCGAAGCAGACCTGGTCCAGAACAATGAGTGGGTGCGTTCAAACATTAAGAGTGAGCTCTTTGTGGACGCGTTCGGCCAAGAGGAAGGCCTGAAGGTGAAGGCTGAAACCGATCCCGAGGTGCTGAAAGGCCTGACGCTGTTGCCCCAGGCGAAGCAGCTGGCAGAGAACGCCAGGAAGATTATTGCTGAGCGGAACAACGCGACGATAAATCGGTAAGTATTCTGTAGCAGTTTCAGAGCGGAAGAGTTCTGTTGAGAGACAGAGTCCTTCCGCTTTTTCTTTTGGAGACCTCCCGCTTTGCATAGGCCTTCCTCGACATGCGCACGTGTGGTCTGGATGCGTCGCGTATAACCGAGGCACTTGTCTGGCCACAAACAGGTTAAAGCAGTAGAAATTTTTCAACACACCTGTGGATAATTCTGTGGAAAACAAGGAAAGTAGACGAATAAGTGATTTGCTGCGAATTGTTTGTACAGGTTGCACACGCTTGAGTGCGGTAGTCTGCTGGCAAGCGGTTTTCCTGTGACTAAAACGTCGCCAAAGATTCGGCTAGACAAATTGTTGCTCGATCGGGGGCTGGCTGCGTCACGGGAGCGGGCGCAGGCGCTGGTACTCGCCGGCAAAGTGCTGGTCAACGGACAGAAAGTTGAAAAATCGGGGGCGGCGGTTAAAGCCGATTGCGAAATCAGATTGCTTGGAGAAGATCTGAAGTATGTCAGCCGCGGGGGATTGAAACTTGAACGGGCGCTTGAACATTGGCAAATAGATGTGAGAGGTAAGACTTGTCTGGACGTGGGGGCCTCGACGGGCGGGTTCGCCGATTGCCTGCTGCAACACGGAGCTGCGCGCGTGATCGCGGTGGATACCGGCCAAGGGCAGATCGCATTTCAACTGCGCCAGGACCCGCGAGTCCGCCTGCTGGAGAAAACCAATGCGCGGTATCTGACACGCGAGCAACTCGGCGAAACGGTTGGCTTCATCGCGATTGACGTTTCGTTTATCTCGGCGACATTGGTGCTGCCCGCGGTCGTTGCGGCCGCGTTCCCCGCTCAAGCAGAAAATCGAAGCGGGCGAGAACTGGTGGTTTTGGTTAAGCCGCAGTTTGAGACCGGGCGCGAACAAGTGGGCAAAGGCGGAATCGTTCGCGATCCGGCGGCCCACCAGCAAGCGGTTGAGAAGGTTCGCCAAGCAGTGATCGCGGTGGGTGCGCGCTCGGTGAACCTGATTGACTCTCCGATCCTGGGGGCGGAAGGAAACAAGGAATTCTTACTGCGTGGAAGGTTCTGAGCGCATCACGCGATCGCCCACGGGCGCTGAATCAAAATGCTTTAACCACGAAGGACACGAAGTCACACGAAGAAAAAGCGACACTAGTGATATGCACCCACGACCCGCACGTAGTCACACGAGAAAATCTAGCGACTCGTGAGTTCCCTCTCACTTTCTGTACAATTCCAGTTTCGCCATGGCAACGGAACTCTCTTCGAAAAAAGCTGTCGGTATCTTCTCCAAACCGAACAAGCCCGAAGTCGCGCACATCATGCCGGGACTGATGGAATGGCTTTGCGCGCATGGGTATGACATCGTTGTCGATCCGCAAACCGCGCCTTATGCGAAAAGCGCGCCTTGCGTCTCCCGCGAAGAACTCGGGGCCCGCGAGCTGAAATTCGTCATCGTGCTCGGAGGCGACGGGACGTTTCTGCACGCGGCACGGGTGGTAGCGAAATCAGGAACTCCCATTGTGGGTGTCAATTTGGGATCGCTGGGATTCTTGACTGAGATTCCAACCGACGAACTCTTCTCCACCCTGGAAAATATCGAGAAAGGCTCGGCCACGCTGGATGTGCGCTCGATGGTGCACTGTGAAGTCACCCGCAACGACTCGACCATCGCCAGTTTCGAGGCGCTGAACGACGTGGTCGTCGGCAAGGGCACGATTGCGCGCCTGAACCACTGCGACGTTTACATCGACAAAGTTTTCGTTTCGCGCTACCAAGCCGACAGCTTGATTGTTTCCACCCCGACGGGTTCTACCGCGTATTCGCTGGCGGCTGGCGGCCCGATTCTGATGCCTGACGTGCAGGCTTTTGTGATCACTCCGGTTTCGGCGCATTCGCTCACCCATCGCCCGTTGGTCGTGCGGGACACGTCGCAAATTGAAATCGTAGTGATGACCGGACTCGAGGAAGCTTACTTGAGCATTGACGGCCAGGCCGGCATGCCTGTGCTCGACGGCGACCGCGTGTTTTGCCGGAAATCTCAGTATCAAGTGAAACTGCTGCACACCAAAGACACGTTTTTCGACGTGCTGCACAGCAAGCTGAAATGGGGACAACGCTGATGGCGGCTGACGTCAATCTGAATATGAGCACACGATTCTCTTCGGTGATGATTTTGGCGCGAGGATGTCTGTTGGCGTTTCTTGCCATTCCGCTTGTGGCCCAAACTCCCGATCGGCTCGTCCGGAAAAATGTTTCGATCGCGCAGACCAATTATCAAGGCCGGAGCGCGATCCAGGTGATGACTAAGGCCGATGCCGCAAACGGCACGTCGTATGCCGTAATCAAGGACGTATCTTTTCGCGACGGGGTAATCGAGGTAGATTTGGCCGGCCAACCTGCCGCTGGTGCGTTTAACGGCGCTCGCGGATTTATTGGCATCGCATTTCGAATCCAAGCGGACGGACCCTACGAATACATCTACCTCAGGCCCACCAACGGTCGAGCCGACGATCAAGTCAGGCGTAACCACTCCACGCAATACGGTTCGCATCCCGACTTTGACTACGCCCGATTGCGGCAGGAATCTCCCGAAAAGTACGAGTCGTACGTCGATCTGCAACCTGGTGTCTGGACCAAGTACAAGATCGAAGTGGAAGGCCGCAAAGCCCGGCTGTACGTTAACGGTGCGGAGCAGCCCTGCCTGATCGTCAATGATCTCAAGCTGGATCCGCGAGAGGGAGGAGTCGCACTGTGGGTGGGACCTGGCACGGAGGGCTACTTTTCTAATCTGAAGATTGCGGCCAAGTAGCCGAAAGTCTTTTTCTAACCGGCACTCTAACTACCGCACTCAAGCCAAAAGCGGGCTTGCGTGGGCCACCCGCCGCAATGTGAATTATGGTTGGGACCTACGCCACGTGCGGTACGCTGTCGCTGTATTGGAAGAAGCTCTCGACTTGGGTGATCTTCAGCGTGTTGCGGACGCGCTCGTTCACGCCGGCAAGAGTCAGCGAGTGCCCTTCTTTTTGATGGCGGACATAAGCTCCCACCAAAGCGCCAACCCCGGCAGAATCGACGTAAGGAACGCTGGTGAAATCCAGTACAAGGCCCATACCGACATTCGAGCGGACCAGGTTTTGAAACTCGTAAAGCGTAGCAATGGTCAGGGGCCCGGAAAGCTTTAGAACGCGTTTCTGGTTCTGCGTGCCACAATCTTCAATCACGAGCGGCTCATCGCGCATAAGTTCAGGATTTTACCGACCGTATTCGGACTGTCAATGGCAACCTACGAATTTTAACAATTGCCTATGTATCAGCTCTGTTTTGTGCATGTTAGACTGAGGACAGGTCTCTCCATCGAGGACATTTCATGAAATTTGGCGTCATCATCTTTCCGGGATCGAACTGCGATCACGACGCATATTGGACCGTCGAGCAAGTGATGAAGCAACCGGTGACCTTCCTGTGGCACGAATCGCATGACCTCGAAGGCTGCGATGTGATCATCGTGCCCGGTGGCTTCGCGTATGGCGATTACCTGCGGACCGGGGCGATTGCGACGTTTTCTCCAGTAATGCAGAGCGTGCGAAAGTTTGCCGACGGCGGAGGACTGGTCCTGGGCATTTGCAATGGATTTCAAATTCTGTGTGAAGCCGGCTTGCTGCCAGGCGCCCTCATGCGCAATGCCGGACTGAAGTACGTCTGCAAGCCGCTGCATGTGCGGGTCGAGAACGCGGACACCCCATTCACGAATTCCTGCCCTCAGGGCGAAGTGTTGTGTATTCCCATCGGGCACATGGATGGGAACTATTATTGCGACGACTCCACTCTTGCAGAACTGCGTCGCGACCAGCGCATCGTGTTTCGCTATTGCGATCCCTCGGGCGAGATCACTCCGGAAGCAAACCCTAACGGCTCGCTCGACAATATTGCTGGCATTTGCAGTCCCGGGCACAACGTCCTTGGCATGATGCCGCACCCGGAGCGCGCCAGTGAACCTGCGTTGGGGTGCATTGACGGGATCAAGATCTTCGAATCCATTACCGCGGCCGTGCCCGTCAGGTAGCCCAGCATCTCCGGATTCGCTGCTTGCATCTATCGAAACAGGTCGTTGCTTGGAAACTGTGCGGGCGGACGGGTC
>Ga0209580_10000615_pt1 | contig 18361 bp, 15 predicted proteins | sample Coa_R1_5_FD_187153 | JGI IMG/M metagenome (GOLD analysis project Ga0209580, IMG submission 187153) | Surface soil microbial communities from Centralia Pennsylvania, which are recovering from an underground coalmine fire - Coalmine... | ecosystem: Environmental > Terrestrial > Soil >... | reverse complement strand
CGCCTTCCATGATCTGTCGAACTGGGCGGACTTCGGCGGCAGGAATGGCCTGCGCGAGCTGGTTCATGACGGCCGCAACTTCCGCGGCAGAACCGCTGGCGGCCACTTCAATCGTGGATGGTTGCAGGCCTGCCCAAGAGATGAAGTCGGCGAGCGAAACGTAAATGCGGCTATCCTCGGCGGCGCCAGTTTGCACCGTACCTGCGGGCGTTACGTGGAGAGTTCGGCCCTGGAAGGTGAGAGCGAACGGTTGATTTTTCGGCGAAACCAAAGGCAAAGCTCGGACGCCGACCAAGACTGGGTGCCCCACTTCTCCCTGATTTTGGGAGACGTGGGGATTTTCCGTCGCGGGCCAAGCGCTCACCGACCACCAGCGATCCAACTGCTTCACGCGATCAAAGTCAACACCGGCAACTACGATCGGCTGGCCGTCAGTGATTCTGGCTACGATTAATCCGAAGGGCGCTGCGATGCCGCGTCCGGCGAGCACGGCATCAACTTGAGCGAGCGTTCCGGCGGGAAGGGAAGCGCCGTCTTTGCCAACCAGAATGATGTTCGCGCCGTAATTGCGAAATTCCCGCTGCAGTTTGGCCTGCACGTCGACATAGAGATTGAGCATGGCCGTTGCCACCGCAGCCGCGACCACCATGGCAAACAACGCTGAGGCAGCACGGCCGCGCCGCAAGACCGCCGCTCGTACCAGCATGCGCAGGAACATCGAGGTGTGTGGACCATGGGCGCGAGTGGCCGCCAGATCGCGTGCCTGGTGGGACATGGGTGCGCTCACAGTTCACCTCGCAAAGCGAAGACCGGATCGAGGCTGACGGCGCGCCGAATGGCCATCGCGCTTCCGGCAAAAGTCACGATCACGGCGATGGCGAGGATCACCGGCAGGAGCACGGGGGAAATCGATATCTGGGAATTGAAGATCGAGTGGCCGATTCGATGGGCCAGCGCCGAGCCAATTCCAAAACCGACGGCACCGCCGATCAAGGCCATCAATGCAGCCTCGGCGAAGAATACTGACGCCACGGCAAATTTTCCCGCGCCCAGGGCCTTCATCAATCCGACCTCAGCGCGTCGTTCGAAAATAGCGGTCGCCATGGCTGCGGAAACGGCAAGGCCGGAGGCGAACAACGCGGCCAGAGTGATCAGGAAGATCAGGCCTTCGATGCGGGTGAGGACCGCGCCCTCGTTCTGAGCCACCTGGCGAATCTGCTCGGCGTGCGAGTGCGACATGGCTTCGGTCAGCTGCAACGCGATTGCCTGCGGATATGGCGTGCAATACCAGCGGTCGTAAATCGCGCCGGACAAGCTCTTGGGGTCGCGTCGTGCGAACGCATCTTCGGGCTTGGTAAGAGCACTGACGTAAACGCGCTTCACCGCGTCGGGCTTGCCAAGAATTTCTTGCGCGAGGCTCAGGGGAGCGATCACTTCGTCGTCCTCCGCGCCGCCGGTCGAGAGGATGCCGTCAATGTGCAACGGGCGGCCAGAGACGGTAATCGTGTCTCCCGCCTTCTCGTTGAGTCTGGCGGCCAGTCGTTCGCCGATCAGAACGTCGCGTGAATTGTCGTCCGGCCACGCACCCGAGACCTTCCACCAAGGGTAAAGAGTCTTGGCGCCGCTGATGAAGGCTTCATTTCCGTAAGAAATCTTCTTGGAGAAATAGGTCCCTGTTAAGGTGACATCCTGCTGCTTTCCTTCGTGTTGAATCACGGCGCTCACGGGAAGGATGGGCGCAAATCCCACGATGTTGTTGTGCCAGAAAATCCCCTTGATCTTAGGAAGGTCAGCTTCGCTCAGGAATGCACCGTCGGTGGGCGGCTTCAAGTTGACTCCGCCGATTTCCACGTCGAGCGAATCTTCCTGCGGAGTAACGACAAGATTGGCGCCAAGGGCCTTGAGTTCATGGTTGATTTTGTCGCCGATATCTGTGGCGACGGCGATCATCGCCGTGGCTACTGTGACGCCAAGGGTTATCGCGGCGCCGGCCAGGATCTTGCGCCGCTTCTGCCGCCGGAAGGATTCGTAGACGAGTCGGACGAACATCGGTTACTGTTGCGCGAACATGCGGCTTCCGCCCGCGATGTCGGCCTCCTGAATGATGATGGCGTCGGCGGTCTGCACGGCTTTCAGCGGTACCGGATTGCAGCCACCCGCCGTGCCTACGGACTGCGGATTAATCGGAGCAGCGCAGTTCTTACAGATCACGCTGTTGCCTTTCTTATAGAAGCCCACCGCGCCGCAGATTTCGCAGGCGTCGAATACCGTGGCGATCTTGCCGTCGGGCTTCTGATAGAGCCAGAAGCGGACGGGCGTTCCGTTCTCCTTCGCTTGATAGCGGTGCAAATCGCCGTCAGCGACCTGCGAAAGCGGGATCTTTATCTCCCCGTTCGTGAAGCTCACTTCTGTCGCCGGAGACAGCGCGCTCACATTCTTTGTGTAGACGAACTCGAGCGTGACCATGGCGATCAGCACAAAGGAGAACGTGTAGACCGATCCCATCCAGAGACGTTCGCGACGGGCCGTCCACTCGGCTTTGCGGCGCTCTGCCGGGGATGCGGAGGCATCGAGAACGGGTGCGCGACGCTTGGCCTCAAACAATACCATCAGCGCCGCCATGGCGAAGATGGTGACGAAGAAGAACCAGTCGTTGCTGACAATTGGGCCGATGATGGCCATCTCGCGCTTGGAAGAGGCGATGAAGCCGGCCTCGGAAAGTTCGTGCAAGCCGGAGATGATCAGCTGTGCCGCGACCAGGAACATGATCGCGGTGGTGACGCGGAAGAATTTCTGCAGGTTGATGCGGACACTGCCCTTGACGAACATCACGCCGAAAGCAATCGCCGCAATGAGGCCGAGCAGAGTTCCGAGAAAGCTCATCAGTTCGGTGGAGTTCAGGCTGACGCCGGCCAAGATGAGTACAGTCTCTGCACCTTCGCGGAGCACCATCAGGAAGATGAAGATGAAGAGGCCGAACCAGGCATCATTTCCCGCCAGCAGGCCGACCTTGCCTTCGATTTGGCCCTTCATCTTGCGGCCAGTCTTCATCATGAAGACGACCATGGTGACGACGAAGAAGGCGGCGACGAGTTCCACCCATCCTTCAAAGACGTCTTCGTTTAGGTGGGCGCGGGAGATGACGACGGCGACGCCGATGCTGCCCAAGAAGGCTGCGCCCAGCGCGGCATAGACCGTCTTGCGCAGCTCCGCCCGCCCGATCTTGGTCAGGTAGGCCAAGGTGATGCCGACGATCAGCGCTGCCTCGACCCCTTCTCGCAGGGTAATGATGAAAGCCTGTAACATTCCGTTAGATCTCGTTCCTTCCTGAACTTAACTCTTTCGATGGTGCTGGGACCGGCCCGGCTTCTGGACGTCCCGGGAAAGCCGTCGAAGAGCGGGTTTCAGGTCTGAATGATTTTGAAAATGAATTTCAATTTCAACTTCAAGGATATGCTTCTGCGGCCAAAACCGTCAATCCGGGTCCGCACAACCTGGTGTGATTAGGGTCACACGGTCGGATTTTCGACCTGAACGGGGAAAGGGTGCAGCGGGGGAACGTTAAGTCATCGGAACGTCTAGCCAAAGTCTCGGACTGGCTTTCTCTGTGGTCCTCTGCGGTAAATCGTCTGAGTCCTTTGCTCACCACGGAGGTCACTGAGGACCACAGAGGAAACTCAACTGCGGCAAGTCAAAACCCCCACCCTGTCGCACAAGACGCGACAAGGATGGGGCCCCAGGATTTTACTTAGTGGACTAGAGTCATCAGGCTGCGGAGATTGCCGGGGGTACGATCCGTGTCCTCTTGCGGGGCGCGGCGCAGGACGGGTGCGCGGGGATCCTCGTCTTCTCCATGGCGACGCAAATGTACGGGGCCCTGGAGCGATATAAGCCGTTCCTTGATGTCCTGAAATTCGTTGGTGTCGACGATGTAATCCCTGCGGTCGGGAAGGAACGTGGTGATCTCCAATTGCAAGCGGCGAATGCGTTCTTCCAGAAGTGGATAGTTCGAGAACCCGCGCGCCACTTGCGAATGGAAGGGCAGTTTGCTGGCGAAATGATAGCCGGGTATCTTGGCGAACATCGCCGCCCGACTGGATTCGAGTGCATGCAGTTTTTCGAGGGCGGAGAGCAGTGCTTCGGGGTCGTATCCAGCGGTATATGCGTATTCGATGCCGAGCAGGTCGGCCTCATACTCGGAATCGCGGCTGAACTTTTTCACCGAGAGCGGACCGGCGACTCCTCCGGCATCTTGCAGAACTATGCCAACCGGCCCGGCCAACAGAGAAAGGGAGCCGGTAAAGTGGTACAGGTCTTTGCGCGTAAGGGCGCGGGTGGCGTGACGGGCGGCAACGTGTGCAATCTCGTGGGCCATGACGCCGGCGAGTTCGGCTTCACTCTCGGCGGCGAAGATGAGAGCGCTATCCACGTAGAGAAATCCGCCGGGCAGGCCGTAGGCGCGCGGGATTTCGCTGGAATCGATCAGCCGTACCGTGAACGGGATCTCCGCATCGGAGTTGCGCACAATCTTCTGTGCGAGACGGTTCACGTAGTCATTCAGCACCGGATCGTTGACGATTCTGGAACTGCTGTCGAACGCGGCGGCGAGATTCTGCCCGAGTTGGTGCTCCCGCTTCTGGGAATAAATGTTGAAACCGTGGCCGATGCCGCGATGACCGATGCGGTTCACGTCGTATTTCGCGATCTTCTTCGGATCTTCCGGACGCATCGGGTCCTTTTGCTGCGTAGGGTCGGCGGAATCTTCGTCGGGGTCGGGAGTCGGCGTCTGCGCATTCGAGCCAATGGCTGCAACGAGCACGACGAATACGCAGAGGAGGCTGAAAAAAGTCTCTTGGCGGCGGCTTACATCGAGAGCGGAACAGGATCGCATGGGCCCACCCCATTGGGAGAGGCGAGGATTTTATAACGGGTTCAGGAGTTCTGGGAACGAAAAAATGCGCCAGATGGCTTAATTCTCGCGGCTTTTGACGGGCTGGAGACTACAAGCGCTTCAGGAAGGCATTCGCCTCAGCCACGCGCGGGAAAAGCTTCTCCTCGGCCTGAAACTCTGGGGAATGGACGCACCGGCGGCTGCCGCGCAGCTTGACGGGGTGCTTCAGGTGGAGCATCTCGTGGTAGACGATGTATTCCAGCACGTACCGCGGCATCGCGGGATGATCGAAGATACGGCTGATGACAATGGCGTTGTGCGCGGGATCGTAGTGGCCGAGGATGCGGCGGGTCTTGGTCTGGCTCCAGCTCATGCGGGGACGGGCCATCAGGCCATGGAAAAAGCGGCGGTTCAGGTCCTCGAAGATGGCATCGAGATCGTAGAAGTGGCCGCGGGGGGAGCGCAGCAGTTTGCGGCCACGCATCTGGCGGACCAGATGGGCCTTGCGGACGATTTCATGGCTGGCGACGTATCTGCGGTAACGCGCGGCCTGCCCGCGATCGATGGGGCGGCGGTACATCTTGGCCAGGAGAAGGTGCGCGATAGCCTTCAGAACCGTGTCGGGAGCGCCTTCCAGCAGGTCCGAGAGGCGGACCAGCAGGCGGCCGTCGCGCAGCCGGATGGTGTTGTTGACGTTGGCAAAGGCGAAGAACTCAACCTTGAATTCGGGCAGGGAAGTGCCTGGACGGAGCTCGGTGTAGGTCTGCTGGAAGATTTCGAGGACGCCGGGGCGCACGGTGAGCGTAGATTAGCACGGGACAGCGGGCACTAGGCGTCGGACTTCGGACCTCGGCCCTCAGGCTTGGGACGTCGGGGGATTGGAGAATCATGTTTCCATTCACTGCTCACTTCAACAGCACGAGGAAAGGGAGATCCACGCTCGGCCTATGCCCGCCTGAGGTCTAAGGTCTGAGGTCCGACGCCTGACGCCCGCTACTCTGGGCTTACTCCGGTTCCTTTCGACGGATCCTTGACCAGCCTCTTGTGTTTGGCCAGCTCTTCCTGGTCTTCCAGCAGCTTACGATGATCCTCCACGGAGCTGTCCACGGTTTCGATTGCATTGTTCAGAACAAATTCGTACTGCTGTGATTCGGCGGGACGAACGTCGGCGGCATCCTTCAGGGCGCGCAGCTTGGCCTGGAACTCGGTATCGGCATCGATGATTGCCTTAAGGGGCTTGCGGATGTCGTTTTTTCGCTCGACATAAGTATCGATATTATCGTTCAACTCGTCATAGAGAAGCTGGAAGTCGTCGAGCAGGTCGTGGGTCTGCTTAACACGGTCTTTGGTCTTGGGGTTGTTCCTGATCTCCTCCAGCTTGACCAGGCGGGTGCGCGCAAACTGCAGGTAGAGCGGCAATCTCAGCTTGGGTTCCCAACTGGTGTCACGGACCTGACCAATCTCCTCTTGCGTGAGAGGATCGCGATGCCGCTGCGCCTGCAACAGGATTGGAACAAACAACAGCAGAAGGAGTCCGCAAACGAAAGGAGATTTTTTCATTTCGCACCTTTGGGAAACATGGCCAGGAGCAGATCGTCGCGCACGCGTTCGAGGTGCTTGATCGCTTCTCTTACCGGGCCCTGTTCCTCATGGCCGACCACGTGTAAGAGGTCATTCAATTTTCGCGTCATTGACCGGATGGAGATTTCTATCTGTTTCTGATGCTTGTGGGATTGAAGGGAGTAGTCCCGCGCCAGCTCAGAGAAGGCCACTACATCGGTCAAGCTGGCTTGGGCCTTCTCCATATCGTCGGCTGCATATAGCTTGTCGGCTGCGACCAATTGCTTCGCGGCGATCTCAACACAAATCTTGGCCTTCTCGCCCACGTTCGCTGAGGAAACACGCGCCTTCAACTCTTCAACCGTGGGCTCCGTTCGGGCGGTTGCCGTGCTTCCGGCGAGGACGATAGCCAGCAGGAAGACGTTCAATAGCGGTAGACGAAGCCGTGAGCTCAGGGCTTGAGGGGAATGAAAACTTTCGAACTGTCGTGAAAAAGTCAAAACCCCCACCCTGTCGCACAGAACGCGGCAAGGATGGGGCACCCTCTGGAGTTTCATCGCCGAGCCAGTCCCATTCGCGGACGTAGACACAGAGTCCCGTCGCGGGCTTTCCACGCACTCCACTGAAACATGCACCCCAAGCATGATCCGATATCCACTACTTACTTCTTCGGTTCGAGAGCGATCAACCGATGTTTCGCTTGCCACTCCTGATCAGGATACTTCCCATTCGCCCCTTCAAGGAAGAGGTGATAGTTTGCCACAGCCTGTTTGACATCCCGCAAGTGGTCGTACGCTGTCGCCCGGAGGAAATAGGTGATTGGAATTTCCTTGAGGAATTTCGATCGCGCGTCCAGGGCTTTTAGGGTCAGGGCGTAGTCTTTATTCTCGCTGGCCGCAAAAGCCAGATCACCGTATGCGGGTCCCAGGTCGGGCTTGAGTTTTACGGCGGTCAGGAACTCCTTCTGCGCGTCGGGAAACTTCTTCTGGCGTAGCAGGGTTTGGCCGAGTTCGTGGTGCAGTTCGGGGTCGTCGGGATGGGCGGAGATGAGAGTGCGGTATTCCGCCTCGGCCTTCTCGGGTTTTCCGGCGGTGGCATAGAGATCGGCGAGATCGCGCTGCACGGAAACGTCGGCCGGCGCCAGTTTGGCGGCGGTCTCGAGTTCGGCGATGGCATCATCGGGCTTGCTGTCCGCGGCGAGGACGCGGCCCAACTGAACGTGGGCGGCGACAAGTTCCGGATGCGACGCGACCAGCTTTCGCAATTCGGCGGCAGCCTCGGGGAAACGGCGGCCACGCATATAGATGTTGGCGAGCCCGGTGATTGCATCCGAGGAAGCAGGATCGAGGGCGAGCGCCTGTTTGTATTCGCTTTCAGCGTCGGAGAATTGGTTCTGCTTTTCAAGCAAGAGTCCGGCGGCCAGGTGCGGTTCCGGATCTTTGGGCTGTAACGCGGCTGCCTGGCGATATGCGGCCACGGCTTCGTCGGGGTTAGTGGGTTCGAGCACATGGGCCAGCGAGATCCATGCCCGGGCCTTACCTTCGGCAACGTGACTGGTCGGTTTCAGTTGCGTAGCCGCCCGGAGGAATTGGTCGGCATCCGGCTGTCCGGCTTTGGCAAGTTGCAGGCCCAGGTTCAGGTTTGACTCGAACACGTCAGGCTTGGCGGATACGGATTTGCGGTAGGCGGCGATGGAGTCGTCGGTTTTGCCAAGCGCATTCTCGACGAATCCGAGATCGAACCAGGCGACGTAATTGCTGGGGTCCGTTTCGACTGTTCTGCGCAGAAGCCCCTCGGCTTCGGCATAGTTCTTGGTCTGAATCAGTGCTTCCGCTTTGGCGAGTACCGGAGACGGCGATTCAGCCTCGGAAACCGTGGTGTGGCGAGTGGTCTGGGCGGGTTTGCGGTGTGGGGTCTGGCTCGACGAGGAGTCCTGGGGGGCCGCAAAACCAAGTGCATAACCACAAAGGACACTGAGGGACACGAAGGAAACCCAGAGCCGGACTACGACGTTTTGATTACGTCCGCCCATTCGAGGCTGATGCTCCATTCCCATTCAGCACCCGCGCCAAGTATTTGCCGGTGTACGAACCGGGCAACTTGGCAATCGCCTCCGGCGGTCCGACGCCGACAATTTTTCCGCCACGATTGCCGCCCTCGGGGCCCAAGTCGATGACCCAGTCGGCGGTCTTAATGACTTCCAGATTGTGCTCGATAACCACAATCGACCCCCCTGCTTCAATCAGACGGCGAAAGGCGGCCAGGAGTTTGCTGACGTCGTCAAAATGCAATCCGGTCGTGGGCTCGTCGAAGATATAAAGCAGGCGGCGTTTTACCTTTTCCCCGTTGCCGGACCTGCCAGCTTCGCGTGTCGCCGGTTGAAGGTGGGCAGCCAACTTCATGCGCTGGGCCTCGCCGCCGGAGAGTGTTGTTGCCGATTGACCGAGGCGCAGGTATCCGAGACCGACTTCCTCGAGCGACCGGAGCTTCTCGGTGACTTTGGGGGCCTCAGCGAAGAATTTCAGGGCCTCTTTGAGGGTGAGGTTTAGCACCTCGTGGATGTTCCGGCCGCGATAGCGGACCTCGAGCACTTGAGGCTTGTAGCGTGTGCCTTTACATTCTTCGCAGATCAACTCGACATCGGCCAGAAACTGCATTTCGACGGTGACTGTGCCGTCTCCCTGACAGACTTCGCAACGGCCTCCGGGAATGTTGAAGGAGAAATGTCCGGCGCTGAAGCCGCGTTTCTTGGCCTCGGGCAGGGAAGCGAAGAGGTCACGAATAGCGTCGAAGGCTTTGATGTAGGTCACGGGATTCGAGCGCGGCGTGCGGCCGATCGGAGACTGATCGACAAGAACGGCCTCGTCGATGTACTGATCGCCCTCCAGGCTCTCCCAGGTGGCGGAACTGGTCGCGGCTGTGCCATTTCCCGACTGCTGCTTGGCTTGCGCCAGTGCCTTGTAGATTACCTGATGGAGAAGCGTGGACTTGCCGGAGCCCGAGACGCCGGTGATCGCCACCAGCATGCCTAACGGAATGTTGATGTCGACATTCTTCAGATTGTTGGCGCGGACGCCCTTTACCTTGATCTGCTGCGAGCCGGGCTTGCGCCGGTTGGGCGGCGGTTGAATGCGGAGATCTTGCGAAAGGTAACGCCCGGTCAGCGAAGCAGGATTATGCAGGATCTCGTCGTAGGTTCCCCCGGCGATCAGCTTGCCGCCATTCTCGCCAGCGCCCGGGCCGAGATCGAGAATGCGATCGGCTGCCTTCATGATATCGGGATCGTGCTCGACGACCAGGATTGTGTTTCCCAAATTGCGCAGGTCATGAAGAATCTTCACCAGCCGATGGGTGTCGCGCGGATGTAGGCCGATCGAAGGCTCATCGAGGACGTAGAGGGTGCCGACCAGGCGCGAGCCCAGTGAGGTCGCGAGTTGAATTCGCTGCGCTTCCCCGCCGGAGAGGGTGGAGGAGAGCCGGTCGAGCGTCAGATACTCTAGGCCGACATCATTCAAGAAGCGCAGGCGCTCGCGAATCTCCTGCAGCAGTCGGTCGGCGATCTCGGCCTCGGCCGGGGTCAACTTTATCTGATCGAAAAATTTCATGGCATCTTCGACGGTCAGCGAGCAGACTTCGCAAAGGTTGCGGCCCTGAATCTTCACTTGCCGCGCTTCCATGCGGAGGCGGCTTCCGTTGCACTCGGAGCATGTGGAATATCCTCGATAGCGGCTCAGGAATACGCGGACGTGGAGCTTGTATTTCTTGCGCTCGAGGTGGTTGAAGAATCCGCGCACGCCGAGGAATTTACCTTCGCCGTTGAGAATGAGATTGCGGTGTTCTTCAGCGAGATCGATCCACGCCATATCGAGCGGAATTCCGGCAGCCTTGGCGTAACGCTTCAGGTCGGTGAATAGAGGACGATACTTGGGCTTGGTCCAGGGCTCGATAGCGCCTTCGCCCAGAGACTTCAATTTGTCGGGAATGACGAGGTCGAGATCGAAGTCTATGGTGTTGCCGAATCCCTGGCATTTGGGGCAAGCGCCGTAGGGATTATTGAACGAGAAGAGGCGAGGCTCGGGCTCTTCGTAACGGATATTGCAGAATTTACACTCGAAGCGCTGGGCGAAGCGAAGCTGTTTTGCGCTTGTACTCTCGTCGCCGGGAATTTCGAAGATGACCTCTCCGGATTCGCGGTAAGCGGTTTCAATTGCATCCACGACACGCGTGCGGGAGTCGGCCGAGACCGCGAGGCGGTCGACCAGCATGAACACGGGTTGCGCGAAATTGATGTCGAGCAGGGACTCGGGCGTTGAGAACTCAAAGATCTGCCCACCCTGAACCAGGCGATTGAAGCCTGCTTTACGTAAATCGAAGAGGCGAGTCTTCAGGGCGTCGGAAAGTGGTTCATTGGCTTTGGCTGGGGATTTCTTCGACTTTGCCGGACGCGCCGATTTTTCGGCTGGCTGCGGAGTGGGCGTTCCGGGGCGCTGCAGCGGAAAGAGCACCTGCAATCTGGTGCCGGGCTCTAATCCCAGGATTGCGTCGGCGACCTCATCTACGGTGTCTTTCTTGACCTCGCGGCCGCAGTTGATGCAATAGGTGCGGCCGATCCGGGCAAACAGGAGGCGCAGGTAGTCGTAGATCTCGGTAGCCGTTGCCACCGTGGAGCGGGGATTCCTGGTCGTGTTCTTCTGGCGGATCGCAACCGCGGGGGCGATGCCGTCAATCGAGTCGGCGTCGGGCTTCTCAATGCGTTCCAGGAACTGTCGCGCGTAGGCAGAGAGGGACTCGACGTACCGCCGCTGTCCTTCGGCATAGATGGTGTCGAAAGCGAGCGACGACTTGCCCGATCCCGACACTCCCGTGACCACCGTCAGGGTGTTGTGGAGAACCTCAATATCGACATTCTTGAGGTTATGGACGCGGGCGCCGCGAACAACGATGCTATCTGTCTGCGTCGGATTAAAGGACATCGAATCTGGGCCGAAACCATGCTGGAGCCAGAGGGCACGCGCTCAGAGGCGTCCAGAGGGACTAGTGAATCTTTCTATTATAAGGGAAAGTTCTTGGTCACGCCGGGGCCTAAGCTATCAGGTTCCTGCGCGGCGCATCCCAATGCCACTGGAGTGTTGCGGTAACAATGGGATATCAAGTCACCGGTGGCTGCACGCTCCCTTTCACTGCGTTCAGGGTCGCGGGGCAGACGAAGGCGTCCGCCCCCTACACAAACCAGGCTTGCTCAGACTGCTACCTGATGCCGACGTAGACATCCACTTGCAGATTTTGGGGATCGCGCGCGCGTTCGTCGTAGATCTCATAGTCTGCACGATAGAGGCGATCTCCACCGACCTCATTTTGAGGCAGGGAATTGATCTTCATCCAGGTGGCGGGCACGACCTGGGGCGCCTGGCCTTTGTCGGAAGTAAACACGGCGAACTTCCCGCCTGGAATTTTCTTTGCGACCATCCCCTTTGGAACCTCCGCATCTGACGTCACGCGCGCTCCGAGCAGGTATGTGTACTCCCCATTGTGGTCGCTCGCGTAATCGGTATAGACCGCGACGATGGATGTATCAGCTTTGTTCGGAATTTTGTCAAGCACACCTTCCTGAAAGAATCGCATCCACTGTTTGCCGATCACGCCGTCCGGCGTCATTTCTTTCGCATTGCTGGTACGTGCCGTAATGCCGATCACCGTGAACCCATCTTGATCAACGACCTTCGGACTCATCGCCTCACCCTTCAACTTCTTTAGTCGCTCGACTGCGTTGTTGTTCTTCGGATCCATTTGCAGAGATTTTTCGTAGTTCTGGATCGCGAGATCCTTTTTGCCCACTTTCATGTAGGCCTCGCCGAGACTGTCATAGACATTCGAGGACTGCGGGTAGTCGCGCACATTCTTCTCGAATACCTCGACCGCATCCTGTTCTTTTCCGCCATAGAGCAGCCGGTAACCCAGACTATTGAGGATCGCCTCGTGGGCCGGCGATCCTCCATCCTTGGATTGTTTTAGGGCGTCGTATTGCGCCAGGGCCTTTGCAGTTCCCTTAAGCTTGGCAATCAGGAACAGGTCGCCTGCGACATCCGGTTGCATTTTGTACGTCCAGGCATATTCCTTGGCTACTCGCCGCAGAACGTAATTCATGACCGAGATGCCGTTGTCAGAGTCTGCCATCAGAGCGACGCCATTGCCCGTGTCGGCATTCATGGTCAGCAGGGCCTGGAAGCCCTCATCCGCGCCGTTATGTCCAAACTGACCGGGGTTGTCCTTCTCCATGAAGAGGCCGAGGCCAACGTCATCCATTACTGGAGTGAGCATTTCCTGCGTCATCTTCTGAGACAGGATGTGATTCGCCTTTCCATGTTTGGATAGCGCGATCTCTATAGCGAACTTGGCGAGGTCGGTCGGCGTCGTCCACAATCCTGCCGCAGCCATCTCGGGATAGATGTGCCACTTCCCGTGGACGGGCTTTCCGTCGCCATAGGCGCCGCCGGCCGTCATGGCAGAGCGCGCCGGAGGCAAAGGCTGTTCGTAGCTGCTGTCGGTCATCCCGATCTTGTCGAGCACGAGCTCGCGCATCAGGGTGGGAAACTGCTTACCCGTAACATCCACCATCATGAGCTGCTCGATGGTGACTCCGCCGCCTGAGTAGCGAGACTTGGTTCCGGGAATAATGTCGACGCGAATGGGATCTGTATTGGCGGGCTTCTCACCGTTCAAGACCTGTACGATCGAGGGCACTGGAGTATCGACGTCGTAGCCGGGAAATCCGTGCACCGTGAGTCCTGCGGTATGCGACATGAGCCTGCGCAGGGTGACCTTCTCGGTCTGCGTGAACTCGTTATCGGGAACTTTCCAGGTGGTGAGCTTGTTGTTCACGTTCTCGTCGAGAGATAACTTGCCTTGCTCGACCAAGGAGAGAGCACCGGTTGCTGCCACGGGTTTGCTGATGGATCCCGCCTGGAAGAGCGTCTTCGTCGTCACTGGCGTGGACGAACCGGGCGCGATGACGCCATAGCCCTTCGCATCCACAATCTTGTAGTTTTGGATGACGGCGATGCTGAGACCGGGCACGTTGAAGGCCTTCATCAGTTCAGGCAGGCTTAGCCGCAGGGGCTCGTCGGCCCGATCGCCGGGCAATTCGACGGCGATCTGTTCCACTCGTTGCAGGCGCGCGGAAGGCTGCGCGGGCTCCGCGGAATCTTTGGCCAACAGGCCCACGCCCAGAAACCCAACGAGGATCAGTGACAGGCTTATCCGTTTCTTGAGAGGCGCAGCAAGAGGTGACATGAAGATTCCTTTCCGGGATAAAAACTCTGGAACGGACTCCGGCGCAAGGTATGCAGCAAATCTGATTCAAGCATTACAGACGGAGCAGGGAGTCGTTGGTCAACCCTAATTGCAACCTGTCCAGCACCTCGGATGAGATTAAGAGTGGCCGGTTACAATCTGCCGAGAAACTCGATGATGTCGGGTGCAGTCCAATCGACTCCGCCTACAAATTTACGTCGCATCACGCCGTTACGATCGATGATGTAGGTCTCGGGAAATTTGAAGGTACCGTAGAGCGCATTGCTCTTCTGATCGGGGTCGCGCACCGTGAGCAGATTGACGCTGTGCTCTTTGAGGAACTGCAGGTAGGCACTCTGGTCGACGTCGACGCTGACCGCGAGCACTGTTATGCCTTTCGCCTTCATCCGCCGCTGCATCTCTACGAGCGAAGGCATCTCTTCCACGCAGGGCGGACACCAGGTGGCCCAGAAGTTCAGGACGACGACTTGTCCGCGAAAGTCGCTGAGTCTTACGGAGCGATCGGAGTCATGGACCGTGAATTCGGGAGCCGTAGAGCCGATACGTAGCGGCCGCGATCCGCTGTAACAGGCGGGAAGTGCGGCCAGGAGAATCAGGACCAGCGAGAGACGCGAGGAGCAGGTAAGAGGTCGCACCCGGATATAATAAAGGATTCCCGCGCGGTGGAAGGGCAGAGCCCTATCCGCGTTGAGTCCTCACTGCTGGATTGCGACCACGATCGACTATGCCGGTAACGGAAATATCTAGGAAGCCTGAAGTTTCGGTGATCGTTCCTGCGCGCAACGAGGAAGCCAGCGTTGGGACATGCCTGGAATCCCTGGTTTCGCAGGCGGGTGTGGAGTTCGAAATTATCGTAGTCAATGATCATTCGACGGACCGCACAGGGGAGATCGCGGCGTTATTCCCCGTAGTTCGGGTGATCGAGGCAGGAGCCCTTCCGCAAGGGTGGACGGGGAAGAACAACGCCGTTGCCTGTGGTGCACGGAAAGCACACGGTGAATGGCTGCTGTTCACGGACGCGGATACAGTTCATTTGCCGGGCTCACTGGCGCGGGCGCTAGCGGAGGCCAAGGATCAAAAAGCCGAGATGCTCTCGTATTCGCCGGAGCAGATTGCGGTCACGTTCTGGGAGATGGCGATCTTGCCGGTTGTCTTTGCCGAACTGGCGAGGCAGTTTCCGCCGGCGAAGGTGAGCGATCCGGCTTCTCCGATTGCGGCTGCGAATGGACAGTTCCTATTGATCCGGCGGGAGACATACGATGCAGTCGGCGGTCATGGGGCGGTGGCGGGAGACATCCTTGAAGATGTAGCGCTGGCGCGGCGGGTGAAGGCCTCGGGACGGAAGATACGTTTTCGCTACGCTGCTGACGTGGTTCGCACACGCATGTACCGGAATTTCGCGCAGCTTCGCGAGGGGTGGACGAAGAATCTGGCGCTGCTGTTTCCGAAGCCGGGGTGGCTGGCGCTCAAAACGCTATTGATGTGGTTGCTGCCTTGGGTGTTGGTCGCGGCGAGGCTTGCGAAGGTGCTCAATGATCCTGGTTGGAACATGATCTCCATAGGGTGCTTTGTCCTTGTTTTTCTGATGCTCTTACGGGGCAATTTTGGAACAAAGAAGACGGTTCTTGCTGTCTTATTCGGTATGCCGATGTTTACCTACCTCCTGTTACGCTCGAAAAGAATGCACAGCAAGGGAACCATCGCATGGAAAGGCCGCACTTACGGAAGCACGGACAACAAGACGAACAACTCAGTACCTAACCAAAACCATAAGACTCTCATGAAGCCTCTCGTCTCGATTCTGGCAATCCTGTTCGGCATCACGTCTAGCCATCTTCCGCTACATGCTCAAATCGCGGAGGAGCCACGATTCACCAATACAATGATTGAAGCCGGGCATAGCATGGGGCCGTTGAAACTCGGAGATTCCCTAGACCGCGCACAGGAATTATTTCCAAAAAAAGACATTGATCAGGAGTGGGACGACGCATGCGGTTCGACCATTGATTGGACGGACTCCAACAATCCTGAGGGCCATGGCGAGGTTTTCATTCGGTTGAAGAAGGGGAAGGTGTTTCAGATCGAGTCATCGACAACGCGGTTTCGAACCTCTGAGGACATCACTACGTTCGATCCCCCGGAGAAAGTTGAGAAATCGTACAAGGACATGCGCGCATGGGTGCTGCTGACGGCGCCTTCGCCGGCGCTGGGATCGCGTCCGCCCGTGTTCTGGATCGACAGGAAGAAAGGTATTGCTTTCGAACTCGCCTACGACGCTCCACACCGTAAGCGGTACGTTTACAAGGTCATCGTGTTCGAGCCGAACAAGACATTCTGTCCCGAGCAGGAGACGATGAATTCTTTGAAGTGGCAAGCCATTGATGCGTATCGGGTGGAGCCGCCGAGGGAATTGAGCCCTGAACCCTAATGCGAAACACTGATCGTCCAATAGGAGAATCTTCGAATCGACTGGTGCGCGTGTATTCGCGGCCCAGGCGTTACGTTCGCAGAACGACTTATGGTCTATCTCACCCGCAAAGCCGAGTTTTCCGCCTCGCACTACTACCACAGCCCCGAATTCAGTCCGGAAGAAAACCGGCGGATCTTCGGAAAGTGCAACAACCCGAACGGGCACGGGCACAATTACACGCTGGAAGTGACGGTCAAGGGCGAGGTCGATCCGCGCTCCGGATTCGTGGTGGACCTGAAGCAACTGAAAGAGATCATGCACCGCGAAGTGCTCGATGCCATGGATCACCGGTTTTTGAATAAGGAAGTGCCGGAGTTCGTGACGAAGATCCCGACCACGGAAAACATCGCGATTGCCGTGTGGCAGCGGCTGCAGCCGAAGTTGCAGCGGGCGCAGTTGCATCGGGTACGCGTGTACGAGACGCCGGATTTGTTCGTGGATTTCTACGGAGAAGTATGACGGTAGGACAAGGCAGCCTCGCAACCGGGAAGGCAGCGGAAACGGATGTCAAGATTCCTGACTTGTGGCAGGAAGTGAGGCGCGTCTACGGCTTTCCGTTGACCATGTTTGCGCTGGCCATCATTCCGGGACTGAATTTCACCTATTCCGGACACGGGGGACCATGCTGGTTTCTCATCCCGTTGTGTTTTCCTTACGTTCTTGTGTTTGCGATCGTCAGACTCTTCACTGTGCGGATTGAAAGATTCCTGTGGTTCCGGAACTTCTTCGCGGTTACGATTCCGCTTTACATCGGATTGGCGTTTCCCCTTTCAGCAGCCGCCACGTACTCACTACAGCACACGCTAGGTCTGACCATTCCGGTCTGGACGTTCATGAAGGTCATGATCTCGCCATTTCCCTTCTGGTATTTCTCATGAAAGCTCACCTCACGCGCCGCTATCTCTTTTCCGCTTCGCACCGTCTCCACAGCGCTGAAATGTCGGCGGAGGAAAACCTCGCGACGTACGGGAAATGCAATAACCCGCACGGGCATGGTCATAACTATGCGCTCGAGGTTACCGTGAGCGGGCCGGTTGACGCGACTACCGGGATGGTCTGCAATCTGGTCGATCTTGACCAGTGCGTGGAAAGGGAAGTGCTCGCGCGCTATCACCTGGAGAATTTGAATACCAGGAAAGAATTTGTTGTAACCGTTCCTACTACGGAAAATCTATGTATTGAGATATTCGAAATATTGCAGCGGGCTTTCCAGTACGCTCATCTGGAACGTGTGAGACTGGAAGAGACGATGATGAACTCGTTTGAATATACGGGCAATCACCGAGCGCCGCGGTAAAGGCTAGAACCTGATGAAGACTATCCCAGCCGAGAAGTTGAAAGAAACACCTACTCTGACCAGCGCCAGTTACGAAGAATTGATGCGTGAGATTCTTGTGCGCCTGGGGGAAGACCCGGCGCGCGAAGGTCTCGCGGCCACGCCTGAGCGTGTGCACAAGGCGATGAAGTTCCTGACCAAGGGCTATCAGGAAGATCCCGAAGCCCTGATGAAAGGCGCGCTTTTCACGGTCACCTACGATGAGATGGTGATTGTCAAAGACATCGAGATGTTCAGCCTCTGCGAACATCACATGCTGCCGTTTTTCGGCAAAGTGCATGTGGCGTACATCCCGAACGGACGAGTGATTGGGCTGAGCAAGATTCCGCGCCTGATCGAGCTGTTTTCGCGGCGTCTGCAGATCCAGGAGCGTCTGACCACGCAGATCGCGGAGACGATTCAGAAGGTCATCGAACCGCAGGGAGTGGGCGTGGTGGTCGAGGCTCGACATCTTTGCATGATGATGCGCGGCGTCGAGAAGCAGCACTCGGCGGCGGTGACCAGTTCGATGCTGGGGTGCTTCCGGAATGAGGAGGAGACCCGCAGCGAATTCCTGTCTCTGATCCGTCAGCGGCCGAACGGGGTGTAGCGCCACAGGGCGTGCACGATCGGTTCCCTTTTCGGTCTGTGCCATACTTTGACATGCAACTGCGGCCCGCCGAACCAGAGGATGCCATGGCTGTGGCTCGCGTGCACGTCCGGTCATGGCAGGTGGCCTACCGCACGCTTCTTCCTGATGACTATCTCGAGCAACTTCGTCCGGAAGATCGGGCAAAATCGTACGATTTTGCGA
>Ga0209580_10000614_pt1 | contig 18368 bp, 15 predicted proteins | sample Coa_R1_5_FD_187153 | JGI IMG/M metagenome (GOLD analysis project Ga0209580, IMG submission 187153) | Surface soil microbial communities from Centralia Pennsylvania, which are recovering from an underground coalmine fire - Coalmine... | ecosystem: Environmental > Terrestrial > Soil >... | reverse complement strand
GTGTGCTCCAGGACGCGCCGATTGGGTGAATCTCCCTCGCGTGCTCTCCCCTCACGAGGAGGCTACAGTCCGTTGTGCCAAAGCGCGTCCCGGGTCAAACTCATCCTCGGGCTCTCAGCGCCAGTAAGGTCGAAGACCTCTGGCACACACACCTCGGCATAGCATACTGCCACCGAACTCCGTTTTCATTGATCGTTGTGGCGCTCTCCGCCATGCAGAACTCATGCCATCTGATTTCGTCAGTCAACGCTTGTCACTTGCTCTGGTTAGCGGAAAGGAATTGGAGCAATTCTCTCATTACACGATCTGATTGATTCGTTTGAAATAGGAACTGAGCATGAGCCGAACCCTCAAGCACGAGCAGGTTTTTTGGCTGCGGGGCCTTGTCAAACCAAGCTCGTATTCGGGGTAGCCGGAGTCCCTCATCGTTTGCGTCATCCCGCGCGACTATTACTAGCAAAGGCGCCTTGAGTCGTTCCGCAGGACCATTCCAATCTGCCGCGAGCAGCGCCAATCCGTTGATTTCGCCGGGTTGTGAGGTAATGGAGGCGTCCGCCGCCGCACTGCCGCCGAAACTGCCACCGACTATTGCAACTGTCTTCGCGCCGTTCTTGCGAAGATAACGAACGGCGGCCAGCACATCGAGCTGCACGGGGGCTGTATCCATATCTGAATCACCCGGACCGTGCGATTGGCCGAAGCCTCGGAAATCAAATGCCAGGACGTGAAAACCCGCCCTCGCTAACTGCTGCGCCTGTGGTTGCCAGCTCTCTTTTGTGAAGCGCCCCCCGTGCGCAAGCACTACGCCCCGATCACCTTCTCCGTACAGGTCGGCATAGATGAGCCCACCATCCTCGCTTGCGAAGGACACGTGTTGTACCTTTACCCCAGGTTTTCCATCCGAGGGCGTAGCCGATAGAGAAGGTGCCCGTGTCTGAGCATCCCCATTGCACAAACAGAGAATCAACAGCAGTGTGAGCACGTGTAGCAGTCCGCGTATCATCGTGTCTCGTACACGTGCAGTATAACTGTCGGACCCGGTAGGGATACCCCTCACGGGGTACCCCCCGGACGGACCCGGACGAGCGCTCATTAGCGCATCCGGTTCTGATCGCAGATGAATAGCGGCCAAAGCTATCGCTTGTCCGCACACTCGCCCACCCATGGCACACGCGCAGTCCCGCTCTGTGTCGGGTACGTGTCAGATGAGAGTGTTCTCTTTGAGCCGCAGCCTTCCCTCCTCACTCTCCGCCGACGATGCTCCGTCTTTGTTCGAATGATTCATCGGTACTACGCCGCGGTGTGACTCCTCGCAGACGTACACTCGGGCCGTGCGGCCTGAGCCTTCGCCCGCCGTCCTGTAACTCTGTTGCCGCCACAGCAGTCTCCGAGGTCTCCCGGTTCTCGTGCCTGAAGTTTCTAGACGTGCCGTGGGGTCTTCGACCACGCCGGACCGAACAGGAACTCGCGTTATCGCTCCTGCACATGTTGCCTTCCGCGCATATTAACCGCGTCGGCGTCCGGGTTGTATGTTTTCGCGGCTCAATACCCACCCCGTCTATCCTCTATCTACGCTTCACTGTGTCCCTCACGGTAGCAGCGCAAGACTCGAGGCCAAGTGGTTCGCTACTCCTTTCCTGTAAGGATTCTTCCTCCTCTGCTTCAGACCGCTTTATCCCGGCGCACAAATATCCCCATTTCACTCATCGACGGGTCGGGTAGACTCTGAACCGAGGAGAGTAAGCGCATGACCGAGCAGGAGTGGGAGTCATTCGTACGATTTTATCGAGAAATTTGGAAAGCGCACGCCGACTTGGCGACCCTGAGGACCATGCTTACCATGGCCGAGTTCGCTGCTCAACAGAATCGACCCGATATGGCTGCGAAGGCAATTGCTGGCTGGCAAGAACGATTGGAAAAATCTCGCGGCAAAACTTTCTACGCAAAATACTTGAACAAATGTGAGCAGCACATCTCACAGGCGGTGGGGCAGCGTTCTGATACGGTGCTCATGCAATTGTTCGCAGACGATCCGCCGCCTCGCATTGGAAGTGATCAATTGACGTAACATCCCCTCTCTAACAATGTCGCCCCGTGTCAAGCAGTATTTGGGCACACCACTTCGTGCACTCTATGTTTGGCTCCTTTTCTCAGAGCCTTTTGGTTCTTTGCGCTTTCAAAGTCTACTCGGGACTGGGAGCCGACACTGTTTATGGAATCATTACAATCACCTTCCCGCCAATGGGGAATTTGGTTGGTGAACGCCATTTCACGATAGCCACGAAGTCACGAAATGCTTTTCTTCCGTCCACAGCAGATGATCCCGGCAACTGCGCCGCCCACTCCGCTTGGGGCAGCCAACACATATGCAAAGCCCGCGCCTCCGGCAGATGCTTCAAAGCCCGGTCGGGCTGCTAGCACCCAAGTTAGCAGGAGTACGCTGGGCAGAAGCCCAACACAACCTCCTACGACTGCTCCCCCGACTTTCCCAAAACGACGAGACGAGAGCGCAACGGCTCCGACGACGAACAGGCCACAGATTGCCAGCCAACCGATCCACACAAAATCGTCCTTGCCCCAGATGTGGCGACCCGTTAACGCAAGCGAAGCAAGGAAGAAACCGATCACGCAGGCTTCCCACGCGCATACAGCAATAAGCGGACGCGGAATCAATGAGCGCATGTGCTGCAATTGTACTGTCGAGCATGCTGTCAGTTGGCGATAACTCTCCCTTTATCCTCACAGTTCCAGGCGCATCCCTTAGCGCAACTTTTCCGCAGAACAATCTATTCGGATGTTCAAATTAACCTTGACTGAGCAATCTCACTCCGCGATACTGTTGGTGAAGTCTTGGGAAGTGATCGAAGACTGTAACTCCTTGCGGCTCAAGATTTTGCCCCTAGGTGAATTGCAGCCCGAGATTTAATTTTCGATTTCCCCGTAAGCCTACGATTCCAATAGAACGGGAAGGGGGAGGGAGTTAACAGTCAGTAAACTTCCCAGAGCGGTCCTCCAGCATCCCAACTGAGAACTGCCCTTCCTGCGAAACGTGTCACGCCCTCTTGTGATTCAAATCACAGCCTTTCTGCGGCCCTGAACTTACCCTGAGACTTGCTTGTGGGTGTTCTTTCCTAGCTAGTCGCCAAAGGGGGTTCGCAATGGCAGTTGTGGCAGGCACTACTCCAAAAATGGGCCAGGTGGCTCATGATTTCTCCAAAAATCCATTGCTGGTCTACTGGGAGATGACCCAGGCTTGCGGCTTGGCCTGCAAGCACTGCCGCGCCGAGGCGATGCCCACGGCGAATCCGCTGGAGCTGGATACCGAGCAGAGCAAGCGCTTCCTGAACCAACTGGTTGAGTTCGAAAATCCCCTTCCCCATTTGATTCTGACCGGAGGCGATCCGCTGAGCCGCCGCGACATTTACTCGCTTATCGATTACGCCAACGGATTGGGGCTCGAAGTGTCCATCACTCCCAGTGCAACGCCCGAGCTGACAAACGAAGCGATCGACAAGCTGAAAGCTCATGGAATTCAGAGCCTCGGCCTCAGCCTCGACGGCTCCTGCGCCGAGAAACACGACGCCATCCGCGCCGTGCCCGGAACGTTTGATCGCACGATTGAAGCCGCGCGTCATTGTGGACACCTCGGTCTCCCGATCCAGGTCAACACCCTCGTCGCCGAAGAAACAGCTGAGGATCTGCACGCGATCTATGAGTTGCTGCGCAACAGATTCCCGGTCATGCGATGGAGCCTTTTTATGCTGATCTCCGTCGGACGCGGCAAGGCCCTGAATGAAGTATCGCCCGCAGAAGGCGAACGCATCATGCGCTGGGTGTTTGAGCTCTCACAGCACTCGCCCTTCCAGGTCAAGACCACCGAAGCTCCGTCTTATCGCCGCATTGCGATTGAGACGATGCGTACGTCAGGAAAGCATGCTCCGGAGATGAAGGCGAGCTCGGTGTATCACGGATTCCAGATTCGCGACGGACATGGCATCGTCTTCGTCTCGAACCGCGGAGAGATTTATCCTTCGGGATTCCTGCCGCTGCGCTGCGGTAATGTGCGCGTCGATTCGCTGGTCAATGTCTATCGCAACTCCGAGGTCTTCCGCGGACTGCACTCGCCCAACCAGTTCCACGGCAAGTGCGGCGCCTGCGAGTACAGCCACATCTGTGGCGGTTCGCGCGCCCGCGCCTTCGCGTACACGGGCGACGCGCTTGGCACGGACCCGTTCTGTCCGTACGAACCAACTTCAGCGCCGCTCGGTTCGTGAAGAAGTACAGCCGCTACGCCCAGAACATCTCTGGATTTTGTGTCGGTCCATCGCAGTGGCCGACCAAACGCTTCTCCAGGCCCTCGCGGGCCGTTCCGAGCTGCTGCCGCAGATGCTCCTTCTCCTGATCGCTAAGTGGCGAGAAGGCCCGCGCGGTCTCGATATTGTGGGCGAGCATTTCTGGTTTTGGCATTCCCACGACCGCGGTCGTTACGGGCAAGCTCATCGAATAGCGTAGTAGCGAATTCATGTCGGCCTTCCCTGCTCCTTCGCCGACGAGAAATTCCTGACCGGTCACTTTCATCGCAATCACGCCCAGGTTTTTAGCGTTGGCCGCTGGGAGCGCAAGCTCTTCGAAACGGCCGTTGCGCGAGGCGTTGAGCGCCATCTGCACGCAGTCGAGATCGTGGCGCTCGATGGCCTTGGCCATCACTTCACCGTTGGTATGGCTGGTCATGCCGGCAAAGCGAGCCATCTTCTGTTCGCGCGCTTCCATCAGGCCCTTGAGTGCGCCGTCTTTGGCTTCGATCTTCTCGAGATCATCAGCCTGGCCGAGGCTGTGGATGTGGACAAGATCGACATGATCGGTCTGCAGTCGTTTCAGGCTGGCTTCGAGGCGACGTAGGAACTCGTCGCGCGTGCGATCGGGAATTTTCGTAGCCAGCCAGACATCTTTGCGGCGCGTGGCCATCACGCGGCCGACACGGGTTTCACTCTCACCATCGCCGTAGGCGTAAGCGGTGTCGAGATATGTGATTCCAAGGTCGATCGCCCGATTGAGGATCGTTGTCGCGTTGTCGATATCCTTGTACATCAGGAAGCGGCTGCCGCAGCCGAATGCGAGGATCGAGACTTTCGCGCCAGCGCGTCCCAAAGTCCGCGTGGGCAGAACACTTTTTTCCGATTGTGCGCCGCCCGTGTCCTTCAGCAGCAAGAGGCTTGTTCCCGCAGCAGCTCCGAGTCCGACGTTCTCAAGAAATTCCCGGCGAGATATTTCCTTGCTCATGATGTCCCTCCTGAGTCGTTAGGCAGCATCTTACCGCGTCGCCCAACGAAATGAGAACCCGGACAACGCAATCCGGGTCAACTGGTGTTGGTGAATCGATGCGGCTACGAATACAGCTTGATGGGCTGCACGACGCGGGTGATGGCTCCAGTGGGACTTGGTTGGTCGGGCTTGAGGCCCCAGAGCAGGGCGGCGAACAGGCCCAGGAGTTGGCCGAGCATCACGTCGAGCACGGGACGGTAACAATCAGGAAGATCCATGGGACAGTTCAGGGGCAAGACATAGTCGGCGAGTTCAGAGACGTCGGCGCCGTCTCCGGCTGTCACCACCAACCGGACGCGGCCGAGACGCTTGCGATCGATCTCGCGCAGCAGATCGAGTTCATAGCCGCGCCGGCGCGGGTCGCTCGAGAGGAATGCGACGAAGAGGGTTTGTCCATCCACGCTCGACATCGGGCCATGGCGAAGACCGAGCGGCGTTTCGGCCAGCGTGGTGATCTTGCCCGCGCTCAGCTCGACGACCTTCAGGGCGCATTCGTCGGCGACCCCGCGCAGCACTCCCGATCCAACGAAGCAGGCCCGCGCACATCCCAGCGAAGTGACGTCAGCGGCAATTTCGGCCGCGATGGGGAGGAATTGACGGCCGCATGCGGATAGCCCCGAAACGACCGCACCGAATTCTTCAAGATCGTCGAGATGTGCAACGCACTGGCCAGCGACCAGCATGTTGCTGAACGAGCTTGTCATCGCCAGGCCGCGATCATTAACCGCGTCGTCGAGCACGAGCGCCAGGGCGCGATCCGGATGGCGGGCGCAAAGTTCCGCCATCTTTCCCTTCTGGTTGCACGTGATCACCAGATGTTGAATCGAACCGTTGCGTTCCAGCGCTCGCTCGAGAGCCGCCACGCCTTCGGGACTGTCTCCCGAACGGGAGAACGAAATCCAAAGATATTCTTTTCCAGCCAAGTGAAACTCGTCGAAATCGGTGAGAAGGGTTGTGCTGGGCACAGGCCAGGCATCGCATCCCCAGCGTCGACGCACCAGAGGCGCAAGCGCGCGGCCGGTATAGTCGGATGTGCCCGCGCCGACCAGATAGATCGTCGGCGAGGCGGAGCCGCGGCCGATTCCCGCACGCCGCAAAGCCTCGTTCAGTTCGGCCTTTCGCGTCGAGCAGATGCGGAATGTCGTGCCCCAGGTGTCCGGCTGCTGCCAGATTTCGCGCGGCGTATGTTCAAGGCCACGATCGATTCGCTCCTGATCCGGCAGATCCAGCAGCGCGAGCAACGGGTTTCCCACTCCTCTATCCTCCACGAGAAGACACAGTAGTCTATTACAAGGGACGTCGATTGAAAAGGTTTCGAAAGAAAAAGAAATACTGTTCGCAAGCAAACGCAGGGAGCGCCCCGCGGGTTCGACTTGAGTGCCATCGGCGCCTCAAATATCGGGCGGCACAAATTGCAATGAAACCGGTGTCGCCTGCTCAGCAACTAAACCGTCTTTTAGGTGTTTCAGAGTGAACGTCAGAGTAGGAATCATGGTTACCCATAACCCCCTCTCCGGATCCGGACAAGCGGGATTGCCGCATCCGGCTCTTACCTCAGGTGATAACGCCCAGGCGGCGCAGGGGATAAGGATGACAAGTGCGGGCGGGAGGCAACCAGCGCTCGATCAGGCGCCGCATCCGGTCCCAAAGCACTCGGGCTTTCTGGCTGCGCCGCAAGAGCGTGCGATGCCAGAGCCAACCTACTTGGAACCGAAACCTATACAGCGCCGCACGGTTGGTAGGCACTCCGTAATAACGAATGTGTCCACCCACGACCGACCGCAGCCACTGGCCCACTTCGGGGATGGGGTCATGCATGCGTCGTTTGAGTTCGGCCTTCACCTCGCTCAACTTCGCTTGCAGCCGTTTGCGAATCGTCTGCCGCAGGACCGTGAAGCGTCCGTTGCTCCTCTTCTGCCCACAGATGTGGGTGAAGCCGAGGAAGTTGAACGTCTCCGGTTTCCCTTCTCGGCGCTTCTTCCGGTTTTCGGCCGCGAACGGGCCGAACTCCAGCAAGCGCGTTTTCTCGGGATGCAGTTCCAAGCTGAACTTCCGCATTCTCTCGATCAGTTCTGCCCAGAACCGTACGGCATCCGCTTTCGTCTGGAAGCCCGCCACAATATCGTCAGCAAACCTCACGATGATCACGTCACCGCAGGCTTGTTTCTGACGCCACGCTTGGGCCCACAGGTCGAACACATAATGGAGATAGACGTTAGCCAGCAACGGCGAGGCACTGCCGCCTTGGGGCGTCCCTTCTTCCACCTGTGTTCGTCTCCCATCCTCCAACATGCCGGCGTTCAGCCATTTCTGGATGAGCCGCACGACGCGTCGGTCCGCAACCCGATGCTCGACGAACTTCACCAGTCATTCGTGGGAAAGACCATCGAAAAAGCTGCGAATGTCCACATCGAGCGCCCAGTTCACTTGCTTCGTCAGCAGTCCGGTATAGAGCGCATCCAGCGCGTTATGCTGGCTTCGCCCCGGGCGGAATCCGCACGAGAAACCCAGAAAGTCGGTTTCGTAGATAGCGTTCAATACCTCGACGGTCGCGCGCTGGACGATCTTGTCTTCCAGCACCGGAACTCCGAGCGGTCTCTTCCGCCCGTCGCTCTTGTCGATGTACGCCCTACGCACCGGCTTGGCCCGATACGCCCCTCGCTTCAGCCTATGGGAGAGATCCTGGAGATTATCCTCGAGAGTCTCGCCGTAGTGCCGCCACGTCTCACCATCCACACCGGGCGCGGCTTCCTTCTTCAGACAGAAGTAGGCCTTGCGCAGCGTTTCCAGGTTGTAGATGTGGTGGAGAAGCGCTGTGAACCGTGTTTTCTTATCCTTACTGGCTGCTTGACGTACCCGCTCCAGCGCACTGGGCGTGTCTTTCCGGCTCGGTGTCCGGGACGCGTTTTGCTGTTGCAGGTTCCCTTTGGTCAGACCTCTTCCCTCCATCCCCTCCGCTGCCGGTGGCCCAGCTTTGTTCGGAGACTTCGCAGGTATTACAGATCTGTCCGACTTCCCGTGTTCGTTCATCATCGGCGTGCGTCCTTAGGCTTCCCGATGCGTCCCCAGACATCTTCCGTCTGGGGTGAACGCGGGATCTCCCGGTTCCCATGCGAGGTGCTTGCGTACGTGCACGGGGTCTGTGACCGCGCGGGATCTCGAGGCACCTGGCGTTATCGGCGCCTCGGGTCGGGCCTTCGGCTTCTCTTTACAGCGTCGGCATCCCGGAGTGAGTTCCTTACGCGGCTGAATACCCGGCCCATACGTTCCCCTGTCAATGCTTCGTCGTCGCACTCGCGGGCGGCTCCGCGTGACTCGGGGCCGTTGTGGTTCGCTAGTCCTTCAACGTATGAAACTTTCATTCACAACACCTCGCCGGTTTTGACCGGCGCACAAGGAGAGGAACATGAATCTGGGTTCGCGCTCGTTCCGGACTCTGCTGCTGGCTGGCGTGCTGGCAACGTCGTTAGGGGGAATCGCCTGCGAGCATCACTATTACCGCGTGTACGACCCGTATTACACGGATTATCACGTGTGGAACAATGACGAAGTCGTCTACTACCAGCGCTGGGCCGACGAGACGCATCGCGACCGAGGTCGCGACTTCCGCAAACTTCGTCCTGAGGAGCAGAAGGAATATTGGACTTGGCGCCACAACCATGGGGATCATGATCGTGACGACCGGGACCGCGGTCATCGTTAGAAGAGGCTGAAGTTGCGCGAGATCGTGTCGTCCCTACGGGACTGGTGCGTTGTGAGCAGACTTACCCGGTACTTCCGTGCCGGGCTATCCCATACCGCCGCTTCGCGGCTGGACTATCAGTTCGTCTAGAAAAACGCGGATTCGATCGCTTCATCTCTAGCAGATTCCAATCAGACGAGCCTCTCGGCGTTATAGCGCGGCGAGGGCCTGGTCGGTGGTTGTTAGTCTTGCTCCCAGGCGGACCAGCTCTGCGACGGTCTTTTCGCCTTCTTCTCTTTTCAGAGTCTCGATCGCATCGGTGACCAGCGCGACGCGACGACCGCGTTCGAGCAGGCCTTTGACGGCATAGCTTACGCAGTATTCGGTGACTACCCCAAAGACGACGAATTCCGGTTGAGTGCCGAGTTTTTTCACAAGCGCGTCAGCGTGGCGGCTCTCGAAGATGCTCAACGTCTGCTTTTCCAGCAGAATTTGCTGATAACGGGTCAGATCATCGGGTAGCTTCGCACCGGGTTCGTTGGGAACGCGCGCGACACTGTTTGTGATCGCCTCGGGGACCAGTTGGGAGCCGGGCGTGTCTTTCACGCAGTGAGGCGGAAACACCTTGAACTCAGGGTCGTTTGGAGTATGGAAATCTCCGTGGGAAACAAGAAAGACTTTCCCCTGCCGCGCGGCATCGGTGAGGCGACGAATGTTGGGCAGTAATTTCTCCGCTCCGGGCACATACAAATTTCCGCCGGGCAGAACGAAGTCACGCTGGACGTCCACTTCCCAGAAAATGAAGTCGCGAGAAACCATGGTTTACCTTGACTCGTGAGCGTACCATCCTTGTCTCAGAGGCGACAATCGCTCGAATCCGCTGCTACAGAGTTGGATACGCTGAGCTATCGCCACGATTCAACATGCAAAAGCACGCAGCTGTTCTTGCCATCATCCTGACCGCGCTGCCGCTGGCGGCGCAAAGCGCCGTTCCGGATTGGTGCCGGCCTCTGCCACGGCCGGAATACAAAGGGATCGAGCGCGTCAAAGTCAGCGACCCGTGGTTTGAGGTGTACAAACCTGCACCGGGCGTGTTCGCGATTTACGAACCGCACCAGGCTGAGGAGGTTATCAGTTATCTGATCGTCGGCGAGAAGCGCGCGCTGCTGTTCGATACCGGCATGGGCATCAGCGATATCAAGAAAGTGACTTCGGAGCTGACCAAGCAACCGATCATCGTGCTGAACTCGCACACACATGATGATCATGTCGGAGGAAACTGGCAGTTCCCCGACGTTTACGGAATGGATACGGGTTTCACGCGCAAGAACGCGATGGGATCGCAGGAAGATGCGCAGGCCGAAGTGACGCCCGATCAGATTTGCGGTACGCTGCCCGTCGGATTTGATCCCAAGACTTACGTGACGCGCCCGTGGAAAATCACAGCCCTCATTCATGACGGCGACCGATTGGATCTGGGAAATCGCAAGCTCGAAGTCATGGCGACGCCCGGGCACACTCCCGACGCAATTTCCCTGATCGATCGCGCCAATGGACTTCTGTTCACGGGAGACACGTATTATCCGGCTCCGATCTGGCTCTTCCGCCCAGAGACGGACCTAGCTGAGTATGCGACGTCGATTCGCCGGCTCGCCGCCCTGGCACCACAAGTCAAGCTGGTGCTGGGAGCCCACAACATTCCGGTAGCATCCCCCGGTGTGCTCGGGCAGTTGGTTTCAGCGTTCGATAAAGTGCAGTCCGGAAAAATTCCCGCCATGCCAGATTCGCCAGGCAAGGTCCTCTATAAGGTTGATGGCTTTTCGTTTCTGATGCGAGCACAGAGTCGCTGATTTGGCTGGTTTTGGACTGTCTTTTAAGGAATACGGCACGTCTGAAGGATTGACTTCTGCTTCAAACTCTGTCCTTCGTCCTCTCTGCGGAATCGCGCACTCGGAAATTTCTCGTGTCTGTGTTCTAATCTCGGCGTCTTAACCTATCCGGACAAACTATGGGAAAACATTTCATGCCCCGCGCCTCTTTCAAGTTGTTCGCCATGCTGAGTCTCGGAATTTCGTTGTGGGCCCAAACTCCCACAGTACCCGCAGAGCCACCGGCGGATTTAGACGCGTTCGTCGCGAATTCAATGAAGACGTTCGACGTACCCGGAATGGCGGTCGCGATCGTGAAAGACGGGAAGGTCGCTGTGGCGAGGGGCTATGGCATCCGCAAGCTCGGCGATTCAACGGCGGTGGATGAATTCACGATGTTCGCAATCGGGTCGAACACCAAAGCGTTTACCACTGCGTCGCTGGCGACGCTGGTCGACCAGGGCAAGCTCTCATGGGACGATCGCGTCTATGAGCGGCTGCCGGGTTTTGTGATGTACGATCCCTATGTTTCGCACGAGATGACGATTCGCGATCTGCTCACGCATCGCAGCGGCATGGGACTGGGCGAGGGGGATCTGCTGTTCTGGCCGCATTCTACGTACACCCGCAACGACATCATCTACAAGCTGCGGTTCATGAAACCGCAGTCCAGCTTTCGCAGCCACTACGCGTACGACAATCTTCTGTATATGACGGCGGGACAAATTATTCCGGCAGTCACCGGAACGTCATGGGACGATTACGTGCGCCAGCACATTTTTGAGCCGCTGGGGATGAAGCATTCCACAGTCAGCAGCAAAGATTTCAAGCCCGGAGACGATTACGCCTATCCGCATTCGCGCGTCGACGGGAAGTTGCAGGTGATTCCTCTGGAAGATCTGGACAACGTGGGTCCAGCGGGTTCGATCAACTCATGTGCGACCGACATGGCCAAGTGGGTGCAGCTGCAGTTGAACCGGGGGAAATTCACCGACCGAGACGGACGCTTGTTCACGGAGCAACGTTCGCGGGAAATGTGGGCGCCGCAGACGATTCTTCCCACCGCCGATCCGCCGCCCGCGTTGGCCGGGCTCAAGACCAACTTCGCCGACTATGCGCTGGGATGGGGACTGCGCGAGTATCACGGACGCAAACTGGTGGGGCATACCGGGGGAGTGGGCGGATTCGTATCACGCGTCATGCTCGTGCCGGAGGAGAACCTTGGAGTCGTGATCCTCACGAACGCCGAGGAGGACGGCGCATTCGATGCGATTCTCTATCACGTTCTCGATCATTACTTGCGCTTACCGACAACAGATTGGATCGGGGCTTTCAAAACTGTAAAAGACCAGGATGAGAAAGAGGCCGCTGAGACGATGAAGAAAGCGGAGGGCGCGCGTGCGGCCAACTCCAGACCCTCGTTGCCTCTCGAGAAATATGCCGGCACGTACGACGACGCTTGGTACGGGCCGATTAGCATTCGCTTCGAAAACGGCGGGCTGGTGATTAGCTTCGATCACACGCCCGGCATGGTCGGCGACCTGCAACACTGGCAGTACGACACCTTCAAGGCACACTGGCGGGAGCGAACGATTGAGGATGCGTTCGTGACGTTCTCGCTGAAGCCCGATGGATCGATTGACAGCACGAAGATGGTGGCCGTATCGCCGCTGGCTGACTTCAGCTTTGACTATCAGGATTTGCTGTTGAAGCCTGCCGTCAGCACGGCCGGAAAAAATTGATTGGAAATCAAAATCCCCACCCTGTCGCACAAAACGCGACAAGGGTAGGGCACCCTCAACAGACAAATCGTGCCTATCACTGAGAATCCGTCAGTCTTGCAGGCAGAGGCCGAGGTTAAAGTTCACAGCGCCGCCCTCCGCAAGGAACTAGGGCTCTGGGACCTTGTGTTGGCGCAACTACTGATCATCATCGTCGCCGACTACATGGGAACCGCGGTGAAAGCGGGCTCCTCTCACGTTGTCTTCTGGATTCTGGCGATCGCGACATTCTTTATTCCGCAAGCCCTCGTCGTCATGCACCTGAACCGCCGGTTGCCGATCGAAGGAGGATTATACGAATGGGCGCGGCTCGCATTTGGTGACCGGTTTGGCTTTGTCGTAGCCTGGAACTTATGGCTGTACGCACTTATCTACGTCGGGATTGGCGGACTGCTGACCGTTTCGTTCCTGCCGTATGTGATCCCGGCTGCGGCGTCGATCACGGCCAGCAAAGCGACGACCATTGCCGCGTGCGTGCTGATGATTGCAGTCACGATGGCAGTGGCTGGCCTTGGCCTGGGGATTGGCAAATGGATCAACAACGTGGGAGCGGCGGCTTTTCTGATCACCATCGCCACACTCATCGTGATTCCGTTTGTTAACGTGTGGCGCGGGACGCTTCATGAATATCATCCCTTGCGACTGGTTGCTCCGCCTCTTACGCTCTTTAGTTTAAGCGTATTCACTAAAATGATGTTCGGGGCTCTGACAGGCTTTGAGTACGTCGCGGTTTTTGCGGGAGAATGCCGCGATCCGGAACGCCACCTCCCTCGATCTGTCTGGCTGGCGGCGCCCATCGTCGCCTTAATCTACATTCTCGCTACGAGCGCGATCCTCGCCTTCGTTCCACCTTCAGCCGAGGATGTGGTCGCTCCCATCCCGCAGGCTTTGAGTCGCGGCTTCCACACTTTGGGCGGGGACACGATTGTGATGCCGCTGGCGGTGCTGTTTTTGTTGATCTACTATCTGGCGACTTTCTGCGCCTTTTTCACCGCGAGCACGCGGCTTCCGATGGTGGCCGGGTGGGATCATTTGTTGCCGGAATGGTTTTCACGTTTGCATCCGCGATATAAGACGCCAGTAAATTCCGTCCTGTTTCTGGGAGGGGCGACGCTGGTGGTGGCGATCGCTTCGCTCACCGGAGCGGGTCACGAAGAATCGTTCGAACTGCTTCTCACCTGGAGTTTCACCTTCTATGGAATCGCTTACCTGGCGCTGTTTGCGATTCCTGTGCTGGCGCGCAAGGAGCGGGGACTCCGGGCGAGCCTGGGCGTCAGAGTTGCTGCAATATCGGGGTTTCTGGTCACGCTTCTGTTTGTAGTGCTCTCAGTTTTCCCGATTATTGATGTGGGGAATGCTGGGCGCTATTCTCTAAAGATTGCCGGAGTGGTGTTGGGGGCGAACGTGCTCGGATACATCATTTACCGCGCGAACCCGCGGGAAAGGACCTCTTAGCGCAGAAATACGTGCAATCCGTCTTCTACCTTCACGGTCGACTTCCGCCGCGCACCTGTACCTGGGTTGTACGCGACCAGTATGTGATTCTCGATGATCAGCAATTCCTTATCGTCGTTCCAACCGACCAGTGATGCGTGGGGAATGAAAGCTAACCGCCGCGGAGTGTCATCCAGACTCTTGACTTCGACTGCTGGCAATTCGAGCAAGGCTTTGCGGATAAGCTGCGACTCTTCAGGATTCGCTTGCCCCTGTTCGGATAACTGAATCGCCTTGTTGCTCTGGGCGGTGGCCGTTATCGTGACCGCGACGCGCCTAGCGTCGGGAGACAAGTGCGCGTTCGAGGTATAGAAACTTACGTCGTAGTCGGCGTTCTTGTAGGTCGCCTGCTCGTCGAAGATGGTGCTAGTCTTTCCATCAACCAGCACAAGGGTTTGATCGTTGCTCTGGTTTGACCATCCGCAGCAGCCGGTGTCCGGAATTGCCTCCACGATCGCGCTACCGCTCGAATTGGCGTCGAGCACTCGCTGCAGCGGTTGGGAGAGGGTATTCGCAGTCCACTTGCTGCCCTCGAGTTGATATCGGGTGCTCTCCTTGTAGGTAGTTGCGGTCTGCCCAGCGACGACCTGCGTCGTCAGGAAGAAATTCTGGATTCCACCATCAGGCGCCCAAACAGCAACGGATGGACAACTCTCGTCGCATGATCCCGTGGGGCAGCGGCAATCCGGCAGTTTTGTGGAGGTCACTTCCCCTCGTGCCTTGCCGTCGATATCGGTTTGCCACGCCTGAAAAGCAATGGTTGTGGAAAGATCAACCTCTTCGCGTTGCAAGCGACGCGGCTGGTTGGCGAACCAGAACAGATGATTTCCATCCGCGGAGAGATAAGGGAGTGGCGCGGATTCGGTCACTGCTTGATTCGAACCATGGTCTTCCGACTTGTGCTCCACACCCTGATCAATCGAAGTTGCCGTGTGTCCATTCCAGATCCATATCTTGTGCGGGTCGGTGACGTCTGCCTCGGATAAGGGCAGAGAAACAGTGGGCGCAAATAGAATCTGGCCTTGACGATTGACGAAAATGTTCGACGGTGATTTCGAAGCTTCGGGGGGAAGCTTGACGTGCTGCTTCGGGGCGAATGTTGTGGGATCGTATTCCACCATCTCGCCGGAGGATTGTAGGACCCAGAGACGCTTGCCCTGCGTGAACAAGGGAGTGGACATCAGAAGCAGAGCGATGACGTATCCGACCTTCTTCTGCATGCAAGAACCTGATTGGGCTGGTGCCGATGCCGTCCGCTGAAGCGGACTCACTCCCCTACGCTTGTCTTTCCCGGCACTTCCGTGCCGGGCTTTCACATCCCGCCGCTACGCGGCTGCCGCATTTATAGATTCAGAATTGCGGCAACGAGCAAGGCAACGAACATCCCGGGTTAATTCCCCACCTCACTTCACTTCCGCTACTGGCAAATCGATGGAACTTGCCTGCTCGGGGGAATGGAACACGCGCTGTACGGCTTTCTTATAGTCTCCGGGCTTGGCCCAGAAGATGTTTGGCACAAATGTCTGCGGATTGCGGTCATAGAGCGGGAACCAGCTTGATTGCACCTGCACCATGATGCGGTGTCCCGGAAGAAATACATGATTGGCGGTCGGCAAGGTCCACCGGTAGAGAAGCGGCTTATCGGGCGCGATCGGCTTCGGCGTCTCGAGGCTCTCGCGATAGCGGCCGCGGAAAATATCTGCGGAAACCATCAGCTGATATCCTCCCATCTCTTCCTGATCCGCAACCTCGTCGGGATAAACGTCGATCACCTTCACTACCCAATCCGAATCCGTTCCGCTGGTGGAAGCCATCAGATTCACCACTGGCTGACCGCTGATCTTCATCGGGTCCTTCAGCACGTCAGATACAAAGGCGAGGACATCGGGACGTCCGGATGATTCGCGCTGATCGTCGACCAGCCACTGCGGCCAGGTCAAACGGCCGCTGTATCCAACCGGCTGGCTGGGGCGAGCTCGATACGGCACCGGCTTCGCGGGATCGGAAACGTACTCGTCGAAGGCAGCGGCGGCGGCTTCGGGAGCATCAAAGCTCAGCTTGAGTCCCGCTTCAAGATATAGGGGCTTGGCATGGACTGCGCACCCTGACTCGCATCCTGCAGGCCACGAGGGCAGCCGGCGCCAGGTATTCGTTCCCGTTTCAAACGCCGTTACTGTAGCCACGTCGGCTTTCGGCGCACCATCTTTCAAGTATTGATCCAGAAATGGCTTCAGAATGTTCAGGCGGAAATATCGACCGGTATCGCCACCGAACTTCAACGCGCCTAAAGAGCTGCCATCTCCGATCTCCTGCCCGTGATGCCACGGACCCATGACCAGGAACACTTTGTCGTTGCCCGTGTCCTTCGGCTTCAACGCCTTGTAGACCGCTGGCGCGCCGTAAATATCTTCCTGGTCCCAAAGGCTGTCGACCAGCATTGTTGGGACCTTGAGAGGCTGGGCAGCGAGGATTTTGTCCATCGCCTGCTGCTGCCACCACGAGTCGTAACTCGGATGATCGAGCAGCTTGCGCCAGAATCCGACCTGCTCGAGGCCGTGCCGCCGTCCTAACTCGCCCGCCGATCCAGCCTCCATGTAGACGTCGTAATCGTCAAAGTGATCTGTCCACCAGTGTTCGGAGTTCGAGCGAGTCGCCTCCTGCTCGTAGATGTAGGGCATGTTCTGCTGGCGAAATGCGCCGTTGTGGAACCAGTCGTCGCCCATCCATCCATCGACCATGGGATTCATCGGAACGGCGACTTTGAGCGCGGGATGCGGATTGACCAGCGCCATCAATGGCAGAAATCCATCATACGAAATACCGAGGATGCCTACCTTCCCGTTGCTCTCGTGAACATTCTTCACCAACCAGTCAATGGTGTCGTAGGTATCGGTCGAGTGATCGACGGTTGTCGGATTCAGCGGCCCATGGAGAGGGCGCGTCATGACGTAATCTCCCTCCGAGCCGTACTTGCCGCGGACATCCTGCACAACGCGGATGTAGCCGCCTTCGAGGATCACTTCCAAGGCATTGTCATATCCGTTGAGAATCGGGCCGAGATGCGAACTCTGGGCATGACTCGTCAGCGCACTCGCGTTGTAAGGCGTGCGGGTCAGAAGGATCGGCGCATTCTTTGCGCCCTTTGGAATCACGATCAGGGTGTGCAGCTTGACTCCGTCGCGCATCGGGATCATGACGTCGCGCTTAACGTAATCGAAGCTGTCGGTGACCGGCGTAAGTTTCTCGGGCATTTCGCTGGGCAAAGACGCGGCTTGTTGCGCTGCGATTGGGTGTGAAGCGGCAAATAGAAGACTGAGAAGACACACCACGCGGACAGCAAACGAAACTCTCATGAACAGGTCCTCGGAAGTGGACGATGTTAACTCGTTCTGCGCCACTTGCCAAATCAGGCACTTCGGCGGGTAACCGTTCAGGTGATTACTTCTAATCGTTACTTTGCGGACATTCTTAATGTGCCCCTTGGTAACGCGGATACACGCGCCAAGTAAAACTAAACTTCTTCGCGGGGGTTCAAACGCACATGACCAACAAAATCACGAAGTCGCTCTTAGTTCTTGCGGCGAGTGGCTTGATGTTTGTCGGAGCCGCAGCTGCACAACAAGACAACACCTCTGGCGCCGGAGCCGGCAAGGTCGATCCCGGTCATCCGCGCGTCAATCAGGTGAATAGGCGCGAACAGAACCAGCAGAATCGCATCGGCAACGGCGTTAAGACTGGCCAACTCACTCCCGGAGAAACCCGGCGCCTGGAGCGCGGCGAACAGCGCCTGCAGAACAACGAAAAGAAAGACATGGCGAAGGACAACGGCCATCTGACCAAAAAGGACCAGCACCAGCTCAATCGCCAAGCAAATCACATGAGCAAGCGCATCTACAAAGACAAGCACAACGCGAAAACGAACTAGCTGCTCCAGTTTTCGAACCGGCAGAAGAGAGAGCCGCAATATTCGCGGCTTTTTTCTTTTTCGGAGGAAATGCGGCCGAGGTGTCCAAACCACGGCTGAAAGTGATAGGCTACACAATTCTTATCTGGGATCCTCAGGTGAGCGGGTGAATCGGCGTGACTGGCTCCTCTATAATAACTAGGAATCCCATGGGCCTTCGACCGATCGTCAGTTCCTCCCAGGCCCTGCCTCTCACTCTTTGTGTTTATGCCGGTTGATTGCATCAACCCCAAACCCGGACTCGAAGTCGCAGCCTG
>Ga0209580_10000613_pt1 | contig 18446 bp, 15 predicted proteins | sample Coa_R1_5_FD_187153 | JGI IMG/M metagenome (GOLD analysis project Ga0209580, IMG submission 187153) | Surface soil microbial communities from Centralia Pennsylvania, which are recovering from an underground coalmine fire - Coalmine... | ecosystem: Environmental > Terrestrial > Soil >... | reverse complement strand
TGAGTACACCCGCCACAACCAGGATGATCGCCGCATGCCGAAATTGAATCCCGCCAAGAAACAGCGCCATGATGGCCACAGGAATGTAAGTAAGCGCCGTACCCAGATCAGGCTGCTTGAGCACCAGCAGCATGGGGACCGCGGCAATCGCTCCGGCCTTCACGATGTCCGATAATGAGGCGCGCTCATGCGCTTCACTGAAATACTTGGCCAGAACGATGATCAGAACCAGCTTGACCCATTCCGATGGCTGAAAGTGCTGGCCTCCCGGCAGTTGAACCCAGCGTTTCGCGCCCAGATATTTCTTGCCCAACAGAGTCACCGCCAGCAGCGAGGCGATGGCAGCAATGTAAAACCAGTGCGAATTCTCCAGCAGGATCTGGTAGTTAATCAGGCTGACCAGGAACATCAACACCAGGCCGCCTGTAATCCAGTAGATCTGCCTGATGTGGGCGCCTGCAAATTTGGTGCCGTAGGTGGTTGAATACACCTCGACCACGCTGCATGCGCAGATGATCAGAACAAAAGTGAGCAGCACCCAGTCAAAATCGCGAAAGGAAATCATCCGGCGCATTACTGTCCACCCGGAAGAATAGCGGCAAGAGACCTCGAAGTCCGCCTGTAATCTGCCTTCTCGGTCTTGCCCATCTTGATGCGGAAGTGTCCGCCATGGAGAAGATCTTCATTCGCTGTGCCGGCATCTGCTTGCCGGCCATTTTCTTCGGCGGGAGCCGTCGTGTTCCACACCGCGGCCAGCGGCACCGACCCAGGGTCCGATTTGTCACTGAACAGCGTGGGATTATCGTGGATGCGCCGTTGCTTCTCCACAAATGCTTTGATCACCTTGGCCGCAAGCTGCGCGGCTACCGGTCCGTGTTCGCCCTGTTCGATCAGCAAAGCCACCACAATCTGCGGATTGCGCCGTGGCGTTACTCCCACAAACCATCCATTGTCCTTGAAAAGACTGCTGGCCCCGGCTTTGCTTTTGCGAAACGCATTGCTCACCACCTGCGCGCTGCCGGTTTTTCCGGCAAAGTCGACGCCCTGCAGATGCGAAGCAAAAGCTGTTCCTATCGGGCTCACAACCTCGCCCATGGCATCTGTAATCGTGATCCAGTTTTGCGGGTCAATCGGGACATGCGTCATCATGGGGATGTTGTTGTCTGAAGCATTCGGTGAATCCGGCGGGATCTGGTCAGGGTCCACCACATGGGGCCGCACCAGAGTGCCTCCAGTGGTAATGGCTGCTATGGCTCGCGCCAGTTGGATGGGAGTCACTGCTACTGCCCCTTGTCCGATGCCTACTGAAATCACCTCGCCGGCGTACCATTTCTCGTGAAAATTCCTGACCTTCCACTCCTCTGACGGCATCACGCCGCTGACTTCGCCCGGCAGGTCAATGCCGCTCTTCTTTCCAATCCCCAGCATCGAGGCCCACTTCGCAATCTTCTCGATGCCCAGGCGTTCGGCCAAGGTGTAGAAGAATGTGTCGCAGGACTGGTAAATCCCTTTGGAAATGTCCACTGCGCCGTGTACCTGGTGCCTATCGGCGATCCAGCATTTGAAGTAGCGGCCAAAGAAAGTTCCACCTCCTGGACAGTTCACCCTGAGATGTTGTGCAATGCCTTCCTGCAGCCCGGCCACGGACATGATGATCTTGAAAGTCGAGCCTGGCGCCAACTGCGCCTGAATGGCCTTGTTCATCAGCGGATGCGCGGGATCATTGACCAACTGGCTCCATTCATCCCGTGAAATGCGCACGGCGAAATCATTGGGATCGAAAATCGGCCGGCTCACCATGGCCAGAATTTCTCCGGTGCGCGGGTCCATCGCCACTACCGCGCCATTTCTGCCTTCCATGGCCTGCTCCGCGGCAATCTGGATGTCCAGATCAATGGTCAATTTGAGCGGCTTGCCTACCACTGCCGGTTCGGTGCTTTCGCGCCCCACTTCCTTGCCCTTGCTGTCAACTCGCACGCGCCGCGAGCCGTTTTGGCCCATCAGCAGATTGTTGTACTGAAACTCAATCCCGGACTGGCCTACGATGTCGCCGCGCTCATACTGGTCATATTTATCGGAGTTCAGCATGTCTTCGCTGACCTCGCCTACATAGCCGATCAGTTGCGCCATGAAGCCATTTTTGGGATAGACCCGCCGGTGCACCATCAGCGTTTCCAGCTCGGGGAACTCGTCTTTGTGGGATGCGATGAAGGCTTGTTCGTCCGACGTGATGTCGTCTTTGATGATGATGGGCTGAAATGCGGGCTTGCGCGCCAGTTGGTATTTCCGCACCTTCTCGCGAATTTCCTCGGCGGGAATATGGAGGCCTTCCGCGATCTTGTCCGAATCGGCGTTCAGGTCGCGCATCTGGTCGCGTAACAGCAGCGCGGAGTATGAAGGGTAGTTGATTACGATTTCACGGCCTTCACGGTCCAGGATCTTCCCCCGAGGCGCAAGAATCGGCACGCTGCGGATGCGGTTCTGCTGCGCCTTGCCTTCGTATTCATCGCTCTTGCGGATTTGCAGGCTCCACAGGCCATACGACAGCACCAGAAACACCACCAGGGTGACGTACTGCACAACAGTCAGTTTGGTCTGCGGAAGTTTTTCGTTGCGGTCGTGCATTGACTGCCTGAAGCTGATTTTGCCAGGGATTCCTGGAACTAGAGTACAACATTTTCAGCTTTTCCATGCTAGAACAAAAACCTGACCAGGTTACGGAAGTTGAGCCGGGAGCGGGTGTGAGTAAGGTGGATGCCGCACAGGGCCTGCTTTCGGTATTCGCAGCATAGAGAAGAACCGAAAGCCTCAAGAACTCTCCCGTAAATATAGCTCAATCACATCAGTCGTCCACGTAGCTATCCCGGAGCCAAAGAAATGCCGGTCCTCTGTCCAGATAGGGCAGCCGAAGAGCATGGCTACGGCTATGATCGGCCAATCGTCAGAATCTCGTCTCTCGATGCGCCTCCGGGCATGCTGTTCGTAGGATTGATAGAGTCTCCCATCAACAGCCTGTACGATGGCCTCAATTTGCTCCATGAATGCGAGCGTTTCGGCGAGGCTTATGCCCTTACGTTGCGCGATATCGGCGGCGTATTTCCGAGCGTCATCGAAGCATATACCCGGTGCACAAAAATCGACGCTGTTTGCATATTTGCGGAGGATCTGCCGAACGCGCCGGCCCAGAACTGCTCTTATCAGAATATTCGCATCCAAGACCAAAACTTTCTGGGGGCTCATTTACGTTTTTGCGAGGCACGCCACTTTTTGAAGTCTGCCACGAGTTCTTCCTCCGTCAGACCCGTTTCAGCAATCATTTGCTCCATGCGAGCCGCCCGCCGGTCGAATTCAGCCCATTCCTGCTCGGTCCGTCTTCGCGCTGCCGGCAAGTAATAACCCACCGTTTCCCCATGGCGGCTGATAGCTACGGGAGCACTATTTTCCAAATACCCCGACAAATTTTCCCGAAATTCCCTGACTCCTACTGTTTCCATTGTCGAATCCTTAATTTGTGTACCTATGTGTACACAAATCATACTACAGTCTTTGTTGGGAGAATAAGTAAAAGACTATACGGCTTTTCCGATGTCCCGATGCCCCGATGAACTCATCCTCGCAGCCTCAGCCTGTCCAGCCCCACAAACAGCACGACTGCCAGCAGTCCGTTGGCAACTGCGGTGATCAGGGTATGGCCCCACATCCAGGGCTCTCTTACTCCCACAAGAGCCACATCAATCAGCATCAGGATGACTTGATGTACTAGATAGAAACTCACGGTCATCAGGAAGCGCGAACCGGGATTTTCCACGTCAATCTTCACTCCCAGCGACGAGGCCAGGAAGCCGATGATGGTTTTGGCAATTCCGTTCAGCCCGATGTAATGATGCCCGAACGCATCCTGCAATGTCCCAATCAGTGCGCCGGTTAGAAGCCCGGCTATCGGCTTGCGCCGCGCCACGGCAAAGTAGATGGTCACCAGCAGCGGCAGGTCAAAAACCGTCAGGAATCTCAACCGGATAGGAAAGAAAACCTGGATAAACACCGCGACCAGCGGAATCCCTACAGAAACGGCCCAGCTAAATTTATGGACTTCAATCTCTTCCCGTGATGTATAAGTGACAGCCACGCTCATTGCGGCGGATTCTCCGTCGCAGGAGGCTTAGGTGCGGCCTTTGGCTCCTCCGCCTTGGGTTTTCTGGAAGACGGCGTCTGCTGTTGCGGAGATTCGCCTGGAGCAGCTTGTTCAGCGTTTGTCTGGCCGGGTTGTGCTTCAATCTTTTTGATTTTTGGTTTCGCCTGGGCGGTCGTATCGCCGGATGTAGAGTTCGCGCCCTGTTTCTTCAACTCCCCGGTCCCACCGCCCTTCTTTTTCTCGCCTGCGGGCTGAGTTGACGTTCCGGGCGGCGGCTCGGATTTGGGCACTGTCGGCAGACGCTCGGCCAGAATATCCGCCGCGCGCACATGCCCTTCATTGCCCGCCGTAGCAGGGCTTTGGTCCGCCATCTTGGTTACGACCAAGACCTCTTCCAGACGACTGAGATCGGCCGCCGGCTTTACTTTGATAGTGAGGAACGTTCCGCTGTCACGGTCGGGCGCAGCACTGGTAACCGTCCCAACCGGAAATCCTTTGGGGAAAATGCGGTCGCCGCCACTGGCGATCACCTGCTCGCCGGCTTCTACCTTCGTGTCGGCCATCACCCCGTCCACCTGCATCTCGCCCAGGTTGGTTCCCTTCAGCACGCCTTGCAGGCGCGATTTCTCCAGGATCACTCCCGCGCCGCTGTCTCGGTCGCTGATCATCAACACCTGCGCGCTCAGCGGGAAAACATCCTTAATCTTGCCCACAATGCCATCCGGCGTAATCACCGCCATGTCTGCACGCACGCCATCACGCGAGCCTTTGTCAATGTAGATCACATGCGACAACTCGCTTCCACTGGTTCCGATCACCTGCGCGGCCAGCGTTTCCGAGATGAATTTTTCCCGGAATCCCAGCAGGGTTTGAAGACGGTGCGCCTGTTCGGCGTCTTCTTTCAGGCGGGCCTGCTCCATTCGCATGTGAGCGATTTCCGCCTGCAATTCCTGGTTCTGCTTGCGTACGCCGTGGAGGTCAATCCAGTTATGCCAACTGTTGCGAAAAAAACGCCCGGTACCGACAAAAGCCCGTTCCACAGGGGTAAAAGCAGTGACCGCCCACACGCGAATCAACCGTGTGCCGGGAGACTTGGGCATTTTAGGGTCTGAAGGACGCTTGACCTGGGTAGCGAGCCCGACCACTTGAACAAAAAGAACCGCCATTAATACCAGCGGATTCTTGTAACGGCCAAAAAAGCTTTCCATGATGCACTAGGAAGGGAAGCAAGGCGAGACTTCGTCCCGCCTTGCCGGCTCTATTCGATTGAGATTTTCCGTAACAGCTTAAAGTCGCTGAGCATCTTGCCCGTACCCAGCACAACGCTGGCCAGAGGATCATCGGCAATGGAAACCGGCAATCCGGTTTCTTCGCGAATCCGCTTGTCCAGGTTCTTCAGCAGGGCGCCTCCGCCCGTCAGCACGATTCCCCGATCGCTGATATCGGCGCTCAACTCCGGCGGCGTGCGTTCCAGCGCTACGCGAATCGCATTCATGATGGTGCTGATGCATTCGCTGAGCGCTTCGCGGATCTCGCTGTCGTCAATGGTAATGGTTTTGGGCACGCCCTCGATCAGGTTGCGGCCCTTGATTTCCATGGTGAGTGGCTTGTCCAGCGGATAAGCCGAGCCAATTTCAATCTTGATCTGTTCCGCCGTGCGCTCGCCGATCAGCAGATTGTATTTGCGCTTCAGGTAATTCATGATGGCTTCGTCCATCTGGTTTCCCGCCATCCGCACGGAACGCGAGTAGACAATGCCGCTGAGCGAAATCACCGCAATGTCCGTGGTGCCGCCGCCAATGTCCACCACCATGTTGCCGCTGGGCTCGGTAATCGGCAGCCCCGCTCCAATCGCTGCCACCATGGCCTGCTCCACCAGGTGCACCTCGCTGGCTTTGGCGCGATACGCTGAATCCATGACCGCGCGCTTCTCCACCTGCGTGATCTCAGAGGGCACGCCAATCACAATGCGCGGATGCACCAGCATCTTGCGGTTGTGCGCTTTCTGAATGAAATAATTCAGCATCTTCTCAGTGACCTTGAAGTCGGCAATCACGCCATCCTTCATCGGCTTGATGGCCACAATATTTCCCGGCGTGCGGCCCAGCATCTCTTTGGCTTCTTTGCCTACCGCTTCAACTTCTCCGGTGTTCTTGTTGATGGCCACAATAGAGGGCTCGTTTACCACAATGCCCTTCCCTTTGGCGTACACCAGTGTGTTGGCGGTGCCCAGGTCAATGGCGAGGTCGCTGGAAAACATGCTGAAGAGTGATCGCAGGTTATGGATGCGCGAACTCTCTGACTTAAAACCGTTTGACGACATACCTTTGTTTCTTTCCAAGAAAAATTATTCTGAAAAACCCTTTGTCAACCCGGCGAAGCAATTCGCCGGCAATTTGTTCTGATTTTCAACGACCAACGTACCAGATTCTCGAACCGAGCCCTTGACTGCCGCTGTCACGAAGGAAACAACATTCTCGTCACCGTTTGGCACAACCTCACGATTCTACTGGATTAACACCCTGCTGGTTTTGGTACTTGTTCCACCTTTCGAATTTTGTGCCGTAACAGTAATTATGTTCTCCCCTGAGGGCAGCGGAGGCGTGAAGTGATGGAAGCTGCCATCGGCCGCAATCAGCGCCACCTCCTGTCCATTCACCATGACCCGGGCGCCCGGCTCCGTCCGCCCAAACACCTCAATCACGTGTCCGCGCTGGGCAAACTCCTGCAATTCCAGCGCAATCACGGCCTGATCGGCGGATTTGGGAACAATCGTAAACCTGTTCCTCTCACTCTCCACGGACTCTTTTCCATCCTCTCCAATGGTCTGCACTGACCAGTAATAGGGGCCGTCCGTCAGGTGGGTAAGCTGCACCTGTGTGCCCGTGACCGTCGGCGCGGGCGTAAGCACCAGTGAAGAAAAATACGCATTCCTGGACACCCGGATCCTGTATTTCTTTGCTCCATCCACCGGCGTCCATGAGAAATCCACCGGCTTACTGCTGTTTTCAACAAATACCGGCAACATATTAGGAGGTTGAATCAACGTGGGCGGGCCAATTTCCTTGCTTTTGGTGATCTGGGGCGAGTCGGCCCTGAAGGTTGCTCTTTCAAAATTATTCAGCTTCACCACTTCGCCATTGCGATTCACCTCGGCTGCGCCTTTTTTTACCAGGATTTCATGCTGATCGCCGCGCGGATCGTTCATCACCTCCGCCGAGCTTTCCGCTGCGAACGTGGTTGTAGATCCGGCTACGATCACCTGGGACTTGGAGCCCTGCGCCAGCGAGGATGTCGCCAAATCGACCGTCCCGGTGGTAACCTCCACCGCCACCTTGGTCTGCTGCGACGAATTCACCGAGTTCTCCTGGACAACGATGAGTGAATCCGGCTTGACTGTGTAGTTGGTGCCATCGGCAAATACGATTTTGGAAATGCCTTGTGAGGACGTCTGGATCACGTCGCCCTTTTCCAGCGTGACGTTGTAATCCGCATTGATCCAGGTGTTGGTGCTGATCTTCTTCACTCGCACAATTCCATCAATATTGGTGAAATGCGCCTGCTGCGGCCCCGGTTCCGCCGGAGTACTGGGAAGAGGCGTGCTCACCAGTCCGGTCTTGACCAGCAGTTTTTGCAGCCACCGCTCGCTTGAATCCACCATCTTGTTGGAAGCGTCAGGGAAGGCGAAATACATCACCAACATCACCAGCGCGATCAGGCCAAAAATTCCCAGAAAAACACTGCGATAAGTTATCGTGACATAAGAGATGTGGAAGCCGGATTTTTTAGTTTGTGCCACTGCTGCTTGTACAGAGGAGTTTGTGGGTACAGAGTACCACAGTTATTGTTGTGCAAATGCGCGCCGCCAGCCTCACTCAGGACATCATCGCAGTAGAAGCCAGCCAACCACATCAAAAGCGCCCGCTCAGCCAGTAACTTAGAACAAACACCGCCCGCTCAGGAATATCATGATTGATTCTTCTCTAATTACGGTAGTTACCGGAGTGACGTGGTCGTTCGGGAGAACCAAAAAACGAGCTCGAAAACTGCCTCGCAGTCCCGTCTGTGGGCTTATAAAGCACTCTTCGGCGCCGAAGCGCCTGAGTTGAGGGATTGGCCCCGGCAGAAGGTCCTTACGAGGGGCAGCATCCCTGCGTGTGATTGAAACCAGACCCTGTATGCGGGGACCCGGCAACGGCATGGCTGGCGCAACAACTCAACCCAAGACCCTCAAATAAATGGAAACTCAGGTGTTTCCCTTGAAATGACCGGATGATTTGACCGGGTTTGCAGCCGATTTTGCCTTTGGAGTTGTTGTTTTAGCTGCTCTTTACAGCGAACTCATATTCGCCAGGAACTCCCCATTCGACCGGGTCTTGCCCAGTCTTTCAATTAGCAGTTCCATGGCTTCCACCGGCGAGAGCGGACTCAACACCTTACGCAGCACCCAGGTGCGTTGCAGGTCTTCCTTGGGAATGATCAACTCTTCCTTGCGGGTACCGGAGCGCTGGATGTCAATGGCCGGGAAGACGCGCTTATCGGAGAGCTTGCGGTCCAGGATCACTTCCATGTTGCCGGTGCCTTTGAATTCTTCAAAGATCACATCGTCCATGCGCGAACCGGTCTCAATCAGCGCCGTGGCCGCGATCGTCAGCGATCCGCCCTCTTCAATATTGCGGGCAGCGCCAAAGAATCGCTTGGGCCGCTGCAGCGCGTTGGAGTCAACGCCGCCGGAGAGCACCTTGCCTGATGGCGGAACAATGGTGTTATAAGCGCGCGCCAGACGCGTAATCGAATCCAGCAGGATCACCACATCGCGCTTGTGTTCCACCAGGCGCTTGGCTTTCTCAATCACCATCTCCGCTACCTGCACATGGCGCGCGGCAGGCTCGTCAAAGGTTGAGGAGATCACCTCGCCTTTCACCGAGCGCTGCATGTCCGTAACTTCTTCCGGCCGCTCATCAATCAACAGGACGATCAACACCACTTCCGGATGGTTTGTAGTAATGGAGTTGGCAATATTTTGCAGGATCATGGTTTTGCCGGCGCGTGGCGGAGAAACAATCAGTCCGCGCTGTCCTTTGCCGATGGGCGTCAGCAGGTCCATCACCCGGGCGGTCAGGTTGTCTCTCACCGTCTCCAGCTTGATCCTCTGTTGCGGATAAAGAGGTGTCAGGTTATCGAACAGGATCTTGTTGCGCGCCTCTTCCGGCGACTCAAAATTCACCGCCTCAATCTTCACCAGGGCAAAATATTTCTCGCCCTCGTGTGGCGGACGCACCTGGCCGCTGATGGTGTCTCCGGTCTTCAGGTCGAATTTGCGGATCTGGGAAGGAGAAACATAGATGTCGTCCGGACCGGGCAGATAGTTGTAGTCCGGTGAGCGCAGGAAGCCGTAGCCGTCCGGCAGGATTTCCAGCACTCCTTCGGCAAAGATGTGCCCTTCTTTCTCGCTCTGAGCCTGCAGGATTTTGAAGATGAGGTCCTGCTTGCGCAGGCCGCTGGCGCCTGGGAGGTCCAGCGTGCGCGCAATCTTTGTAAGCTCAGTGATGTTCTTTTCTTTTAGTTCCGCAATTGTCATATTCACCTACGGGATTTTTTTGAATTGATAAGGGGGGAATTACGCCAGTTTGATTTCAGAGGCGAGAACGTCTTAAAAAGTGCGTGCCTCGGATTACCCGAGGACCTGCTGGGCCATCCAGCCCAGCAGGATTTCAGGAATGCCTTATTATGCAGCGCGACGCTGTGGTTCCGCAACCGTTCCCTGCGGCGCCGAGATCACAGCCTCTTGCTCGTCCGCCCTGCCTACTCGGACCAGCACATCATTCATCGTGTCCTGGATGCGAGTATTGGGCTTGTGAAACTTGCGTGTTGCCTTCGAGATAAGCTGGCACAACATGTACCGATTGTTGACCGGCTTGAGTGAGTCATAAATAAGATCAGAACGCATGATAGCCTCCTATTTTGTTGGTCTTCCGTATGAGTCCAGAAAATTTGTAATTAAATGTTCCGGATAAGAAAATCGTCGAAGCCGCTGAAAAGTGCCTGGTTTACAGGTACTTATGTATGCCTAATGGGATTAACCAGAGACCCTTGCGTCGTATTAGACGCGTTTAGTAGCTTCTAAGTTGCGTAAAATCTTCTGTTTCTCGGGTCCGCAACCCTGGACCCTCAGTTGGATGTTATACGGTAAACGCAGACTGCCGGAACGTCAAGAAAATAAGTGTTAAGAGGTAACCCACTGATAAATACGGGGTTGCGGCCTATTCCCGCCTTAGGCTTGGTTATTCCCCAATCCGTGTTCCCTGGACTATAGTAGTGGTTTGGTCACCCCAGTCTGTAGCTGAGAGGTGTTCTGCATGGCTGACCTTCGTTATCCCATTGGCAACTTCACTCCCGACTCCAATCCCACGCCTGAATCCAGAGCCAAACACATTGAAGAGATTGCCGCCCTTCCCAAACGCTTTCGGACGGCCATCACCGGGCTCGATAAAGAGCAGTTTGACACTCCGTACCGCGATGGCGGCTGGACGGTAAAGCAGGTGGTCCATCACGTCCCGGACAGCCATTTGAACGCCTACATCCGCTGCAAGCTGGCGCTCACAGAGAATGTCCCCACCATCAAACCCTATAACGAAGATGCCTGGAGCAAGCTCAAAGACTCAGAACTCACCCCGCTGGAAGTCTCGCTGAATCTGCTGGAAGCCATCCACAGCCGCTGGGTCACGCTGCTGAAATCCCTCCAGCCGGACGACTTCCAGCGCAAATTCAACCATCCTGAAGCCGGAGTAAGGAACATTGACTGGATCGTGGCCCTCTACGATTGGCACGGCCGCCATCACACCGCCCACATCACCTCGCTGCGCGAGCGGATGAAGTGGTAGATCAACGGCGATCACGCGCGATCACGGCGGTCACGTGCGATTGTATGTGCCGGCAAAAGACCTCAATTCCATGTCGCTGCCATCCCCTATTCATGCATTCCGTAGAGTCCTGCGGGAGTTAAGCAGTGCACAACTTAGAAACGAGCGAGAGCCAATGTTCGTTAACGAAATTCCCTGTTCGGAATCGAACAATCAAGAATGGCGGACCGTCGCGGTCTTTGCTTCAGAAATCAAGGCTTTCCCGCAGCACCTGATGCAAAAGTCTCGCCATAGCCACTTTCTTTCAAAAATGCATCTGGATCGGATATCACAAGGATACGGCGGATGGCCTCTCGTTTATCGCTCGACCGCTTATAGAATGCTTCGCAAATTTTGAAGCCCTCATAATAGCCCATGTCAGCGGGACGGCCGTTCGCCTTATCACCTTCGTAAAGCCAATGACTGGAGTCAGTGCCGTTCCTCTCTGCACTGAACTCGGTCCACAGTGCCTGCTCGTGTTCGTCTCCATACGCTCGCTGCACCCGGTTGATGATTCCACCAGAAATCATTTCACCGAGAAAGTCCGCGCCGCCTTCAGCCAAAGCTTGCGCCAACAAGGTTTCCTTGCCGGTAGTTTCGCGCAAAGGATTTGCTTGTCGCTGCTGGATATGAATCAGCTCATGCGCCACGATGTGTGGCAGGTGCTCGATCTTGCCAATGACCGCGCGTTCCCAGCTATTCAACTCATCGATGGGAGTGCTTTCGTCTCGCGCGTTCATTTCCACACCAATCACCAAGGCTTTGCCGGCCGCGGTTGTCCCAGCGGAATTCATTCGTCCGATCACAAAGTAGACGTCCGGGAAAATCGCTTCCGGATAGATCTCCTTTAACCGGCGAAAGCTCTTCTGAATCGCTTCCTTGATCTCTGGCTTCTGATCGAACGCCAATGTGCTTTCGCGTATGGCGGCATAGTACCTGGGACATAACGCCACGGTTGCGGCCAGCGCGCGCCCGTTCACGATACGACCTTGAAGAAAAGCCTGTAGCCCGGGCGAGCCCACGTCAATGTATTCGTGTTGGAAAAGATCGGCCGCATCCTTAAGCCTGGCCTTGTCAAATACGCGCCAGAAATTTGGGATGTCGCTGGTGATCAGGCGGGCCTTCATGGGATCGTGGTTTGGCTCCGGGGTTTGAGCACTCGTGTTTGCCAAAAGGAATAGGACCAACAACAGCGGCGATGACATCACTTTGCGAGTGCTCAACCGAAACCGATGAAAAAGATCATTCATAATTGATCCTTCAGTGGCACGCAGCCGTCCGCGCGCGGTTGGTTCTTGTGCCGCACAAGCGACGAGGTTTTTGCCCAACTATGGTCCCCGCATGACTGCGACCAATATTTGCAACTCCGCACGGGGCTGCTGCGACCAAAGTCAGCGGCACACAATCTGGCCTTCGGTTCAGGATGCTAACGCCGGCATTTGCGGCGACTCATTCAGCCCTCAGCGCCTGGGTGGGCTCAATCGAAGCTGCCCGCCGCGCCGGAACCAGCGCAGCCACCACTCCCACCAGCAGCAGGACAATCACCACCGCCACGTAAGTCACTGCATCTACCGGCGAGACGCCATAGAGAAAGCTCTTGACCCACTGTTCTACGATCACCGCTACGGCCAGGCCTCCAAGTAAACCGGTGCCAACCAGAATGAAACCACGGCGCAGGATCAGGCCAAGGATTGAAACGCGATCGGCGCCCAGGGCCATACGAATGCCAATCTCGCGCCGCCTTTGGCCTACCAATTGTGACAGCACTCCATAGAGTCCGGCCAGCACCATCACCATGGCAATGCCGGCGAAGGATATCACCAGATAGAGCCCAATGCGCTGGTCGGAATCCGCATCCTCATGCGCCGCCTGCATGGTCTGGAAGTTGTCCACGGCAAAATCCGGCGCAGCTTCATGAAACGCATTGCGAATCGCCGCAGCAATCTCCACCCTGCCATGGGTCCTGACTACATACGTGGTCATCGGCATCACCAGAACCTGGTACAGAAACGACTTCACCGGAATCTGGTTATAAGGCAGATCCACCTCCGGCATCACCGGCTGCGCAATCTCATGTTGCACCGAATCTCCCACTACGCCCACAATCGTGTACGGCTCGAGCAGTCCACTCTCCGCCCTCTCCTTCTCATCGTAGCCGGCAAAATCGATCTGCTGGCCAATCGGATCCTGACCGGCGAAATATCGCTTGGCCAGCGTCTCATTAATGACCACTACATACGGAGAGCCCGCTGCATCTCCTTCCGTAATGGCCCGCCCTCGCAGAATTGGCGTGCCCATCACCCGCGCATAGCTTCCGCTCACAGCTCGCAGCAATCCCCGGGGCATGTTGGCTTCCTCTTTGATCCTGGGCCGCCCCACGACGTCGAACGTGCTGTCCATAACAAGGTGTTCAAAAGGAATCACGCTGGCAAAGGCCGCATCCATCACCCCCGGAAGATGGCGCAGCTTTTGCTGTATGGGCGCATAAAAGCGCAGCGCCAGCGAATCCTCCTGCCGCATACTCTCAGGCTTTTTCATGGCAAAAAAACCGCCGGCGCTTCCCGGCAAGGCAAGAAAGCTGGTCACATTTTCTTCCTGAAATCCCAGATGAATATGCTGCAGGTTATAGAGCGTGCGGAACATCAACCCGCCGGAAACCAGAAGAATCACAGACAGCGACACCTCTGCCTCAACCATCATGCCGCTCAATCGCGCGCGTCCACGGCTGGTACTGGCTCCACGCGACCCTTCCTGCAAAACCGTTTGCGGATCGCTGAGCATGGCCACCACTGCCGGCACAATGGAAGAAAGCAGCGTGACTACGGCTGTCGCCAGCAGCAGCATCAGAAACACGCTCAGTCGCAGATGGATTTCTTCCGCCCGCGGAATGAGCCCAACCGGAAGGCGGCGAATTCCTACCAGCATCCACTGTCCCAATCCGAGTCCGGCGACACTTCCAAACACGCACAGCGCCCCGCCTTCTATCAGCATCTGCCCGAGCAGGGCACGGCGGCTGGCGCCCAGTGCCGTGCGCACAGCGAATTCCTGGCCGCGAGCCAGGCAGCGCGCCAGTTGCAGGTTGGCAACGTTCGCGCACGCTATCAGCAGCACCAGGACCAGCGCGCCCGTGAGCGCCAGGAAGACCAGCCTCACCTTGGCGATTACCAGGTCCCGAAATGGAATCAGGCGAAATGCCAGGTCCTTGGCGTTCTGGGGGTCCTTCTGCGTAATTCCGTGAGTGATGGAGGTGATCTCCGCCTGCGCCGCTTGCCGGCTTACTCCCGGCTTCAAGCTTCCCAGCAAGTACAGAAAATTCGAACTGCGGTCTTTCAGCGCCTCCGGGTCGGGCTGGAAAGGCAGCCAAATCCCCGAATGTATATCGTTTCCCAGAAAATGAAAGCTGTCAGGAATCACGCCAACAACCGTGTAGGCATCGCTGCCCACGTGGATCTGCCGGCCAATCACATGAGGATCTGAGGCGAAGTGCTCGCGCCAGAATCCGGAACTCAAGATCACCACGTTGGGAGCGCCTGGTTGATTGTCACTGTCCACAAAAGGACGCCCGATCGCCGGTTTCACGCCCAGCACCTCGAACAAGGGTGCGGTGGCCTTCAGCGCAAGGGTAGCCTGGCTCTCCTGCGCGGTCCGCACCACGGGAAAATCAATGGCGTATCCGGCAAGGGCGCGAAACTGCCGCGACTGCTCGCGTAAATCCACGTAGTTGAGCCAGGAAGTCGTCTGGATTACGTTGCCCAACTCGGCCCCGCCGGTGGTGATGGCCATGATGCGGTCGCCATCCGGATAAGCCAGCGGACGCAGCATCACGCTGTCCAGCACCGTGAACATGGCCGTATTCGCGCCGATGCCCAGTGCCAGGGTGACGATGGCCAGCACAGCAAAACCAGGATTCTTGCGCATCTGCCGCAACGCAAACCGGATGTTCTCAATCATGGACGCCTCCTATGCACAACCAGGCGCTACTTAGACGCTCATTGTAGTGGAAGGTGAGAGATAATTTTCCAGCACAACTGCTTCACTGTGGATTTTTGTCGCTTCTTAATAATTTTTCTTGCTTCTTAACTGCCAGCGGCTGTTTTCCCGATGAGTGCTGATTCGCGGACAGACGATTCGGGGCCAGAATATTTTTTGTTTTTTCCCTGTGGCCGATTGCCTGTGGCCTCCTTTGCTATCGTATTACCTGCATGAAAAAGTCAGTCCGCGAATGGCTACCGTTTCCCGCCAAATGGGAACAAGCTGCAAAATATTGGGCGACGGTGCCGCGCAGAGCCATGTTCCTGGTGCTGACGGGAATCTTCTGCCTTTTCGCTTCTTTTGGTTTGACTATCACGCTGATGGACGTGCGCCATGCAAGCATCTCATTGGAGCTCGCCATCGCACTGGACACAGGCCTGCTCGGCGTCCTGATCGTATGGGCCATCTCTCGCGTTTATCTGAAGCTGGTGGTTGTATTCATTGTCATACATACCATTGCAGTTCTCTCGATAAGCAGGATGGCCGGCCCCGGTCACGCTCTCCTCGCCGGCTCTCCAGCGAACTTTCTTGTGTTGGAGCGGCTCACGCGCATCTCTGCCGCCATTACCACCTTTCTGATCATTGCGGGGTACTCCCTGATCAGCACCTTCATGCGCAATGAAGGAATGCGCGTCTTGAGCACTGTCACGGAAATGCGGCTGGCTTCTGAGATTCACCGCGCCCTGGTGCCACCACTCTCTTGCACCACTGGCCCATTCCAAATCTGCGGCTCCTCCACTCCCAGCGGACACATGGGCGGGGACCTGGTTGACGTCATCGAGCACGGCGAGCGCTGGACCGCTTACGTTGCCGACGTCTCCGGTCACGGAGTACCGGCGGGAATGATCATGGCCATGGTCAAGAGCGCTGTGCGCACCGGTTCCACTTCCGGCGAGAACATGGCCGCCACTCTGGCCAATCTGAACCGTGTCCTGGCCTCGCTCTCCGCCTCCAACGTCTTCATCACCCTGGCCTACATTTCCGGCGAAATTTCCACCGGGAATTCGAAGGTCCAATTCTCGCTCGCCGGACACCTTCCCATCCTGCACTATCGAAAACGCCTGGGGTCAGTGGAGGAACGAACCGTCTCCAACCTGCCACTCGCAGTATTGCCGGATACAAATTTTCAGACAGCCTGGATCGAATGTGAGCCCGGAGATTTGCTGGCGGTACTTACCGATGGCTTTACTGAAGTCAGCAACTCCGGCGGCGAAGAACTTGGACTGGAAGCATTCAAAACAGTTTTGCTGGGGAACAGTGATGCAGAGCTGGAAACAATCCTCACCAGCCTGCACCAAACCGCCGCTCGCCACGGCAAACAGACAGACGACCAAACGGTGCTGCTGGTCCGCCGCCTGCCCTGACCTTTAGCTTTCTCCGTAGAACTAAGTTCCATCCAGCGCCGTCCAGGTTTGTGGTCCGACAATGCCATCGGGGACAAGCCCATGGTCCCGTTGGAAAGCGCGCACGGCGGCCTCTGTTTGGGGTCCGAAGTTGCCATCTGCATTGATTCCGAGTTTTGCCTGCACCTGCTTCACCTCGTCGCCCGTTGCGGGACGACGGAGCGTGGGCCGGCCATCAGCAGCGCCCGGCTCGGCCGGAGGCTCAACCGCCGGGATGAGTGAAGGAGCAGGAGCCGTACCGCTCAGGATCGCGGCAACCGCGGAACGGAATGGGTTCATGTCAAAGCTTGGATCGTTTTTGCGTCCGGCAGGCAGGGCCCATTCTTTATGTCCAACACAAAAGTCAGCGCCTTGCCCAATATGCGCCAGAATAGCGGCTACGCCGCGCTGATAGGCATCCATTTGCACTGCGGGCCAGGGAGAATCGTCCCCGAGCCCAGTATTCTCCGCCTCAATGCCTATGAAACTGGAGTTGCCGGTGGTCACGCCTTTCCATGCGCCGGTGCCTGCGTGATTGCACCTCCCGGCAGCGACGATATAGTACGTACCATCCCGGCCAAGGCCAAGTTGAGCCAGAGGCCCGGAAAGATCGGGACGCCCATCGACGAGAGTTTTCAGGGTTGGCATGTTGGTTTTCGGCGGAGGCGTTGCCGTGTGATGACAGATAACGCCCACGATCTTGCCCACGTCGCCATGCCCGCGGTTCTCCCAGCCATCTACGAGCGCAACCTTCAGGCCGTTGTCCTTCAGCACTTGGGGCAACCAGGTCAATGAAAATGCCATGTCAGGCCACTCCTCCTTCGGCGGCAGGAAGCTCTTCATCGGATGTGGCCACCTCAACTTCCACCTCACATCCGTCAATGTCCTCGTCCTCACTGTCAGGAGGAGGAGTAACTGCGCCACCGGACGCCGCCTTGATTTCAAGCCTGAAGTATGCGGCGAGTGACGCGCCGTCCGCAAACGGAATGTTGCCTGAACTGATTTGCGAGCGTATCTCCATCTGAAAAGGCCTCCTTGCTGAGTTCCAAGGTGGGTATCGGCCAGAAAGCATACTCTTTCTCCCATCCAATGAAAACAGAATCTGCAGGTCAATTTCGCCTTGCAAATCCTGATTGCAGCGCCAATGTGTTTACCAGTTAATAAACTTTTCACAAAAACAGGGTCAAACGCCGCTCATCCTCTCATCTTATTGAAATCAAAAGTAAATTCCGTTCCGGCATTGGTTCCGGCAGGGTTTTTCGTTCCGGAACGGACGGGTATAGGCGGCAGATATCGTTCCCAGGCGTCCTGGAAATCTTTGAACAGGTATCCCTTGAAGGAGGTCTCGGAGCCGCAGTGAAGGCCCTGGCTGGTGATGCCGAACGGGTGGAGAAGTTTAGCGAGCTTCTGCCCGGAGTTGCGAGTCCAATTGCTCCAGGGACGATGCTCCCAAGTGACGAGACCCGCCAGCATATCTTTCGTGGAAATATATTCCGGATCTCCCTTGTCGTTGAACAGGGCGCGGATGTCACGAAGCAGCTCTACGCCCATGCTGCTTTCGGCGAGTTTGAAGATGGCCCCCAAGGCGAGTCGTGTCCGGTCTGGCCATGGTCCGCCGATCAAGTCTGCAAGATGAAGCAGCGGTTCGGCACAGGACTGTTCACGCGGGGTGAGACCGGGATGAATCAGCGGCGGCGCGTTTTCCCTGAGATGGTCCAGGGCCTGGCGGCTGCGGCTGACCCAGGAAACAAGCTCAATGACCAGCTTGAGGGCGGGTTCGCGGGCCGTATCCTGAGAAAAACGAACGAGCGGGTCAGAGGGTTTCCGGCGATAAAGCCTGATGGGAATGCAACGGGCGGCGAGTGAGCGCGGCAGCGAAGCGGTGGTGGCGAAGGCTTTGGGGCCGAAGAAGCAATACTCCTGGCCGGCTGAAAGATAGCAAGGATTCACGTCGCATCCAGAGTTGAGCAGAGCGAGGAGCGGCTGGCGTTCTGCAGG
>Ga0209580_10000612_pt1 | contig 18478 bp, 13 predicted proteins | sample Coa_R1_5_FD_187153 | JGI IMG/M metagenome (GOLD analysis project Ga0209580, IMG submission 187153) | Surface soil microbial communities from Centralia Pennsylvania, which are recovering from an underground coalmine fire - Coalmine... | ecosystem: Environmental > Terrestrial > Soil >... | reverse complement strand
CCCTGAAAGAATCGACAGTCCAATCACCTGGACGTCCTCCTGCAGCGCCGCGCTGACGATCATCTCCGGTGTCTGCCGCAGCCCGGTGTAGATGACTTCCATGCCCGCATCGCGCAATGCGCGAGCAATCACCTTGGCGCCACGGTCGTGGCCGTCGAGGCCAGGCTTGGCCACCAGCACCCGAATCTTGGGATCAGCCATTGCGAACCATTTAATCACAGAGGACGCAGAGCTTCACAGAGGCAACCGTTCGTCCGTGTCTCTGTGACTCCGTGTCTCTGTGGGGAGCCCGGCTTTCAGTCTCCAACCGTTTTCACATCCAGGCTCTTCCACAAATACCAGCAGGCCACGCTGCGGTAAGGCTCCCAAGACTTTGCAATTTTTTCCATCTGCTCCGGGCTTGGGAGCTTGATTTTGCGCTTGCGGGTCTTCCCCGCCATTTTCTTCGCCGAACCATTCTCCTTCTTCCGGTCGAGATAGTGCTTGTACATCGCCATACGCACGCCGAAATCGCCCGTGGGCAGCACGTTCTGGCGCTTCAGGGTGAACATCAGAAACATCTGCGCGGTCCACACTCCGATCCCTTTCACTTGCGTCAGATGTTCGATGATCTCCTCATCGGGTAATTCAGGCAGCCGCGCAAAGTCGAGCACTCCTGACGCGGTCTTCTCCGCCAGATCCTTGAGGTAGGCAGATTTTTGCTTCGACAATCCCACACTGCGCATTTGCGTATCACTGAGCTTCAGTATGCCCTCCGGCGTGAGCGGCTCTCCCGCCAGAGCAGCAAAGCGCCTGAAGATCGTGACCGCGGCTTTGCCGTTCAGTTGCTGATAGACGATGGCCTCCGCCAGGCTGTGAAACTCCGGCGGACCGAACTGCATCTTGCACGGCCCGATCCGCTTGATGATCGCCCGCATTACGGGATCAGAGTCGCTCAGGTGTTTGGTAGCTTTCCGCATAAGCCAAGATTTTTACCACAAAACGGGACGTCATAGCGAATAAAAAGCGAACATCGACCAAGACAACACGTTACCCGAGAAACTTTACGGTCTTTTCCACCAGCTCTGCCGTCGCTTTGTAAGGATCTCCAGGCGCGTCGTATTCGATCGAGCAATAGCCCTTGTATTCGTGACGCTTCAGAATTCCAAAGGTGCGCGCCAGATCAACATGCGTGGCCTTCCCCTGTTCATTGACCTCGCCATCCTTTATGTGGCAGATCGCATACGCATGGGCGAACATCGCATCGATCGCGCGGTACGCATAATCCTCGTCGTGCGCATTCAGGGTATTGCCAAAGTCCGGAAGCGCATGCAGCCACGGACTGTTCACTTCGTCGAGGACCTGCACCAAAAAGAAAGGGTCCTCGCTGACGGGATTGTCATTTTCCAGATGCACCACAACATTCTTGGCCGAGCCGTACTCGGCCACCTGCCTCAGACTCGCGACCAGTCGCGCTGCGTCAGGCTTGGAGTCCTTGCTCCGCGGAATGTTGGTGCGCACACTGGGTGATCCGATCGCGACCGCGACGTCAATCCACCGTTTGCTGAAGGCAATCGCCTTTGCTCGCTCACCGGGATCCGCAGCATAAGGACTGGCGTCGCCATCGACCGCGATGTTGGCCACAGCGCAGTTCGCTTTTGCCACGGCAGTGCGAAGTTCTGCCAGGTATTTTGGTTCGCTAGACGGAAAATGGGCCGACCAGGGCTCGATCCGGTGCACCCGAAATTTCTCGACCACATGCGCCGCGAAGTCCTTCAACTCGATTGTTGGATTGCCGCTCTTGTGTTCCTTTCCGGCGATGAACTCGCGGAAGGGATAGGAAGCAACTGCGACGCGATCGCGCGCGGCAGAGGGAAACCTGACCGAAGGCTGAGAACCCGGAGCCGCCTCCAACAAAACCGGAAGTGCCCACACGCCAGCAAGTGCCCCGGAGCATTGGCCAAGAAATTTTCTGCGAGTAGTTTGCTTCATGACGCGTCAGTGTAGCAGTTCCGCTGGGCCTTTCTTGTCCGCTCAAAACACGAAATCAGATCTTAGGGCAGGGAAACGGCCAGCTACCGATTCCTGTGGGAGATACCTGTTGTTCAGTTCTTCTTTACCCCAGTCGTGCCGATGCACTCGAGAATTTCTGCTTCGCTCAGCGTGTGGTCGCTCTGCTTGGCGCGCTGATAAATGCGGTCCACCGCGTCGTCGCTCGCCGGAATCCCGCGGCGCTCCAGCCAGTACAGCACATTCGATTTCCCGCTCATAGGACCGATATCGATGATCTGATCGAGCCCGAAGACGTGAGACGGCACGCCCGAGTAAACGGTGTTCGCCAACACGACGTCATTCTTGTGATATGCCTTGACGATGGCGGAGGCGTGCACACCGGTCGCTGTGCGGAAAGCATCCTCACCCACCACCGGATAATTTGCCGGAATCGGAACTCCGGTGGCTCGCGACACGGCCTGGCAATATGCCTTCAGTTTCGTGAGATCCTGCTGATCCCACGGTGCAACCGCCATCAGCTTCAGGTTGACCAGCATCTGATCGATCTGCGTATTTCCGACCCGCTCGCCCAGTCCGATGGCGCATCCATGCACCGAATTCGCGCCCGCAATCAGCGCTGCCATCGAATTGGCGATGGCCAGCCCGCGATCGCTATGCCCGTGCCAATCGACGCGAATCTTTTCTCCCGAGGGCTTTATCACTTCCGCAATCACAAATCGAACCAGCGACAATGCTCCCATCGGAGTGGCGTGCCCCGCGGTATCGCAAATGCAGATTGCCCGTGCTCCACACTCGATCGCCGTCGAATAAAGCCGCCTCACCGTTTCCGGATCGCACCGGCTCGTGTCCTCGGTGACGTACATCACTTCAAGCCCGAGCGAGACGGCAAATTTCACCGCCTTCTCGGTAGTGCGAAGCAGAAAGTCATCCGTCCACCCTTCGGTAAATCTTCGGATTGGGCTCGATCCAATGAAGGTGGCGGCTTCGATAGCCAAGCCGGTCTTTTCTGCAATCTCTGCGATGGGTCGGATATCGTTTTCGTGGGTACGTGCCGCACAGTTGGCGCGAATCTTCATCTTGTGGGTCACGATCTCACGCGCCAAGGCCGTCGAATGTTCCACTGCCCGCAGACCTGATCCCGGCAATCCAAGATCAAGAGAGTTGATTCCCAGCCCCTCCATGAGATGAAGAATCTCGATTTTCTCCGCAATCGAGGGATCGCGCACAGAAGGCGACTGAAGCCCGTCCCGCAAGCTCTCGTCATTGAGCAACACCGGACCCAGCGGCTTCAACGCCGGAGGATGATTCTTGTTCCAGTCGTAAATGAGCTCAGAGGTATTCACAGCAACAGGTCTTGGCGAAGCTCATGTGGGGACAGCCCCCTCGGGTAATCCCGCTCAGCGAGAGTTCGGCAGGTCTTATTTCTTCTCTTCTTTTGCCGGTATCGTCAGCCCGAATACCGAAATCATTCCCTGACCGGCCACGTTGACCTTCGATTCTGCGGGGTTCGGCAGATACAGGGTCTTGCAATGCTCGCAGCGATACACCTCGGCATTGGGCCCCCACGCTTCTTCCGCGTCTCCACAAGCCTGCTCGAGCACGTCGTCGGTGTAGAACCAGCGCTTCAAATGCCCGCCGCAGAATTTTCCCTTCTCATCTTTCTCGTTGCACGCGCGCTGCCCCGCCTTCTTGATCTTGACCTTGTGATGCGGGAGCTGGGGAGGAGTTTGCGTAGTGGCACCAGTAATCTCGCCCGTGGCCAAAGCTATTACCCTCATTTCGCGCGGCGCGAGCGCCGCCGGAGTCGGCTTTCTGAGCGCCATTGTATCCGAAAAAGTAGTCACACATGGAGCGAGGCTCGCGTGGACTAGCCTGCTCATGTGGGGACAGCCGCCCCCGGCTGTCCGGCCGGGCGAAGCCCGGCAGCTTTCCCATTAGCCACGCGCGAGGCTCAGAGTTGTCCCTTGCGCCTCACCACCCCCACCGCTCGGAGCGCCCCGCGCAACCGCATGTCCAACCCCCGCGCGAACTGCATTTCCAGAAATCCCTCCATCTGCCGCGTAAAGCTCTTGCCATACCCGTACCACCACACCTTCTTCATCCCCGGCATGAGGTCGGAATCGAGATACTTCATGCGCACCATTTCCTCAAACCCGAAGCGCCCATGCGTCCGTCCGATGCCGCTCGCCTTGACGCCGCCATGGGGAGCCTCGCTGATTCCGAAGCACGACACCACATCATTCACCATAACCGTGCCCGCCTGAATCCGCCTCGCGAGTTTTGCGCCGCGTGCACGATCACGCGTCCAGATGCTGGCAGCGAGTCCGTATTCAGAATCATTCGCTAGCTCGATCGCTTCGTCATCGGTCTCGAACGGCATCACCGGCAGCACTGGCCCAAACGTCTCCTCTCGCATAATGCGCATCTGGTTTGTTACATCCGCCAGCACTGTAGGCGAATAGAAGTTCGTGCCCGGCCCAGGCAATCGTGATCCTCCGGCCAGAACCCGCGCTCCGCGAGCCTTTGCCTCTTCCACTTGCGCCTCGACAATCCGCAACTGCCGCTCGTGAATCATCGGCCCTACATCGATCTCAGAATTCATGCCGTTGCCAACCCGCAACTGCTTAGTTTTCGCTGTACACGCGTCCAGAAAACGCTGGTACAACGAGCGATGTACGTAGCATCGCTCCACCGACAAGCACGCCTGGCCCGCGTTTACGAATGCTCCCCAGATGGCCGCGCTGGAAGCCACTTCCACGTCGGCGTCGTCGAGCACCAGCATGGGATCCTTTCCGCCCAATTCGAGCACGACAGGCAACAATCGGTCCGCAGCGGCCACCGCAATCCGCTTTCCAGTTGCCACGCTACCGGTAAAAACCAGCTTGTCGATCCTGGAGTCGAGAAGTGCGGTTCCGGTTCCGCCATCCCCCAGCACAATCTGGAACACATCCTCGGGGACGCCGGCCGCGTACAGAAGCTCCCGCAACTGAAGCGCCGCCAGCGAAGTCAATTCGGACGGCTTAAGAACGACGGCATTCCCAGCCGTCAGGGCCGCCAGGCTCTCCGTCGCCGGAATCGAAAACGGATAATTCCATGGCGAGATGATTCCGATCACGCCATACGGCTCGCGCACGATCGATCCTCGCTTCAGCTTGGTCGCGGGATTTCCATGCGAAATCGATTCCTCGCGCAGCAAGCGATGAGCATTCTCGATCAGAAAGCGTGTCGCATCGAGCACAACCAACACTTCCGTGACCAAGGCCTCGGCCAGCGGTGCCCGCCTCTCGTGTGATCGTGGCTGCAATCTCAGATTTCTTTTCCAGCAGACGCCGCTGGAATCTTCGCAGCACGTCAGTCCGTTTCTGAATTCCACACTCATCCCACGCTGCTTGCGCCGACCTCGCGCGTTGCACAGCCGTGAGGACCTGAGCTTGATCAGCGCAGGCAAACTCCCCCAAAACCTCGCCGGTTGCCGGATTCACGGAGGCGACCTTCCGCACCGCTATTTGCAAATCAGTGGCCATGAAGAAAATCCTAGTCTGGAGAGACGTAGCTTGCTACGTCTCAATTTCGCTAGTGCGTTCCGTACTCCACGCTCAACAGATACAATCCGCACGCCGGCGCGGTAGCTCCTGCTGCCGAACGATTGCGCGCCTCCAGGATTCGAAAGATATCGCCGGGCTGCAACGTTCCTTTACCGACCAGAATGAACGTTCCTACCAGATTCCGAACCATGTGGTGCAGGAAGCCCGAGCCGCGAACCGTGTACTCGAACTCCTCCCCCATTCGCTCCCAAGAGGACGAAAAAATCCGCCGTACATTCGAACCGCAATCGTCCTCGCTTCCGCGCTCCGGATCCACGGCGGCAAACGAAGTGAAATCGTGTTCTCCAATCACCATTCCAGCCGCGCCCATCATCGCCTGTTCATCCAATGGATAGGGAAAGTGCCACACATACCGGGCCAGAAACGGCGGGCAGATCGGACCTCGACAGATCCGATAGCGATAGGTCTTCTCCCGTGCCGAGTGGCGCGCATGGAACTCCGGGGGAGCCTCCGACACTTCAAGTACCCGTACCGAACCCGGCAGAATGTCGTTCAGCGCTTTCTGAAAATTTTGCGTTGGCACCGGCGATTCCGTGACAAACGTCGCCACCTGCGCCAGGGCATGCACCCCCGTGTCGGTTCGGCCCGAACCTTGCGGCAACACTTTTTCTCCGGTGATGCGTCGAATGGCTGAGGAGAGGGTCCCCTGCACGGTGGCCCGGTCCGGCTGTACCTGCCACCCGGAAAATTCCGACCCGTCATAGCTGAGAATCAGTTTCAGATTACGCATGCCTTTTTCGAGTCGATGTCCTCTTTCGCGCATCCAAAGAACTTCGCACCACGGATGCGTAAGACGGGGCGGTCGAGGATAATCCCTCGTTTGCGAGCACTGTATCAGTTCTCCGATAGCGGCGGTTTCGAAAAACCCTGCCGGTTGCTCCGATATACTGATAGACCTTAAAAACTGTGATGCTTGAATAGCGTAGTTCACATCGCGCGTTGCAGAAAGCTGGTTATTAAACAGGCCGCAGCAGGGTCGTCGTGCCCTGTGGCGCTGTCGATTGCGGAAGTTGCGGATTCCGAGGAACTCTCAGCCAAGCGCTTGCGTACATTTGTGTGAGCAGGATCGTCACTGTCGAGCAAGTCCCTGTCTCAAAGTCATAATCCGGATTGCGAGTAAGGCTTTAGTCAACGGAGATGAATCGATGCCAGTCCCACGTTTAGCATTTACCGTCCGCCGCTGTGCCGTCCCCCTCCTCCTTCTGGCTTTTAGTTTTCGAGGCTGGGCTCAGGAGCAGCCCGCCGCTCCGGCGCCGCAGCCTGCGGCAGAAACCCAGCCGGTCCAGGCTTTGAATTTTGCGAAGCCGGCCTCGCACTTTCCTAATCCGCTCGCCCCTTACAAGCCGCGTCATCTGGACGCGCCGGCCCTGAGCAATACACCCCGCATCGATTCGCTCATGCACGATGGCAAACTCTATCTCTCGCTGAACGATGCAATTGCCCTGGCCTTGGAAAATAACCTCGACATTGCCATCGCCCGATATAACCTGAACATCGCCGACACCGATGTGATGCGCGCCAAAGCTGGAGCGACCATTCTCGGCGTTAACGCCGGAGTCGTGCAGAACACGCCCGGTGGCGGCGTGGGCGGCATCGGTGCCACAGCGGGCGCGTCCACGGGCGGAACCAGCCTGGGAGCGGGCGGCATAGGAGCCGGTACGAACGGCTTGGTCAGCTCCACGCTGGGCCAAGGGCCGCTCATCACCAGTTTTGATCCAATCCTAACCGGGACGCTGCAAATGGATCGTGCCCACCAGCTCTCCAACAGCGCTTTCAACGGGGTGCCCATTATCGACCAGAATACGGGCACCGCCAATTTTGCTTATCAGCAAGGATTTGCCTGGGGAACAAATTTGTCGGTCGGATTCACTAATACGCATCAAACCAACAATGTCCCCTTTACCACATTCAGCCCGCAAATAGCCTCGGGATTCCAATTCAGGGTGACGCAACATTTGTTGCAGGGCTTGGGATTCCCGGCTAACACGCGCTTCATTCGCATCGCCAAGAACAATCGAGAATTGTCGGATGTGGCTTTCCGGCTGCAGATCATCGACTCTGTCGATCAGATCGAAAACATCTATTGGGATCTGGTTTTCGCGTATGAAAACGCCCGGGTCCAGAACGAGTCTTTGGCCTTCGCGCAAAAGACATTATCCGACACCAAGAAGCAAGTTGAGATAGGCAGCCTTGCGCCCATCGAAGTTGTGCGCGCGCAAAGCACCGTGGCCCAGGATCAACAGCTGGTCACTACCGCCCAGACTAATCTGCAGCTCGAGCAGTTGCTGATGAAGAATGCCTTGACGCGTACTTTGAAGGATCCCGTACTGGCTACGGCTGAGGTCATCCCCACGTCCACAATTCAGGTTCCGCAACAGGAGCCGGTGGTCCCAACGGAGGATCTGATTAACGAAGCGCTTCGGCACCGCGCTGAGCTGGTCGAGTCCCGTATCGATCTGAACAGCCGCGATGTGAGCAATAAGGCCGTGCGCAACGCCTTGTTGCCCACGCTGGATTTATTTGCCTATTACGGCGGCTCGGGATTGGGCGGCGATTTGCGTCCTGGCTTGAGCTTGTGTACGCCGGGAGAAAGCCCGATCACCAACAATTGTGCCGTGGTCCCATCTCAGTTCCAGACCAGCAGGTCGGTGGGCTATGGGACGGCCCTGGATAATCTTGTGACCTCCGCCGCGCCCGATAAAGGCGTGGGCCTGCAGCTCAACATTCCCCTGCGCAATCGGGCTGCGCAGGCTGTGCAGATTCGCTCTGAACTCGAATATCGCCAGGCCGAGATGCGCCTGCAGCAAATCGAGAACCAGGTCGGCATTGAAGTCCGCAATGCTCAATATGCCGTCCAGCAGAATCGAGCCAGTGTGGACTCAGCCAATGCGGCAGTCGAGCTGGCCCGCCAGTCGCTCGATGCGGAGCAGAAGAAATATAAGTTCGGGACCTCCACGGCTACGTTAGTTTTGCAGTTTCAGAGCCAGTTAGCGACCGCAGAGTCAACTTTGGTCAACTCCACGGTTGCTTATGAGAAATCGCGCCTGGAACTCGACCGGGCTACTGGGCGCTTGCTCGATCAACTTGGCATCAGCATCGACGATGCGGCCCGCGGCCGGGTCACGCATGCTCCGAATGCTCCCTATATCGCGCCGCGCCCAGATCTGCCCTCGCCTAATCCGGCCCAGCCTCCGCCGCAACAATAGGCCTGCATGGCAACAAGGACGTCGCGGAGTACCGTGCCCTATCCGGGGTGGGAGGAAAGCCGCGTCGGTTTCCACAATTCTTTACAATCCTGCCCTCGTGTGGTTCTTCCCCTTCGCTAAGATGAAGTGACATCTTCATGCGGCTGTCCGCATCCAAAAGTCTTTGGCCGGTGTACGAATGAAGTTGTCGGCACACTCGCCTTCACATGCAAGGAGACGACTCATGTCTTGGACTCGCTTGATTCCGGTCAGCCGGTTGCTGGCCGTTGTCATCTTCTCGGTGTCATTGCCATCCGCGGTCTTTGCGCAGACCAGTCCGGCATCGGTGCAGACCCTGCCAACTCCCTCCACTGCCCCGTCGGCGCCGCAGCCGGCCCAACCGCAACCGGCCCAACCGCAACCGGTTAACCTTAAGGACTACTCCAATTCCCGTTCCGCGTTCCCGCATTTACTGCAGCCCTACACGCCACAGGATCTCGAACAGCCGAACCCCGGCAACTCTCCGCGCATCGACTCGCTAATGCACGATGGCAAGATCTATCTTTCGATTAACGACGCCATTGCTTTGGCCCTCGAAAACAATCTTGATCTCGACATCGCCCGCTACAACCTGAACATCGCCGAAACCGACCTGCTGCGGGCAAAGTCGGGGGCCAATGTCCTCGGCGTCAATACCGGGGTCGTGCAGAACACGCCCGGCGGAGGTGTTGGGGGATTGAGCGGCACCGTAGGTTCCGGCACGGGCGGTACCACGATCGCTGCAGGCGGTGCCGGTACGGGAACCAACGGACTCGTTAGTTCCACTCTCGGTTTAGGCTCACCTATCACCAGCTTCGATCCGGCACTTACAGGCACGCTGCAGCTCGACAAGAACAACACTGAATCCGTCAGCGTGTTCAGTCCGATCCCCATCGTGGCGCAGAACACATACACCGCGAACGTCGCATACACGCAGGGCTTCCACTCGGGGACGTCGCTGTTGGTCGGATTCAACAATACTCACCTCACGACCAACAACCCCACCAGCCTTCTGACGCCGCAATTGGGGTCGACTTTTCAATTCCGGCTCACCCAGAACTTGCTGCAAGGCTTTGGGCTGTTGTCCAACACACGATTTATCCGCATCGCCAAGAACAACCGCGAAATCTCCGATGTCGCCTTCCGCCTGCAGGTGATCACCACCGTCGACCAGATCGAAAACATGTATTGGGACTTGGTTTACGCGTACGAGAACTTGCGCGTGCAGCAGGAGGCGCTCACCTACGCTCAAAAGGCCATGGAGGATTCGAAACGCCAGGCGCAAGTCGGCACCGCGCCGCCCATTCAGGTGGTGAGTGCGCAGAGCATCGTTTCTACCGACCAGCAAAATCTCATCGTGGCGCAAAATAATCTTCAGCTCCAGCAATTGCTGGTGAAGAACGCGCTCAGCCGCAGCATCGAAGATCCGGTTTTGGCCGAGGCCGAGGTCATTCCCACCTCCGGTATGCAGGTTCCCCAGCAGGAGCCCGTGATTCCCATCCAGGATCTGATCAACGACGCCCTCCGGCATCGCGCCGAACTGGTGGAATCGCGGATCGACCTGAACTCCCGCGACATCAGCAACAAAGCCGTCCGCAATGCCATGCTGCCGACTCTCGACGCCTTCGCCTACTACGGTGGATCCGGCATCGGAGGCAGCGTTAATCCTCTGGTTCCGGGCTGCTCGCCCACCTCCGGCAAGTTTTGTTTCAACCAGGGCACAGCGCCTCCGCCGTTTCGGACCACCACCTCAGTGGGCTACGGCGGGACCTTGAATCAGCTGGTGAACTCGACCGCTCCTGACCGCGGCGTGGGGCTCAGTCTGAATATCCCGATCCGCAACCGTCTCGCCCAGGCCAGCCAGGTGCGCTCCGAACTTGAGTATCGCCAGGCGCAAGTGCGCCAGCACCAGCTTGAGAACCAGGTTCGGATCGAAGTCCGCAACGCGCAATTTGACGTTCGCCAGAACCGTGCCGCGGTAGCGGCAGCGCAGTCGGCGGTTGATCTGGCGCGACAGACCTTCGATGCCGATCAGCAAAAATTGAAAGTCGGCCTCACCACCCAGACCGCGATCCTGCAGGATGCCGCAACGATGACCACGGCGGAATCGAATCTGGTATCAGCCAAGGCGGCTTACGAAAAGTCCCGTATCGAACTTGATCGTTCCACTGGATTGCTGCTGGATCACGCGGGCATTGACATTGCTGATGCCACTCGCGGCCAGGTCACGCACTTGCCCAACGTTCAGGACGTGGCTCCCCAGCCCGATGTGCAACCTGTGCCAACTCCCCCATCGCCCCAGCAACCGGGGCAGGAGTAACACGGGCAACGAGCGAAACGGGCAGGCAGTGCCTCTAGGAAACGCCACGAAGAGACCCCGCTTGCAGTCCGCCCCTTTCTGTCCCCGCCGTCCCACGACCGTGTATCCTTCCTCTCGTGAAACTATCGGTCGTCATCATTACGTACAACGAAGAAGCCAACATCGGCCGGACGCTGCAAAGCGTGACCCCGCTGATCGCCGAGAGAAGAGGAGAAATCATCATTGTCGACTCAGGTTCGACTGATCGCACCGTCGAGATCGCGAAATCGTTCGGCGCGAAGGTGTTCATCGAGGAATGGAAGGGCTACGCCACCCAAAAGAATTCGGCCATCGACAAAGCTACCGGTGATTGGATCCTGAGCCTGGACGCGGACGAGGAAGTTGGAGAAGTTGCGCAAAATTTTATACTGCTGGTGCTGTCGGGCTCGCACGACGTCTTGAACCAGTCCGCTGGATTCTGGTTTTTGCGCCGAAACTACTTCCTCGGTCGCTGGATACGCCACGGCGGATTTTACCCGGACCCCAAAGTACGCATGTTCAAGCGGGGCAGTGGCCGCTTCGAGGAGAGGGCAGTACACGAAGATGTGAAGCTGCAAACTGGGCAGGCGGAGTATCCCGCCTCGCAGGATGGCCTGGGCGGTCGGCCTGAGATCATTCACCACTCCTACCCCACGCTCTCCGACTACATTGGCCACATGAACCGCTACTCGTCTTTGGGTGCGGAAACGGTCGTGGCCACTGGCCAACGAGGCTTCAGCGCAATCGACATCGTCGTCCGGCCGCTGCTGACGTTCCTCTATAACTACGTCCTCCGCCGCGGTTTCCTCGATGGACGTGAAGGCCTCCTACTGCACCTCTACCATGCCGTCTACGTTTCCTGGAAATATTCGAAAGCATGGGAGCTGAGCAGGGGCCAGAAGCCGCCCGGCGTCTGATACTTTAACGCCGTAATCCCAATGGCCTTTTGCCCGAAATACCCTGTCCCCTCCGTAACCGGCATTTCCGTCCTAAACAATCCCCATCGCTTCCCCCGCGTTGTAAGATGACCAATAAATTCCGATGAGCCCGATTCCCCCACGAGCCGCCATGCCGGAGATCGCGCCTGCCATCCAGCAGGAAGTTGCGAGCCTGGCCGCCGCACCTGAGGTGCGCTCGGCATTTAATTGGCTTCGCACCCAGGAGCCGCAACTGGCGCATTGGCAGATGGAAATGGCTCGGATCGCGGCGCCTCCCTTCGGCGAGTCCGCACGCGGGGCATGGCTGGTAGAGCGGTTTCGCGAAATCGGCCTGGATGATGTTCGCATCGACGATGTGGGCAATGTGTTTGGCGTGCATCCGGGCTTTGGCCGGCGTTACGTCGCCCTGAGCGCTCACATTGATACTGTTTTTCCCGCGAACACGCCGCTAAACGTCCGCCAGCAGGCCAGCCGCCTCTATGGCCCGGGAGTTTCCGACAATGGAGCCGGCGTTACGGCCATGCTGGCCATCGCCGCCTTATTGCGGGCCGTCCGCATTCGGCACGCCTTGCCCTTTGTTTTCATTGGGAACGTGGGTGAAGAGGGCGAAGGCGATCTGCGCGGCATGCGACATATTTTTTCAACCCCGCGATGGAAAGATTCCATCGCCCACACTTTAGTGCTCGATGGTGCGGGCGCGGACACGATCGTGGCGGAAGCCCTTGGCAGCCGCCGCTTTGAAGTGATCGTGCGCGGTCCGGGCGGCCATTCCTGGAGCGATTTCGGGGCGCCCAATCCCATCGTGATTCTCGCCAAGGCGATCGAGACGTTCACCGCAACTCCGGTTCCCACTGCGCCCAAGACTACCTTCAATATCGGAGTCATCCGCGGCGGGACCTCCGTCAATTCCATTCCCGAGTCGGCCAGTATGAAAGTGGATATTCGTTCCACCTCGATGACGGAAATGGAGCGGCTGGAACAGGCGCTTCGCCTGGCTATCAACCATGCCGTAGAAGATGAGACTTTGGCGGCCGAGATGCGCTCCTCTTCACCACGGCGGCCCTCCGGCGTGAGTTGCGAAGTAGTCGTGATCGGCAGCCGTCCCGCCGGGGAACTGGCGAAGGACGCCCGAATTTTGCAGGTCATTCGCGCCGTGGATGCGCAGCTAGGCAATGCAGCCCAGGTGCAGCGCGCGTCGACCGACGCCAATATCCCCCTGTCGCTGGGGCTGGAGGCCATCGCCATCGGAGGCGGCGGCTCCGGCGGCGGGGCCCACACCTTACAAGAATGGTTTGATTCCAATGGACGCGAGCTGGGCCTCAAACGAATTTTGCTCACCATGCTCGTGCTCGCGGGGGTAGGGAATGAATAGCAATTTACCTGAGGCGGGGAAGCAACGGTCTCTCTCTGTCTTGTGCAGGACGCCTAGAATTGTGCACATCCCGGGCGCTTCGTGCGCGGGTATCGTGCTGGTCCTGATTATGCGTTTGTACTGCTCGCAATCCTCAGCTCAGGCTGGCCAGACTCCAGAGGGTCAGCAAGCATCAACTGTCGCGCCACTACCGTCTCGTGCGTCAACGATGAGTCCTAAGGCCGACGTGATCCTTCTGCACGGGAACATCTACACCGGCGCGCTTGCTAATTCGCAATTCAGCTCGGTTGAGCGGCAGGAAGCGGTTGCTCTTCGCGGAGATAGAATCCTGGCGGTCGGCAAGAATCCCGATATCGAGAAACTGAAGGGCCCGCAAACGCAGGTAATCGACTTGGGCGGGCACTTCGTCATGCCCGGATTCAACGACGCCCACCTCCACCTCGTCGCTGCGGGGCTACAGAAGTTGAATGTGGATCTCGAGGGTGTGAAGTCCCTGGACGAATTCCGGGAGCGAGTCCGGGCCAAGGTGGAAAAGGCGGCGCCCGGAGAGTGGATCCTCGGCGGAGGCTGGGACGAAACGTTGTGGCCAGTGAAGGTTCTGCCCAGCCGCTGGGATCTGGATGAAGTTTCGGCGGGACATCCCATATTTCTTGACCGCGTCGATGGACACTTAGCCGTGGCCAACACACGCGCGCTGCAATTGGCGAGCATCACCATTGCCAGCCGCGACCCCGAGGGCGGGAAGATCGATCGCAACGAAGGTGGCGAGCCTACCGGAATTCTGCGCGACACGGCCCAGGGCGCGGTTCAGGCGGTCATTCCGGCGCCGACCCACGAGAAACTGCGGCAGGCGATTGAAGTGGGGCTTGCCGACTTGGCCCAGCGCGGCATCACCTCGGCTCAGGACTATTCCCCGGAGTGGCAGAATTTTCAGATTTATGAAGAGCTGGAAAAGGACGGCCGGCTCACCGCCCGCATCAGCGAGTGGCTGCCTTTCGACGATTCGGTCGAAGACCTCACCAAAAAACGTGACTCGCACCCGCAATCGGATCTCATGCTGCACACCGGATTTCTCAAGGGCTTCATGGATGGCTCCCTGGGCGGGCACACTGCGGCGCTGCTTGAGCCTTACACCGATGATCCCAAGACATCGGGCCTTCCGCGCTATGACGCCGCCAAGCTCAACGAAATGGCGAGGGAGCGCGTGTTAGCTGGTTTTCAGCTCGGCTTCCATGCCATCGGCGATAAGGGCATTCAAATGGCGCTGGATGCCTTTGCCGAGGCGGAGAAGGCGGCTCGCGAGGCGAAAGTGAGAGCGGCGAATGGCGGCGACGATTTCCGTCTGCGCATCGAACACGCCCAGGTCACCACCCCGGCACAAATCGCCCGCTTCAAGGAATTGAAGGTGATCGCCTCGATGCAGCCGACTCACGTTTTGACTGACATGCGCTGGGCTCAAGACCGGATCGGTCCCCAGCGTGCCGCGACTTCTTATGCGTGGGTTGCGTTCTTGAATACGGGAGTACCGCTGGCGTTCGGCACTGACTATCCCGTCGAGGCGGTCACCCCCTTCCGAGGCCTCTACGCGGCCGTCACGCGCAAGAGTGAGGACGGCAAGCAGCAGTACTTCCCCGAACAGCGGATCACCATGGATCAGGCCATCGCGGCCTACACCACGGGCGCGGCCTTCGCCGAATTTGAGGAGAAAGAAAAAGGAAAGCTGCTTCCCGGCATGTTGGCCGATTTCGTCGTCCTCGATCGTGACATCACGGCAGTCACGCCCGAAAAACTGCTGGGAACCAAAGTCTTGCGTACCGTCGTCGGAGGCAAGACCGTCTTCGAAGCGAAGTAGGAGCCTGCGCTTGCGTGGTCAAGTACCGTTCGATTCGGCGCGGGGGCAGGTTGCTTTCAGCGGTCTACCAGTCCTCTCCATGCCATGCGATGAAACAGTTCGTCCATTTCCTTGGGATCCGCCTTCATGCCTTTGTCGATCCACCAGTCCAGCAACGAGAAAAAGCTCCCCGCGAGAGCGTAAGCCTGGGCAGATCGCTGCGCCGGCTCCATCTCCACGTCCGCCACCTGTAGTCTCTCCTCAATGGAACGCGCAAAGAATCCGCGTGCCAGCGCCCACACGTCATTGATCTTCCCAGACCTCACCAGCGCCGCATAGAACTCACGCACGTCGCGGATATGCGTAAAAAACTCCTGCACCGGCAGCAGACGTTTCGGGCTCGCGCCTTGATGTTTCAATGCGCTCGAAGCCAGCTCTAGAAAATCCTCGACGTCGCTCAGGAATAGATCATCTTTGTCGCGATAGTGGACATAAAATGTCGAACGCCCCACTCCCGCGCGATCCAATACCTCCTGCACGGTAATTTCCTCGAAACTTTTCTCGTGCATCAACGCAACCAGCGCATCGCCCAGAGCGTCGCGGGTTCGCAAAACGCGGCGATCAGTTTTCGGCTGAGACTTTGCAGCGTTATGTTTTGTCTTCTCGGCCTTCACAATGCCTGATTCCTGGACATTTCCGGCGCGTTTGTTCCGTATCGTGGCTCGTCAGCGAATAACACTTTCACACGCACGCGATTCATGTCTAGAGTGTCGATCATGACGGACGATCGCAAATCTGGAGTCGCTCTCATCGCCGGCTCGCTGGGCGGCATTCTCACCATGGCTATGCACCCTATGGGAACGGCTTCTCTGACAGCCGAACAAGTGGGGCATCTATTTGCCCTCTCCGGTGCCGTGCACTCGCTCGCTATGGTGAGTGTGCTCCTGCTGTTCTTAGGTGCTTGCGGCCTCGCACGGCGACTGGCCGCCGTCGACCGGATCTCCTTCGCCGCAATCGTCACCTTCGGCTTCGCGTGCGTGGCGGTGGTCATCGCTGCCGCGGTCAGCGGATTCATCGTCCCGAGTATTTGGGAGCACATGGTCCGGGATGTTCCTGCCGCCGCGCATCAATGGCAAATTGTGATCGACGGCATTTTCCAGATCAATCAAGCCTTCGCGCGAATTTATTCTGTGGGTGCCTCGATGGCAATCATTCTTTGGTCTATCTCCGCGCTGCGGAACGGAGGACTCGGCCGCGGTGTCGCCATCTACGGCTGTGTCATTTCTCTGCTCATCATTGCTGGGGTTGGAGTCGGGCATTTGCGGCTCGACGTTCACGGCATGGCAGCGATTTGGCTCGGCCAGGCAATCTGGTTCATCCTCGTTGGATCTCAGTTGTGCTCGCGGAAACGAGCCATAGCGCCGCAACAGAAACCCGGTTCCAACATCAGGGAAGCCGTTCTTTGATTCCCCGCCGCTTTCCTCAAGCGGCGCAGATGATATGCTGGGCGGAAAGTGACCTTCGTGAAGTCTCACTCCGCTCAACTGACGTTCATACCGGACGATCGCCAGCTCGAGGCCATACAGCATGTCCAGGGGCCCATGCTCGTGGTTGCGGGCGCGGGAACCGGCAAGACGTCCGTTCTCACGCACCGGATTGCCCACCTGGTCGAGCAGTCCCATGCCCGCCCGGACGAAATCGTCGCCCTCACCTACACCAGGAATGCCGCAGCGGAAATGCGAGAGCGAGTTCGTCACTTGCTCGGCGGCAAAAGCATCCACGCCGCCACGTTTCACGATTACTGCAATGGCCTGCTGAAGCGCGCGCACAAAGATTTCCGCGTTCTCGACGAGAAGGACCTTTGGATCTTTCTGCGTCGCCGCATTCGCGAGCTTCGTCTCGAGTACTTTGTCCGTGCCGCGAACGTATCGCAATTCTTGTGCGACCTGCTGGACTTCATCAGCCGTTGCCATGACGAGTTGGTGACGCCGGCGAAGTACGCGGAATATGTTGAAAAGCTCGGGCGCGGCGAGCTTTCCATCCCTCGCGTGGCCAAGTCCAAGAATAGGCTCGACGACGACGAGGTTCTCGGTCGCTGCCGCGAGATTGCCCGCGTGTACGCCACCGTGGAGCGGTTGCTGGAGGAAAAAAACTATGGAACCTTCAGCCACATGATCACTCGTGCCCACGCGCTGCTGCAGCATGATGGGGCACTATTAGCTGAGGAGCGCGCCCGCGCCCGTTTCATTCTCGCCGACGAATTCCAGGATGCCAACTTTGCCCAGATTCGAGTTCTCACCACGCTCGCCGGCGACCGTGCGAATGTCTTCGCGGTGGGAGATCCCGACCAGGCCATATACCGCTTCCGGGGCGCATCCAGTGCGGCGTTCGAAATTTTCCGACATCATTTCCCTTCAGCCAAACTGATCGTGCTGGACAAAAATCGCCGCTCCACAACTCCAATTCTGCAATGCGCCTTCAGTGTCATCGATAAGAATCCCCCGGTCTTTGCCGCCAACCGCGATGCTGCTCTCGCGCACCGGCGCACGCCTTTGCGGTCTGCCCGCGAAGAGCAGGCTGCGAACGCCGGCCAGCCGTTGCAGACCGTCGCGGTTTCCGCTGTCTCTTTCACTGGCAAGCAGGCCGAAGGACCTGACGTGGTGACCACGATCCGCGATCTGCAACGCAAGTCCCGTTGCAAGTGGAGCGACTTTGGCATTCTCTATCGCCTGCACTCCCATCGGGACGAAGTCGTCAGCGAACTGGCCGAAGCCAACATTCCCTTCACGATTGAAAATTTGGATGTTTCCGATACAGCCGAAGTCCGTGACTTGTTTGCGTCCGTCGGCGCGGTGATTTCCGCCGGGGACGACGTCAGCCTCTTTCGGGTAGCCGCTCTGCCTCAATTCAATGTTGATCCGCAGCAGCTTCGCGCAGCCATGCGCTCCATCGCCGCTCAGGCCAGAAACGGTCGTGTGGTTCCGTTGTCCCACGTGCTGGACGGCGTCACCGGCGGGCCAACCGTTATCGAGGCGCTCCAGCAAGCCCGCGAGGAAATTCGTTGCAACGACGCTCGCGGCCGGGCAGCCGTGGAAATGATCGCCTCTTGCCTCCAGATCGACTGTCATTCATCCGCTGTCCGCGCCGCTCTAGAGTTCATTGAAAACTGGGAGGAGAA
>Ga0209580_10000610_pt1 | contig 18508 bp, 10 predicted proteins | sample Coa_R1_5_FD_187153 | JGI IMG/M metagenome (GOLD analysis project Ga0209580, IMG submission 187153) | Surface soil microbial communities from Centralia Pennsylvania, which are recovering from an underground coalmine fire - Coalmine... | ecosystem: Environmental > Terrestrial > Soil >... | reverse complement strand
GTGCTCGAGAAGATATCCGCAGCCTTGCTGGAGTGTCCACAGCGATGCGACCAGGTTGCCGCTATCGACGGACGACACAAACCTAGGAGGCAGGGGCTGAAGAGTGCGCGTGTCGTACCAGTTGAACAGGTGTCCACGATGACGGCCCATGCGCCGCATGGTGGCGAGCGTCTTCTCGGTCAAGTCGGCAAATTCAGGAGCTGTGAGATATCCAAACTCGCAAGCGGCCTGGCGCGCGTTCAGCAGAAAACCAATGTTGGTCGGTGAAACCCGGGCGGCAACGCGGTACGGTTCTTCCTGCACGTTATCGGGAATGAGCCAGTTGTGTTCTTCGGTGCTGAACTCGGCAAAATAGCGCCAGGTGCGGATCGCCGCGCGGCGCAGGAAAAACGTGTCTTTTTCCGAGGCGTCGGTCCGCGAGGGTTCCGTCGGCAAATCGAGCCAAAGAGATACCAATTTGCTGCCTCCCCAAAGAATGAGGATCGGCAGCGCGGAAGCGAGGGCGGCGTGATGGCCATAGTAGACGACGATTCCGAGAAGTGCGGCCACCAGTGGCATCCAATTGAGATAAGTATCGACCGGCGTGCGTTTACCCCCGCCCACTTCAGCTTCCGCGGCCGTTTCCCATTCCAGCAGCCGTTGCCTGGTAAACAGGCGCCGAACAAGCGTGCGCACGACAGCATCGAGCGAGACCAGCGTCTGATGCGCCAGGAAAATCAGATTCAGCAGAACACTGATATTCGTGGTGATTAATGAAGCAAGTGCCTCACGGGCCACTGCTTTTTTCCGCTCCGCGACCGACCGCACCAGGGTGAACAGGAATTCGAACCATACCGGCACGAAGAGAATGGCGATGGTAGCGATGGTCCAGTTGCGTGGTGAACCGGGCAGCACCAGCCAGCCGAGCACGAACAGCAGGAAAGTGGCCGGCTCAACCAGGCTGCGTCGCAAATTGTCGAAAATTTTCCACTGCGAGACCAGTGAGATCGGGTTTGCGACCAGGTGGCCGCTTTCGTCTCGCACTCGCGAGAACAGCCAGCTTGTAATCTGCCAGTCGCCGCGCAGCCAGCGGTGCTTGCGCCGGTTGTAAGCGCTGTAGTGAGACGGGTAATCCTCGATTACCTCGGTATCGGTCACCAGCCCCACCCGCGCATAAGCCCCTTCAATGAGATCATGACTAAGCAGCGCGTTCTGCGGAAACCGGTTCTCAAGCACTCGATGGACAGTATCGACTTCGTAGATTCCCTTTCCCGCAAAAATCCCCTCACCGTATAGGTCCTGATAAACGTCAGAAACGGCGCGCGTGTAAATGTCGAAGCCGGTCTGTCCGGAATAAATATTCGCCAGGTGGGATCGGGAGGCGCTCTGCACGCTGACTCGGACCCGGGGTTGAAGAATTCCATAACCGGCAACGACGACGTTTTTTTCGGGATCGATGATCGCTTGATTGAGCGGGTGCGCCAGCGTGCCGACCAGTCGCTGCGCAGCGCCGCGCGGAAGTTCCGTGTCGGCGTCGAGGGTGATCACAAATCGGATATTGGAGAGCACCGATAAGTCGCCCGCCTTAACCGGGAAGCTGTCGTAGTTTCCGCGCAGAAGCTTGTTGAGGTCCATCAGCTTGCCGCGCTTGCGCTCCCAACCCATCCAGACCTTCTCGCGAGGGTTGTACACGCGATGGCGATGCAACATCAGGAATGAACCTTGCTGCTGCCCGTAATATTTTTCGTTCAGCTGCTTAATCAGGTCCGCGCACAGGTCCACCAGAGGATCATCTTCGTGCGACGGAACCGCCGAGTCAGGCAAATCCGTAAGCAGCGCGAAATGCAGATTGGGGCTGTGGTTGCCGAGGAACCTGACTTCCAGGTCTTGCGCGAGCCGGCGAACTTGCTTCTCGTTCAAGAGCAAAGCGGGCACAGCAACCAGGGTTGCGCAGTCCGCAGGAATGCCTTTGGAGAAATCGAGCTTTGGCAGGATTTCCGGTCGCAGCAGCGCAGTAGTGAGATAGTTCATGAGCTGCGACGCGCTCTGCGACGAGGGCAGCAGCAAGACGATCATTGAAAACAAGATGAGGCCGGGTGAGGTGAATCTGCTGGTCAGCAGGAGAACGATAGCCGACATGATCCCGAAGGTGAGAACTTCGATTCCGGGCAAGTAGAACTCGTCGGGATGCTGGCGGAGGAACCGTCGAATTTGCTGGATCAGCGATGGCCGAAAGCTGATGCGTTCGCACAGCTGAGAGACGCCTTCTCCGGCAATGTAGTAGCCGATGTGCGATTCGCGCGCCGCCAGCCTCGGGTCTTCGGCTTTCTGGTGTTCCGCACGGCGGGCCAGGTTCAGGGCCTCGAATGCAACCTCCATCTCGGTGAAGTCCGACCGCGCGGCGAGCTTGACCAGCTTTTCACGATAGAAATTGCGGCTTTCGAAATCCATGCGTGGATAAGCGCCCGACGGATCCTGCCGGAGAACCTCGTCGAAACAAATCTGCGGCTCGAGAACTTCCTTCCAGTGCAGCTGATTGATGTCGCGCAGGCTGCGGACGCAGACGCCGAGTGACACCGGCTCTGAAGTGTCCAGGAATTTCCGCGCACGCATCGCGACCTGTTCCAAAAGAACGAGTTCCATCGAGGGCAGCAATGTCCAAAGTTCGCGGAACTTCAACACCGTTGTTTTTTGAAACGCGTCGAGATATGTGAGAAAAGAGACGTCGCTGAAATTGAACTCGGCAGCGTGAAGATAGGCTTCTGCAACGGCCGCGGCCCTCGGGATCGTCGCCCCGCTGGGCGTGCGCACGTGGGGAAGGCGGCCTAAGATTTTGAAAGCATTTCTCGTGTTCCACAGCTCCGCCCAAAGCAAAGCCATATTTTCGCGAAGCCAGCGCAAGTCGTCGGGCTCGGACGGCTTGCGAGGGGTGTCATTCACTTTTTCCAGGACGGGACGGAGCACGGCCGCCATGGCGTTCCATCGCGCGGAGAAAAAGTGCGAGGTGTGTACGCTGGGGTTCCAGGCCAGCAGCTTGGAGACGTCATCGGCGTTTTTCCGCAACTGCTCGAGGTTGGGGCTGGGCTCGCCCGCAGCCGCCGGCTCGTGCTCAGCAACCGACTCGATGATCTCGATATGAGTGTTGTCGGGCATTCGTAGGTACTCTAGCGATAGCTGGCTGCTTGCAATTCGAACATTTCGGCGTAACGCCCGCCCATTCGGGTCAATTGATCGTGGGTGCCTTCTTCAACGATGTTTCCCGCTTCCAAGACCACGATGCGATCGGCCATGCGCACGGTGGAAAAGCGGTGTGAGATAAAAAGCGCCATCTTGCCGGCAGTGAGCTCAGAGAAGCGCTGAAAGACCTGATATTCGCTGCGCGCGTCGAGGGCTGCGGTTGGCTCGTCAAGTATGAGGAGTTGTGCGTTTCGTAAATATGCGCGCGCGAGCGCTAGTTTTTGCCACTCGCCTCCTGATAGATCGACGCCACCCTCAAACCGCCGTCCCAACATCTGCTCAAAGCCCGCCCCGAGGCGCGCGATGACTTCATCTGCAAGACTCTTCCGGGCAGCGGCCTGCAAAGCGGGAAGATCAGCAAGTTCCTCAATTTTTCCTACGGCGATGTTCTCGCGAGCGGTCATCTCGTAACGCATGAAATCCTGAAAGATGACACCGGTCTCGCGATAAAGGTCTTCGAGGTCGTATTCGCGAAGGTCAACGCCGTCGAGCAGGATCTCTCCCTGGGTTGGGTCGTACAATCTTGTGATGAGCTTTACGATGGTGGTTTTGCCCTGACCGTTCTCGCCAATCAGCGCCACCCGCTCTCCCGGATCCAGATGGAAATTGAGCCGGTTCAGGACCTGGCGATTGGTTCCCGGGTAAACGAAAGATACGTCGCGGAATTCGAACCCCTTCTTAATCGGACGCGGCGCCGGAAGCGCATTGGGCTTTGACTGGATGGTCGGCTTCATCTCAAAGAACGCGAGCAGGTCGGTGAGGAATAAAGCCTGGTCGGCGATGCCGGAGAGCGTCGAGAGTACCTGCTGAATGTTGCTGCTTGCGTTCAGAATGGCAGCAGTCAGGAAGTAAAACGTGCCAATCCCCCACTTGCCGGAAAGCGTGCGCCAGATGACATACGCGTAAGCGCCGTAATAACCACCCGTACTGATGACCGACAGAATCGAACCAACGCCCAGCCGTTTCCGCGCCAGTTCCACATCTTGCACATAAACAGCATCCGACAGTTTCGCAAAACGCTCAGTGAAAAACCCACTCAAGTTGAAAAGCTTGAGCTCCTTTGCCGCCTCTTTTGTCGCCCCCGCTTGCCGCAAATAATCCAACTGCCGCTTGATTGGCGTCTGCCGAAAATTCTTCGCGTATCCGAGGAAAGCAAAATGCGTTTCGCCGATAAACGCTGGAAGAACGGCGGCGACCAGAAGCAGCATCAGCCACGGAGAATAGAGCATCACTGCCACCGACCAGCCTAGAGCCGTGATGAGCTGCAACTCGAGCCGGCCGATGGATTGAATCATCACCAGGCGGTCCGTGGCCTGCACGCGCGCACGCTCCAGCCGGTCGTAAAAAACCGGGTCCTCGTAGGCGGTCAAGTCTAGTTCTGAAGCGTGTTTCATCACCTGAATGCTGACGTGGCGCGTGTACTTATTGGCGAGAAGGGAATCGGAGTAGTCGATCATCCGCGTGACCAGGCTGCTCGCAACCGCCAGGCCACATTCAACGCCAACCAGCCACCACAGCCTTATCGGGGCTGGCCCCGGGTGCTTAAAGAGTTGTTCCAGAATGTCGATGATGAGCTTGGGAATGTAGCCGATGCCGACTGGCAACAGCGCCGCAATGATACGTGCGACGATGCCAAACGTGACCACTCCCGGGCCTGATTGCCAGACGATTTTCAGGATGGGCGGCACGTTGCCCAGCGCCGAAAGACGCTCGTGCCAGCTGCTCCAGAACTTTTCGTTTTGCGACATTTGGCCGAGTCCTGACCTGCGCCCATCACGTAAAAACCGCGCATGACGCACAGCTCTGGCCCGTTTGAATTGCCCGGCTAATCCCCAAAGTTGCTGCGCGGTGGCGGTACGAACCAGAGATGCCGAAAACCGGTGCAAAGGTTTGACGAACAAGGCCCTTGCGGCGTGCGATGCGGCGGTTGGCAGCTCACGACAACGCCATTATAGCGAAGCAGCCTTCGGGCCAGTGCCTATCGTGCCTAAGGCGTTCTCCCTAATTACTGCTGTTATTTCGGCGATCAGGATTTCTTTGACTCAGGTTTCGGAAGGCTAGAAGATGCAGCGCAGTGGAATTTATTCCCGCGCCGAGATTGCAGTCGAGAAAAAAATTCATCACTTGGGGAAAAGATTTTATTTTTCCCACGATGGTGATTGTCTCTGGACAGCAACTCTGCCCATAATGGATTGCCAAGTTGTTCCGATGATTTCGACCCGTCGTCAATTCCTTCGCGGGGCTTTGACTGGGGCTGCGGTTCTTCCCTTTGTGGCGAAGACCTTAGCTTCCGGCCTACCCCTAAGTCATTCTGAGCTCGAACTCAGTGATTCTGCCCTGCTCGATGAACTAGAGCGCGCGTCCTTCGAGTTTTTCTGGAACGAAGCCAACCCGCAGAGCGGCCTGGTGCTCGATCGCGCCAATGCGAACGGCGGGAGTGCCCGTCGAAAGGCGAGCATCGCTGCCACGGGTTTTGGCCTGACAGCGCTGTGCATAGGCGCTGATCACGGCTATCGTCCGAAGGCGGAAATCGAGCGCCGTGTGGCGCAGACACTCGCCTTCCTCGTTCACCATGCTCCCGCTGAGCATGGATTTCTGTATCACTTCGTCGATGAGAACACCGGGCAGCGATTCGGCAATTCCGAAATTTCGCCTATCGATATGGCAATCCTGCTTTGCGGCGCGCTCACCTGTCGCGAATACTTCCACAGCGGCGAAATCCGTCGCGACGTGACGGCCCTCTACGAACGCGTCGAGTGGCCGTGGATGCTGAATGGCGGCGACACTTTTGCGCTCTGCTGGACTCCGGAACGCGCCTTCAGCCATCTGCGCTGGGATGCGTACTGCGAATCCATGATGATGTACCTGCTGGCGATGGGATCTCCGACGGCTCCCATTCCCACGGAATGCTGGCATGCGATCCGGCGGCCAAAGATGGTTTATCGCGGCCACCAGTACGTTTCCAGTCCGGCGCCGCTCTTTGTTCATCAGTTTTCGCATGCCTGGTTTGACTTTCGCGGACGGCATGACGATTACGCGAATTACTTCGAGAACTCTGTTCTCGCCTGCCGCGCGCACCGGGAATTTTGTGAGGAACTGAGCCGCAAATTCCCCTGTTATTCGGGAGATATTTGGGGAATTACGGCTTCAGATTCGAGCCTCGGCTATGTTGCGTGGGGCGGACCGCCGCTGCTGGGACCCATTGATGGCAGCATCGTTCCTGCAGCCGCAGCAGGCTCGCTACCATTTATGTTTTCCGAGTCGGTTGCTGTTTTGCGTAAGCTACGCGTCCAATACGGCAAACAAATTTGGGAAAAGTATGGCTTCGTCGATGCCTTCAATCCACTGACCGGCTGGACCAGCAAAGATGTGCTCGGAATTGATGTCGGCATCAGCATGCTCATGGCCGAGAATGCCCGTTCGCAATTTGTTTGGAATACCTTCATGCGCAATGACGAACCCATGCTCGCCATGGAACGCGCAGGATTCTTGCCCGATGGGTTTGAAGTGCCGATGATGGCGGGGAAGCAGCGGACATCGCCGCTGGCTCACATCGACAGCTAATCTCGAAATAGCGTTTGCAGCTCTCAGGAAAATCAGATTCCTCACCTTTAAAACGGTTCGGAATGACAAGGTATACTCACGAGAAGGGAAGCAGCGCAAGCGAATTCACTACTGCTCGGCGAAGAACTGGGCCATCTTGCGGAACTTGTCGTAGCGGGATGCGACCAGCTCTTTTGCTGGCAAGGCCTTTAGCTCTGCCAGATTTCGCAGCAGCACCTCATCCACCAGCTTCGCTGCTGCATCGGCATCGGCATGCGCACCGCCGGGAGGCTCGGGCACAATAGCGTCAATACAGCCTAGTTCCTGCAAATCGGTAGCTGTGATTCGCAGGGCTTCGGCGGCGAGTTCCTTTTTCGAAGAATCCCGCCACATGATGGAGGCGCAGCCTTCCGGCGAGATGACGGAGTAGATCGCATTTTCCATCATCAGCACTCGGTCGGAGACCGCAATCGCTAAGGCACCGCCGCTGCCGCCTTCCCCGGTGATGATTGTAATAATCGGAACCTGCAGGCGCGCCATTTCGCGCAGGTTTAAAGCTATCGCTTCGGCTTGTCCGCGCTCTTCCGCGCCCAGCCCGGGGTTCGCGCCGGTTACATCCACAAACGTGAAAATAGGACGTGAGAACTTTTCCGCAATGTGCATGGCCCGCAGTGCCTTGCGATAGCCTTCCGGATTCGGCAGTCCGAAATTGCGGTATACCTTTTGTTTTGTATCGCGCCCCTTCTGCGTACCAATGACCAAAACTTCCTCACCATGAAAACGAGCCATGCCGGAGATCATCGCCGGATCATCGGCAAACCGCCGGTCGCCGTGAATCTCACTAAAGTCGGTGAAGATCTTTTCAACATAATCGAGAAAATACGGCCGCTGAGGATGACGCGCGAGCTCCGTTTTGATCCACGCTTCGCGGTGCGACAGTTCACTGCGCAGCGCGATCACGCGTTGTCGCAAGTCTTCGATCTCGTTACGTACGTCGGCGCTCTGGCCGTCGAGAGACTCCAGCTTGACCAGCTGGCGCTCAATTCTGTCCAGTTCTTGCGGCGCACTAGGGTCGATTCCATTGCCGTTGCGCGCCGCCCGCCGCGTCTCGACCATAGAGAGCAGGAGCTGAGCGCTGGTGAGCACTGCGCTGATGTCGGCCGTTTTCATTGGGTGCAATTTCGCCGTAGCGATGCGCCGCTCCTTAGTGAATCGCGTCGTCTGGTGAGCGAGCTTTCTAAAATCAACGACGTGTCTTTAGAATCAGTACTTGATTGCGGCCCGATCTTCAGATGGTTAGATCACCCGATGACTCGATCACCTGATCCTAATCAATCACTCTGACGGCACCCCGGCCGCAGAGTTCTTCCACGCGTGCGATAAAGCTGCGGTCTGGGAGGACATTATAGCCTTCCGCCTCCATTACCACCATGAAATCTCCCGCGCGCTCTACGTCAAATAGAACCTTCGCCTCGCCTTTTCGTTGGGAGAAAAGGAGATACAGGTCATCGACAACCGATGCGGGAGCGCTCTCCGCCGTCAGACGAATGCGGAGCGAGCGGGGAAGCGGAACTTTGGCCTCTTCCAGCGGGGTAATGTCGTTGACTGTGAGCTTAGGATTCGCGCCTTCCTCAATGCGCACGCCGCCGCGCACCAGCACGGGCACTTCCGCGGACGCCTTTAGTTTATCTTGCAGCTTGCGATAGGCCTCGGGGAAGACGAGCATCTCGATGGAACCAGAAAGATCTTCGAGAGCAGCCTTCGCGTAGAAATCGCCCTTTTTCGACTTAAGCACGCGCAGGTTCGTGATAATGCCTGCCGTGCTGAGAAGCTCGTCTTTCCCAGTGGAAGATTTCATGGCGGCGAGTTCGGCCGTCGAGAGCGCTCTCAAATCTTCCAGCTTCTCCCGGTACTTATCCAGCGGATGGCCGGTGATGAAGAACCCGAGAATTTCCTTCTCGTTCGCGAGGCGAGTGTGCTCGTCCCAATCGGGAGTATCAGGCAGCCGGTCTTCATACGCGTGGGTTTCTTCCTGCTGGAAAACGCCGAAAAGGCCATGCTGCCCGGATTCTGCGTCACGCTGGGTTTTCTGCGCATGTTCCATGGCCTTATCGAGCACAGCCATGAGCTGGGCGCGGCGTCCCAGGGAGTCCATCGCGCCGCTCTTGATGAGCGATTCGAGCACGCGCTTGTTCAGCAGGCGCAAATCGACTTTTTCGCAGAACTCGTAAATGGATGTGAAGCGTCCCAACTCTTTGCGGGCCGCAACGATCGATTCGATCGCGTTATGCCCAACATTCTTTACCGCAGCTAATCCGAACCGAATGGCCTGCCCATGGGGCGTGAAGTTGGCGTCGCTGACGTTGATGTCGGGAGGCTCGACGGAAATGTCCATCTCGCGGCATTCATTGATGTATTTCACCACGTCGTCGGTGCTGCCGGTCACCGATGTGAGCAGCGCGGCCATGAACTCGACTGGATAGTGTGTCTTCAGGTACGCCGTGTGGTAAGCGAGCAGGGCATAGGCTGCGGAGTGCGATTTATTGAATCCATAGCCTGCAAACTGCGCCATTAAATCGAAGATCTTTTCGATCTTCTTCGGCGGATATCCACGCTGCACGGCGCCTGTAACGAAGCGCTCCCGCTGCGCGGCCATTTCAGACGCAATCTTCTTGCCCATGGCGCGTCGCAGCAGATCGGCCTCGCCAAGCGAGTAGCCAGCGAGCCGGTTCGCAATTTGCATCACCTGTTCCTGATAGACGATGACGCCCAAGGTTTCTTGCAGAATTTGCTGCAGCTCGGGAAGCTCGTATTCGATCCTCTTGCGCCCATGTTTGCGATCGATAAAGTCATCAATCATCCCGCCCTGAATCGGGCCGGGCCGGTAGAGCGCGTTCAGAGCCGTTAGATCTTCGATGGAACTCGGCTTATAACGCCGCAGCACGTCGCGCATGCCATGCGATTCAAATTGGAAGACGCCGGATGTGAGTCCGCTGTGAAAGACCTTTTCATACGTAGTCTGATCATGCAGAGGGATCGCATTGAGGTCGACAGGAGCTGCAGCTCCGTCGCCTGCGGCCTTTTGCCTGATCAGCTTCAAGGTATCGTCGAGAATGGTGAGCGTCGTCAGGCCCAGGAAATCCATCTTGAGCAGGCCCATCTTTTCGATTGCGACCATGTCGAACGCGGTGACGATTTCGTCGTTCTTGGTCCGGTACAGCGGAACCAGTTCGTTGAGCGGCCGCGGCGAGATTACAACACCCGCCGCATGCACCCCCGCGTTGCGCACCAGGCCTTCTAGTTTTTTCGCGGTGTCGATCAGTTGGCGAATCTGGGAGTCATTCTCATATGCCTGCTGCAGCGCCGGAGACTCTTTGATCGCGTTCTCCAGCTTGATGTTCAACGTGGTCGGCACCATCTTAGCGATGCGATCGACGTCGCTGTAAGGCACATCCATGGCGCGGCCGACGTCTTTGATCGCGGCCTTGGCTGCCATGGTGCCAAACGTGATGATCTGCGCGACGTTCTCCCGTCCGTACTTGCGCGTCACGTAATCAATGACTTCGCCGCGACGGTTCATGCAGAAGTCGATATCGATGTCGGGCATCGAAATGCGCTCGGGATTCAGGAAACGCTCGAAAAGAAGCTCGTGCTGCAGCGGGTCGATGTCGGTGATTCCGAGCGCATACGAGACCAGGGATCCCGCGGCCGAGCCCCGGCCTGGGCCGACGGGAATATCGTGTTCTTTGGCGTAGCGAATAAAGTCCCAGACAATCAGGAAATAGCCGGAAAACTTCATCTGCTGGATGATGGCTAACTCACGCGACAGTCGCTGCTCATAGTCGGCAATTCCGTGCTTCAATTGGCCCGCGCAAGATTGAGTCCGCAGGATTTCCAGTCTTCGTGCAAAACCTTCGCGGGTTACATGCTCGAAATACGAATCCAGGGTGTAGCCGGCGGGCACGTCGAAGTGTGGAAACGGATTGCTGACTTTTTCCAGGCGCACGTGACAGCGTTCCGCAATATCGAGCGTGCGCGAGAGGACCTCCGGCGAGTCCCTAAAGACCTGAAACATCTCGTCCCGATTCTTGACGTAGAATCCGGTCCCCTGAAACTTCATCCGGTTCGGGTCTTGGATGCTCTTGCCGGTCTGAATGCAGACCATTACGTCCTGCGCGTGTGCATCGTCTTCACAGAGATAGTGGCTGTCATTGGTCGCGACCAGAGGCAGGCCCAAATCTTTCTCCAGCCGAAACAGGTGCGGATGGATGCGGTGCTCCATCTCCAGGCCCTGGTCCTGGATTTCTAGGAAAAAATTCTGCTTGCCGAAAATATCGGAATAAGTTGCCGCGGCGGCACGGGCCGCGTCGTACTTGTCTTGCATCAGGAATTCCGGCACTTCCCCCTTCAGGCACCCTGAAAGCGCAATCAGCCCTTTCGCATGTTCCGCCAGAAATTTCTTGCTGACCCGCGGCTTGTAATAGAAACCGTGCAGCGACGCTTCCGACGTGATCTTGACCAGATTGCGATAGCCCTCTTCATTTTCCGCGAGCACCAGCAGGTGGTTATAGGTGTCACCGTCAGGCGGAGTGCGCTCGATGCGATGATCATCTTTTTTGCAGACGTAAAGCTCGCAGCCGATGATCGGCTTGACTCCGGCCGCCTTTGCGGCATTCACAAAGTGCACCGCGCCGAAAATATTGCCGTGGTCGGTCATGGCCACAGCGGGCATGCCAAGCTCTTTTACACGATGGCAAAGCTTCTCGACGTCACAGGCGCCGTCAAGCATGGAATAGTCAGTGTGAAGATGCAGGTGGACGAATTGAGACATTCGGATAGTTCGAGTTTACTCTGGCGTGCTCGGGGGGCGAAAGCGGAAATCTGGGCTTTTGAGTGGAAAAAAGGGCAGCCTCGAAAAGCTGCCCTCAGACAGATCGAACCATAGGAGCTACTTTGAATACACGAAATGCCCGCGCCGGTTCTGCTGCCAGCAGGATTCGTTCGACTCGGTGCAGAACGGCTTCTCTTTGCCGAAGCTGACCGTCTTGATGCGGTCTGCGCCAAGTCCCGCAGCTACCAGCGCATTCTTCACCGCGCTGGCACGATTATCGCCAAGCGCGAGGTTGTACTCGGTTGAGCCGCGCTCGTCGCAGTGTCCCTCAATCGTAAAGGTGACATTGGAATGCTGCTGCAGGAAGGCGACATCCGCCTGGATCGATGACTGCTGATCGGCGCGAATGTCGGACTTGTCGTAGTCGAAGTAGACGTCCTTGACGTTTTGCGCGAACATCTGCTCGTCGGTTAGCGAGCCCTGAGTTGGCGGCGGTGGCGGAGGCGGCGGCGCATTCACCGTGACCCGTGCGGTGGCGGTTTGGGTTCCTCCCTCACCTTTCGCCGTCAGCGTATAGGTCGTCGATTCCGCGGGGCTCACTGGATGCGAGCCAGTGGGCTGCACCGTTCCCACCCCCTGATCAATGGATACATCCGTGGCATTCGTCGTTTGCCAGGTCAGCGTCGACGACTGCCCTTTGTCGATGGTGTCAGGGCTGGCTGTCAACGATGCAGTCGGAGCAGCCGGCGGAGGCGGTGGTGGCGGAGGCGGCGGTGGTTGTTTCTTGTGACATGCGCCAAGCAGCATAACCGCACCCAGCGCGAAGACCAGAGCGATACTTCTTAATGTAAGTTGCTTCAATTTCTCCTCCCGAATATTAGTGCGGTGAACATGCGCCACTATCGGCGCCGACGTTCGATAGTTACTTTGCTGCTGCTTCAGACATATAAGAACTCTGCTCCAAGTACAAGTATCAACTCTACTTCCAACTCCAATCAGGTTCCGAATTGGCCCCCGAAGTGGTGACCTGCTTCTGGTTGGTGCCGTCCGCGAGCATGGTCCAGATCTGCAGCGACCCCGAGCGGTTCGACTGAAACACAATGTGGCGGCCGTCTGGCGCCCACGAGGGGAAGTCGTTCCTTCCGCCGTCGTGCGTCAGCTGAACCCACTGCTTGCTGGCGACATCCATGATGTAAATATCTTCTGCGCCCGGCGCGCCGGGCCCGTAGTGGCGCATCCACGAAAACGCCAGGAATTGCCCGTTCGGCGACCACGCCGGCGAAACGGCGTAACCCTGATCGGTCATTTGCTGAACGTTAGTGCCGTCCGCGCCCATGGTGTAAATCTGCGGCAAGCCCGTGCGGCCGCTGACCCACGCTAGCTCAGATCCGGTTTTACGGTTCCATACCGGAGAAACGTCTGGCCCTTTGGAATTGGTGATGCGGTGCAGATTTCCGCCGGATTGATCCACGACGTAAATCTCAGGATCTCCCGAACGTGAAGATGAAAACGCCAAACGTCCGCCCTCCGGCGACCACGCTGGTGAAAGGTTGGTGCCTCCGTAGCGGGGGAATGAGACGAGCCGGTTCAGGTCGAAAGAGAACATGCGAATCTCCCAACCAGAACCTGAAAATGAGCTGAACGCCAAACGCGACCCATCAGGCGAAATATGCGGTGAAAGTGAAATCGTGCCCAGGGTAGTCACGGGATGCTGGTTGGCGCCGTCGTAATCCATCGCCCAGATTTCTTTGTGCCCAGAGGACCCGCGGACGTAATAGATTTGCGTTTCGGCAATTCCGTTGATTCCGCCGCCGAGACGAAAAATGATCTCGTCAGCAAATTTGTGGGCGATGACTCGGGCCGCCTGGAGGGTTGCGGTGTCGGTGTATTGCTTGCCCAGCACCTGCGGCGACTGGGCGTTCTTCACGTCATACAGCCAGCCCTGCATAGTCAGGGTATTCGCCGAGGCCCCCATGTTGCCAAACACCAGCATGGCCGCATTCGGCGGCGGCGCGCTCCAGGATTCGAACTTTACGTCGGCTGGCGCACCAATCTGGCCGAGCGGGTAGAAGCTCTTCGAAACCATCTCGAAGATTCCCGCATTGCTCAGATCGTTCCACAGCGTGTCATTAAAGGTCTTGAGCAGTTCGGTATTCTTGGGGTCCTGACTGGACGCTTTAAAGTCGGTGACCGCTATGCGGATCTTCTCGACGCCCAGCCCCGTGCCGGTTTTGATCCAGTCTTGCGCGTTCGCGCCCGCGGCGCCGGCAACCCAGATCGAAAGCGACACCGCGATGAGTCCCAACCGCCGTAGAGCGTTGTGGAACATGGAATGTATAAATATCGTATTACGACATACGATCATCTGCAACCAACTCCTGTGCATACTAAGGTTCCGTTCTTTAGTCACCAACGTCATCTCTTGTAATCAAACCAGAACTCTACCGAAACTTTGCTCCCGGAATAATCAGGCGGCAGTGGACCGAAAGTATCGATTCGCTGCAATGCCCGCACCGCCGACATATCAAGCGACGGTACTCCGCTCGACTGTTCGACCTCCACGTGGGATGGCCGGCCACTGCGATCGATGTCAAATGTCACATACACGCGATTGGCTGCCTGGATTCGAGGATCCACCTCATATTTCAGCCAGTTCTCGGAAACTTTCTGATTCACCACTCGCACATACCAGGAAAAGCGCGATCCAAAATCGCCGCCTCCGCCACTTAAACTAATGCCACCCTTCGCTCCGCCAGCGTCGAACAACGAGTAATGTCCGGTCGGCGGTCCACCTTCTCCGTAAGGAACAACGTTGCTGGCCTCTTCCGCCGGCTGAGGCTGCGGTTTGCGCTGAGTCGCTGTGGGTTGCGGAGCAGGTTTTTTCTTAGCATTCTTTTCCGGGATCGGAATTGCCTTCGGTTCCTCAACCTGTGCTTGCGGCTTGGATTGCGACAATCCCTTGGACTCACTCGCCAGCACGCTCTGCGTCTGGACAGGATTTGCGGGCAACGGGACACTGCTGACCAGAGTTACTCCCATTGCGCTGCCGCCTCCGCCTGCGCCCCAATTCGAGCCATGTCCGCTGCCGGCAATCCATGCGTAGATAATGATGGCCAAGGTGAATGCGCCGTGCAGGGCGGCTGACCACGCCAGGTTGCGCCCCCAGCTCTCGTGCTCGAAGAATATTTCACCGCTGGCCATGGGATTCTAGCGGCTGCGTAACGATGCTGACGTTCGTAATTCCCGACCCCTTCACCGCGTCCATCACAGTTGCAAAGGCCCCGAAAGGAACGTCTTCGTCCGCGCGCAGAAAAATGGATTGATGCTGCGGGTCACGCACTTTCTGGCGCAACTTGGCGCCAATCTCATTGATGTTGATGGGATCGTTGCCTAGAAAGACGCGTTGCTGCTTGTCGATGCTGATCACCAGCCGTTCTTCGGTGATTTCTTTGACGGTCCGCGTTTTAGGAACGGCGACTTCAATTCCGGACTGAAGCACCGGAGCCGTGACCATAAAAATAATCAGCAGCACCAGCACTACGTCCACCAGCGGAGTGATGTTGATGTCCGAGAGCGCGATTTGCGTGCGCCCATTTGCTGCCGTGAATGCCATTACCTCCGCACCTCCTCCGGTATTCGCGAGGCAGTGGGCTGCCGCTCGACTGCATTCAGCATCTCCAGCGAGAAGTCGTCACTGCGGGCTGCGAAGTCGCGGATGGAGCCGCCAATCAGGTTGTAGGCAATGACGGCAGGAATCGCCGCGGCCAATCCCGCGGCCGTAGTTATCAGAGCTTCGGAAATTCCGGGAGCCACCGCGCGCAGCGTAGCCGCTCCGCTGGTTCCGAGGCCGTGGAACGCATCAATAATTCCCCAGACCGTCCCGAATAACCCAACAAACGGCGTTACCGCGCCAGTGATCGCCAGCCACGGCAGGTTTCGCTCGAAGCGGGTCATTTCTTCCGACGAGGCAATCTGCATGGCGCGCTGCACCGCGAGTGGATTTCTCAATCCTCCGGAGGAGCCCATCTGGCGCTCGAATTCGCGGAATCCGGCATGAAAAACCCCAACCAGCGGACTGGGGCGAAATTGTTCGGACACGGCATTCACGTCCTGCAGACGCTGTGCCCGTCGAAACGCCCGCACAAACCGGCCACTCTGTACGCGCGAGCGCCGTAGCACGCTCCACTTGGAGAGAATGATGGCCCATGAGATCAGGCTGAACGCCAGCAGCAGCACCAATACGGCCTGCGCCACCACGCCGGTTTCGCGGACCAAATCGATGATTTCGCCACCGACAAAGAGAGCAGGGAAGAAGTGCAAATGCATGTTTTTTAGGGAAGCGCCAGACCTCGATTATAGACGAATGTGCTCTGCCGTTCTGCTGACGTATTCAATACATAACTGTGGAAAGTGCATGCGCTCGGCAGAACTGGAGACCGCATCTTAAGCCCGTGGTAGTAAGGGAACTCAGACCCGGAACTCAGATGTGAGTTCCTCTTCAGGAGGATTTATGTCGCATTATGGCTTATTGCGCGATTATCGGTTCGAGAACGAAGGTACTACAGATGACATTCGCGGCGCCAAGGTCTACGGCCGCGACGACGAAAAACTGGGCAAAATTGATGACGTGATATTTGATCATTCAACCGGAAACATTCGCTACCTTGTGGTCGATACGGGCGGCTGGCTTTCCAGCAAAAAGTTCCTTGTTCCTGCAGGCCGGATTCGCGCCTCGCAAAAACACCAGGACGATTTTGAGATTTCCGCTACCAAGGAGCAGATCGAACGCTTTCCAGAATACAAGGAATCAGATCTCGAATCCGACGAGGACTGGAAGCGATACGAAAAGAAATACGAAGCCGCCTGGGACGACGGTCCCGTGCAGCATCGCAAAGGCTCCGACCGCGACATCACTCCCACGCCGAACGAGATGCCGGCCCAGCCGGGCTCGATAGGCAGTCAACTGTCAGCCAGCGAACAGGCTGAACTCAGCTCACGCATTATTCCCGCAGGGTCGAACGAAGTCACTATTCAAAACAGCGCTGCAGGAATTGGCGGCCGCTGGCTGACGTTCGAACAGCGGTTGCGCCAGCGCCGTCGCGACATCACTCACGCCTGCAAGACCTGCAGTGTCGGCCCGGCCTCGGACCGCGGCTCTGAGAGCGTCGCCGACGAGCGCGAGGCAGTCTAGATAACGTTCCGCTTGAACCCCACCTGTCCCTCCAGCCTTGGAGGGACGCGGTGGGACAGCCTGAAAAATTCGAAGGCCTACCCTCCCTAAGATCAAAACCGCTTCCCGCGCGCGCGTTTTGTGGCATTATGCTTGTACCTACGAAGCGCCATGTCTGCTCAAACCATCATCGGCCCGATTTCCGGCGTCGGATCCGGCGTTTTCCCAAGCTTGATCTTCGTCCAAGGAACCGAGCAGCGCACTCTCTTTCTCGATCACACCCCTTTCACCATCGGACGCAAGATGGAGAAAGACCTGGCCATCGCCGACCCGCGGGTCTCGCGGGATCACGCGCTCATCATTTCCGAAAATGGCAAGTTCTTCGTTGAAGACCAGGGCAGCAAGCACGGCACTTTCGTCAACGGCGAACGCGTCCAGCGCCAAGCATTAGAGCGCAACGATCGCCTGGAATTTGGTGCGCGCGACAGCATTTACGCCGTTTTTCATCCGCAGAACATTACCACCAACACGGCACGTGACTTTCTGAGCCAGATCTCCGGCATTCAGATTTCGAGTGAAGTAACCGATCTCGAAAAGCTGACTATTTTTCTCGAAGCTGCCCGCAAGCTGAACACCACCGGCGTGCTGGATGAAATCCTGCTCACGCTGCTGGACGTTACGCTGAAACTCACCGGCAGCGAGCGGGGATACGTCTTCCTGAAGACGGTCGATGGCAGCCTGCGCCTGGCCGCAGGCCGAAACTCCAAAGGCGAGTTGCTGCTGGACGATAAGACTATCTCCCACTCGATCCTGGACGATGCGCTACGAGCGAATGCGGAATTTCTGCTGACCGATACCAGCCAATCACTCGATCTCTCTGGGCGGCAGAGCATCGTTGCTTACGATCTGCGCACCGTGATCTGCATCCCGCTTCGGAAGATGCAGGTACAAACCCGCGGTCGCACCGGCGGCGATCCTTCTGCTTCCGGCGAGGCCATGGGCGCACTTTATGTGGATTCCCGCTTTGCCTCGCGCGATATTTCTAAAGTTAGCGGAGAACTTTTGCATGTTGTAGCAACCGAAGCCGCGTCCCTGATCGAAAACGCGCGCCTGGTGCAGGCCGAGGAGGAATCTCGCCGCTACCAGCAGGAACTATCCATTGCCGCATCAATTCAACAGCGGCTTATGGCGGTGACAATTCCCGAGGTGCCGTTTGCCCGGATCATAGGCAAGAATCTTTCCTGCAAAGAAATCGGCGGCGATTTTTTTGACGCGGTCAACACCAATGACGGACTGGCAGTGGTTCTTGCCGACGTAGCTGGAAAGGGAGTCTCCGCCGCGCTGCTGGCCTCCACACTGCAGGGGATGGTCTATTCCCAGTTGGTCGCGGGCACCCCCTTGACTGAAATTATGGGTTCAGCGAACCGCTATCTCACCAGCAAACGCATCGGCGAGAAATACGCGACCGTCATCATCGCCCGGCTTCGTCATGACGGGGAACTCGAGTATGTGAACTGCGGACACGTCCCGCCGCTCTTGGTCTGCGGCGGAGAGGTCATTCGTCCCTCGCACGGCAACCTGCCCGTCGGCCTGCTGCCTGATGCCACCTACGAGAGCGATCGGTACAGTTTGCACTCGGGGGACCGCCTGGTGCTGGTTACCGACGGAGTCACCGAAGCCGAGAATTCTGAAGGCGAATTCTTCGACAATGAACGCCTGGAAATCGCGGCCAGGAAGGGCACCATGCA
>Ga0209580_10000609_pt1 | contig 18509 bp, 14 predicted proteins | sample Coa_R1_5_FD_187153 | JGI IMG/M metagenome (GOLD analysis project Ga0209580, IMG submission 187153) | Surface soil microbial communities from Centralia Pennsylvania, which are recovering from an underground coalmine fire - Coalmine... | ecosystem: Environmental > Terrestrial > Soil >... | reverse complement strand
GACGTGGATTCCATCGACCACATTATTGCCGCGGTGTATGACGTGATTTCCGGTCCGGTGGGTCCGCGAGATTGGGGCCGATTCCGCAGCCTTTACTATCCTGGAGCGCGCATGATTCCCAGCCGTCGGGATGATAAAGGTACTGTCACTGCGCGGGTTTCTTCGCCCGACGAATACGCCACGCGGGCCCAGGACTTCTTTTCTAAAGAAGGCTTCTTTGAAAATTCAGTATCCAACCGCGTTGAGGAATGGGACCACATCGCCCATGTATGGAGCACTTATGAATCGCGCCACTCAAAGGGCGAAAAGCCGTTCGCGCGCGGCATCAACAGCTTTCAACTTTTCAATGACGGCAGCCGGTGGTGGATCCTCACCGTCTATTGGGAAAGTGAAGACCCATCACACCCGTTGCCGGAAAAGTATCTGAAGTAGTTAAGTTTTCTGTTTCCGAAGACTATTTCTTCCCCACCACCAGCAGGGTAAACGTTCCCGGCTTCATCGTGCGCCGAGGACGTTCGCCTTCTTTTGCCGGAGGGGCTTCCTCGATCTCGGCCGTTACCAGATAAACGTCGTGGTTCGTGGTGTCCAGGGCCATGGTGCGCGCAAATTTCTGCGTGGGGGCGTTCTCAACCACGCTGAATTTGTCCGGTGAGTCTTCATGGACAACCGTGAGGTTACCGTCGCGTCCATTCGAACTGAAGGCGAGTTGCTTATCGGCGTCAAAAGCGTTCGCATCCACGCCCTCGCCAATGGCGGGTGTGGCAATCACCTTCCCACTATCAGCATCCACCACAGCCATCATCTTATTGCTGCAACCGGCAAACAATCTACGGTGCTTCTGGTCCATAGCCAGTCCGCTTGGCTCCTCGCAGGGAGCCAGGGGCCAGCTTTTTACTACCGCAGCTTTCTTGGCGTCGATGCTGGTCAACTCGCTCTTGTCTTCAATGTTGACAAAGACACCGCCCTTGCCGTCAGCCACGCCAAATTCCGGTTTGCCGTCGAGCGGAATATTGCCTACTACCTTGTCGTTCGTGGCATCGATTACCGTGGCATTCTTGCTGCGGCCATTGAAGGTAAAGACGCGCTTGGAAGATGGATCATAAAGAATGGCGTCTGGGTTTTCGCCCTCGATCTTGATCTTGGCCGTTTGCTTCAAGGTTTTCAGGTCAAATACCGTTACGCTGTTCTCGCGCCCGTTGCTGGTAAAGCCCTTGCCTAGATCCTGCGCCAGGGCAATACCGTGTACTCCGGCGGTATCGGGAATGTCGCCGACGACGGAACCTTTATACGGGTCCACCACCATGACATGTGTGCCGCGGGAAATGAAGAGACGCTTCCCTGCCGGATCGAAAGTTAAATAATCCCACCCACCATCGCCGCCCAGAACATATTTCTGCTTGACCTGATACTGCGCTGGAGCAAAAGCCTTCACCGAACCTGCGCCCAGGCACGCCACTGCAAGTAATATTGCGATTTGCTTCCGCATCTTTCACCTCGTTTTGTCGTTGATCATTCTAATAGGAACCCACAAAACTGTCTCGCGATTCGAGATTTCATCCAACGGACCCGTTTACTTCATGGGCCGAGCCAGCCACCAGCGGCGCAACGCCACCACAGACCATACAGCTTCCACCGCGCCAAACGGCCAAGCGCCTTGCAGAAAACCATAGACTGAAGCCAGAGCGCAGGCAAAAGCGAACGCAAAGATGAACCATGGGCTGCGTTTTTCCAGCGCATAAAATACCAGCATCGCCGTGACGGCAAAGAGACCAAAGGCGGTGAGAGCGCTCACTCCAGCTCCTTAAGTGTGCACGGCGATTGTAAAGCAGGGCAGTTTCCGTATGAGGCTCGCGTTGCATCCCTGGACTCAAAATCAGGCCTCAAATTATTTTTGCAAACTTTTCCGCGATCAGCGTTCTTTCAACAGAAGTACTCCCGTTTCCTCCAAGGGAGAGCCCCATTGCTCAAAGAGCGACGGTCCTTCCCCGCGGGATGGTAGCGGGCTGCGTAAACGCAGCAAGCTATCATCCCGGGACCGCGCACCCTGCCTCTCTAAAACATCCACTTCTAATGCGCTCCCTGCTTTGAAGCTTTCCACACCGGCATGTAGTCATACGTTGGGTAGAACTCTGTCCGATAAGCGCCCCAGGCGCCGTGCTCGATGGCGAGATTCACGTCGCGCAGCTTGTCCGCGGGAAGGCGCAACGTCACCACCTGGCCAATTCCCATCATCACGTACCAGGAGACCACCTCCGCATCCGCGGGCGGAAACTTTTCCGTGAACCCAGTTTGTTTCAGGTGCTGGTTGATTTCATCCAGAGTCTTTGACTGGTCATGCTTCAGGAAGATCGTCAGCATCATCATGCCTTTTTGCTGTGGGCTGCTCTGGACAGCCGGCTGACTCTGCGGGCCCGCCAGAATTGGCGACAGAACAAACAGAATAGAAATGGCAATAATCTTCAAGTGTGACATGCGAGGTCCTCATCAGATGAGATCAATAAAGTTTACGCCACGAAATTGGATGGGAAGCCGATCAGGCTATGAATGAGAGAGCTAACGCGCCGGGCACGCTTGAGAGGGGGCGGTCATAATGCTCTGGTCAGGGAAGCTGAAAGCACCTTCAAGCGCGTCTGACTGCGTTCCACGCTGAAACCATTGCATTAAGACTTGATTCTGCGGGTGGTAGGTAAATCCATCGATTAACACCGGGTACCCAGCATTCGGCATCAGGGCCAACGGATCGCCCGTCTCAAGGTTGCTCTGGCATGCGGTCGAGTTCGGTACCTGCCATGCTGGCACGGTATTGCTGCCGAATGGATTGTTCATCCATTCGGAAATCTCGTGGCTCATGGGCGTAACGTCCGCCAGGCTGGAGCCAAGAATGCCCTGCTCCACCCAGCTCGCCCATATGAAGGTCTGGACAAACCTGACCTGTGCCATCTCGCCTACGTCGAACGACGTGTGGAAGCCAAGTACACAGCATTTCTTGATGTCCTTCTGCGGCGCAAGAAAGACATTTGACGTGAGGGCGATGGCGAGCGCGTCCGGCGAAAGATTTGCCATCTGAATCATCGTATTGAGCTGCGAGAGAAAAAAGTCAGTATCCACAATCGCGTAAACCACGCCGGTGCTGGGATTGCGGAAGACCTTGGCATCACCTCGCGGCACGGCGATCCTCAGCGGCTTTAGGATTTGCGGAGCACCCAGAAGCGTGTGCCAATCTTTGCCGGCGGTGGCATTGAATTGCGCGCGCTGCACGGCGTCGGCAAATTGCGTGGTGCCGGTGGCGTATTGAGCATCGTGGAAATTGGGGGAAGATTGCACTCGTGGAACAATCGCGCCGGGATCAAGGACGATCGGCGCGCCATTCTCATCCACAAATTCTTCAAAGAACAGCGAAATAGGAATGATCTGTACCGGAATTTGGGTCGTCGAGTTCGATTGCGGCTTTACGCCGACCATCGTAAAGGGATAAGCCTTGCCCTGCGACTCGAAAGATCCTGAAAAGTGGGGAACACTAAAAATGCGTCCCTGTGTCAGGGCCGCGCGCGCGTCAGGAGAAAGCTTGCTCGCGCCTTCAAACTTTGGCTGTGCGCCTTCTCGCTGAAGAAAGCCGCCGGTCGCATCAATGGGCTGAGAAGTTTCAGGCGAGGCGCTTTGGGCAAACGTGTTGCCGGAGAGCAGACAGAAGAGTGCTATCGCGCCGCAAAAAGCTGACACACGCCGACTCAACCGATCTGGTTTGAAAGACACTTACCGAGTCTCCGGAAGCTGCAATCAGCTATTTTCTTACCGCCGCAACGATTTGTCGAACAAAATTGTCGTAAGTACCTGATAAAAATAGGCTTTTAAACTTAGCCCATGGTTCCTTCATTAGACTTTCCAACAATACACATATATAAGGATGCCAGCAGCAGCTCTGGAGGTGGATGTGATCTGCCTGCGTTAAACCAATATTTGCTGCTATAGTTTTTCGTCTCTCATGAAGCGTTCAACCAAACTAGAGCTGGCCAGCAGCGTCGTCACCGTGGCCGTGGTTCAGGCAGCGTCAGTCGCGTTTGATCGAAAGAGAACGCTGGCGAAAGCGTTGGATCTCACCCGCGACGCCGCAAAGCAAGGCGCGAAGCTTGTACTCTTTCCGGAAGCTTTTATCTCCGGTTATCCACGCGGGCTCGACTTTGGCGCCGTGGTGGGCTGGCGCACGGATACCGGACGTGAAGACTTCAAGCGCTACTTTGAAAGCGCCGTGGAAGTTCCCGGCCCAACTGTTGATGCCCTGAGCAAAGCGGCCCGAGCTAATTCTGTTTATCTGGTAATGGGCGTGATTGAACGTGAGCGCGGCACGCTTTACTGCTGCGTGCTTTTCTTCGCGCCTGATGGAACCTTCCTGGGCAAGCATCGCAAGGTTATGCCCACGGCCTCTGAGCGTCTAATCTGGGGATACGGTGATGGATCGACCATGCCGGTCTTTGACACTCCTCTGGGCAAGCTGGGCGCGGTGATCTGCTGGGAGAATTACATGCCGCTGCTGCGCACCTTCATGTATTCCCAGGGCATTGAAATTTATTGTGCGCCAACGGCCGACCATCGCCCCACATGGTCTGCCACCATGCAGCATATTGCCGCCGAAGGCCGCTGCTTTGTGCTGGGATGCAACCAGTTCAACCGCCGCCGCGATTTCCCAAAAAACTATGCAACAGCATTCGGAGAAAAACAGGATACGGTGCTTTCTCGTGGTGGGAGCTGCATCGTCAGTCCTTTCGGTGAGTTCCTGGCAGGCCCGAACTTTGAAGATGAAACAATTCTGGTGGCTGAACTGGATCGGGGTTTGCTGCCCAAGGCCAAATTTGATTTTGACGCTGTAGGCCACTACTCGCGACCGGATATCTTCCGTTTGCTGGTGGATGACCAACCCAAACCGCCCGTAGCCACCTTGAGCAGTCAAGCCAAAGCAAAAAAAGCCGAATGATCTCTCGCATTGAAATTCAGGATGCAGGCCGGCGGATCGCTACGCATGTCCGTCGCACGCCGGTATTGGCGTTGGAAGAGAAAGCCTTCGGCATTGATGCCAGAATTTTCTTCAAGCTCGAATGCCTGCAGCACACCGGTTCCTTCAAGCCACGCGGCGCGTTCAACTGCATTCTGAGTTCTACTATCGGTGACGCGGGCGTGATTGCTGCCTCCGGTGGAAACCACGGCGCAGCCGTCGCCTATGCGGCACACAAGCTTGGGCATCGCGCGGAGATTTTTGTGCCGGTAATAACTCCCAAGAATAAAGTTGACCGACTAAAGCAGTACGGCGCTGCCATCACCATTACCGGCAACAGTTACTCTGAAGCTCTTGAGGCCAGCCGGGAGCGCGCTGAGCAAACCGGCGCAGTAGCGATCCACGCGTATGATGACGAGCGTGTGCTCGCGGGTCAGGGGACGCTTGGCATGGAACTTGAAGAGCAGGTCCGCGGCCTGGATTCTGTGCTGATCGCCGTGGGCGGCGGTGGGTTGATTGGCGGCGTGGCCGCCTGGTACCAGAACCGGGTGCGCGTGGTGGCCGTTGAACCCGAGCGTGCGCCAACGTTGCATAAGTCGCTGGCTGCTGGGCAAGTGGTTGATGTTGAAACCGGAGGCGTTGCCGCGGACTCTCTCGGTGCGCGTCGCGTGGGCGAGTTAATGTTTCCTATCGCGCAGAAATTTGTAACACAGTCATTGCTGGTTAGCGATGAGGAGATTATTGAAGCTCAACACGCGCTATGGCAACACTTGCGCTTGATCGCCGAGCCCGGTGGCGCTACCGCTTTTGCGGCCCTTCTTTCCGGCGTTTACAAATCTCGTCCGGGAGAAAGGGTTGGCGTGGTGCTTTGTGGCTCAAACGCTGACCTTTCAAGCTTTCCTGCATAGGTTCTTGCCGATGTCACCCCAATCACGCCAGAAAAAGACTGCCAAATCTGCCTGCTTTCATGCACGAATATAGGGTTTTCCAGTGTTTCTACCCGGGGTACGCGGATCCAGGCAATTTTTTGCATATACAACTGTGAAAGATTTCGCTCATTTCTTTCTTATTCTTTTGAAACATTTTTCAAATTCATTGCACTACATGATTGCCAGCATGGTTTGGCCAAGGTAAAGTGTTCTCCCCCTGATTTTTTCAACAACAACTCAATAAGCGAGAGGGAAAGAGATTATGACAATCTGTTCTTCCGGACCCAAAATTCTGTTTATCTGTATGCTGCTTGTTCTTCTGCCATCGAGCCTGGCATTTGCCGCAGGCGCTACGGTGGATTGCAGCGGCGCCACGCCAGGCGCTTTCACAACGATTACCGCAGCACTGGCTTCGCTGCCCGCCGCAGGACCAAACAGCATCTCAGTCACCGGCACCTGCCATGAGAACGTGGTTATGTTTGGCCGGACCGATTTGACGATCTTCGGCAATCCAACGGCTACCGTAGTGCCGGGAAATGCTAATGGACATCTGCTGGTCATCGATGCATCACAGAGAGTCGGAATCCAGAACATCACGTTCGATGGCGGGCGTGGTGCGCTGATCAATGACAATTCCCGGGTGGATCTCACCAGCGTCACAATTCAGAACAGCCTGGGCATCGGCCTTACCAGCATCGATTCACTGGTCCATATTGCCGACAGCACAATCAAGGCGAGCACTCGCTCCGGCATCAGCGTGGGCGGCGGAACGTTTTATGTGGATAGCGACGTCACCGGCACCACGGTAACGAACAATGGCCGTATTGGTATCGCCGTGTCCACTGGGCACTTAATTCTGAACGGCGGCGATGGTGTAACTCCCGGCACCGAGAATGTAATCAGCAACAACGGCAGCGTAGGCGTATCTGTTGCCAACAGCGCTGAAGCCGATATCAACGGTGACAACCGCATCATAGGAAATCAAGGCCCATTTGGACTGGAAGTGATCCATACCAGCACCGTCATCATGTCGGATGGCTCAATCACGTCCAATGCCGGGGTGGGCGTGCACTGCGGCGAAACCAGCCATTGCGAATGGGCAGGCGCAACCAAGATTGACAGCAATGGGAAAGGCGGAATCGAGATCACCGACCATTCTGACGGCTACCTGGATGGAGGCATCGACGTTTCGGGCAATACCGGCGTGGGTGTGCTGGTTGATCTGAGTTCCCTGCTGAACAGCCTGGGCGGCAATACCATCAACAACAATACCGATGACGGCATTGTTTTGAATACCATGTCCGTTCTTAAGTTCGCCGCTAATGACACCATCACAGGCAACGGAAACCTTGCGCTGGAGTGCAACAATAACTCTATGGTCTCCGGCGATATCAGTACGTATAAACCGAAGAAGTGCGGAGCCGCTTTTCAGGCAAGTCCGATTAACTAAGGTGAAGAGGGTGAAACAAATGGGCCGCTCCAGGGCGGCCCAGTTTCTACCAAACCAAAGTCTCTAAAACACCGAGGAACGGAGGAAGCGGAGGATAAGAAGCTATGGTGCCTGTATCGGTACCATCTAAATTTGCCCCATCGCCGATGACAACTGATGTTTATTGTTGAGAACCGCCGAGGTATAGCTTTGCCCTGTCTTTCAAAATTCAACCCCAAGATGTAGCGAGGACAAAAATCATGAGATTTCGTTATTGCGGCCCCAAACTGGTATGCGCTTTTCTGTTGCTTCTTCTGACTTCTGCTCTGTCATTTGCCCAAACCGAAAACTCGGCCGCCATTGATTGTTCCGGAGCTACACCTGGGGCATTCACATCAGTTCAACAGGCAATTCTTAACTCGCCGGATCACACCGTCTTTACCATCTCCGGGAACTGCTCTGAAACCATTGTTGACATAGAGCGCCGCAATGACCTGAGCTTTATAGCTCTTGCGCCTACCACCATTCAGGTAACTTCGCCGGACCAGCAGGTGCTGATAATTACGCATTCGCAAAACATCACGTTTTCCGGGACCATCACGATGACGGGCGGCCAGGGCGTTCTCATCAGCGATTCAAATGGAGTGCTTTTTTCCGGGGTCACGGTTCAAAACAGCGGCCAGTTCGGCGTCACCTCCAGCAATTCCAAGCTTCTCTTTATAGGCGGTTCGGTCACCGCCAGCACGCGCACGGGCGTAGTCGCCTTCGGAAGCACGGTTGAGCTGGATGGCGTCAACATCAGCAACAATGGCCGGCTGGGCATAAGCGCCGCGACCACGCATTTGATCCTGTCGGATGGAAATAACCTCCCACCCATTGTCAGCCACAATGGAATTGGCGGAATCCAGCTCTTCAACTCTTCGCAAGGCGATTTTACCGACCTGCAAATTAACAACAACGCCGGCGGCAACTTTGGGCTTATAGCATTCACCAATAGCGCCGTGGTAATGCAGGGAGGCTCGATCAACAGCAACACTGGAACAGGGGTCACCTGCGTTTCCACCAGCCACTGCGAATTCACCCAAACTCAGATCAATAGCAACACTGGCGGTGGAATTAGAACTGCCACTCACTCTGAGCTTGAGCTGGATGGCGGCGTCCAGGTCTCCGGCAATAACGGCGCGGGTATTCTGGTAGATCAGCACTCAGCGTTCACCAGCAACGGTGGCAACACGATCTCCAACAATGCCGGCGACGCCCTTATCGTGAACGCGCTGTCTACGCTCAACCTTGTCGCCCCTGATACCATTACAGCCACGGGCGCCAATCTTGCCTTGAACTGCAACAACGGATCCATGGTCACGGGCGACATCAGCGCCCTCAAGAACAAAAAATGCGGCACTCAGTTCCAGGCTATTCCGGTCCACTAATTGCTTTTGCATGCAAAGGAAGGCCGCCAAAAAATTGGCGGCCTTCCTTTTGATCTACTCTGCCTTGTGGGATTACCGGCAATCGCTTTACTGCGTTCCCGAGGCCACCTTTTCATCCAGCAAAAACTGCTGCACAAACAGAATTGTTGAATAAAAGAGAAAGTCCTGGTTCTTCTTTTTCGAGTAGCCGTGGCCTTCATCATTGGCCATCAGGAACCAGGTCTGGATGCCATTGTTCTTCAACTTGTCCAGCATTTGCCGGGACTCTGTCCAGGGGACGCGGGGATCGTTCTTTCCCACTACGGCATAGACTGGCTTGCGGATTTTTTCTGAGTTGTTGAGCGGCGCAGTCTTTTCCAGGTACTCGCGAATTTTAGGATCGCGCTCATCGCCATATTCCACGCGGCGCAGGTCTCGGCGATAAGCTTCTGTGTGTTCCAGCAGCGTCACTAGATTGGATGGGCCAACAATCGGCAGGCTACAGCAGATCTTGTCGTTGTATTCGTATGCGACGGCCCAGGTCATGTAGCCTCCGTAGCTGCCGCCTGTAATCATGATCTTGCTGGAATCGAGCGCCGGGTTTTTGCCGATCCAATCCAGCAATGCCCCAATATCTTTGTGCGTGTGGTCGCGATTGACGCCGTTATCGAGCTTGAGAAAAGTCTTGCCGTATCCCGTTGAGCCGCGCACGTTGGGGAAGATCAGGGCAACGCCCAGTTCGTTTAGATAATAATTGTTTCTGCCCAGAAATCCGGGCCGGTACTGCCCTTCCGGGCCGCCATGAATGTTCACTATGACGGGACGCTTGCCCGGGAACTTCTTCGCGTCCGGCATATAAAGGAAGCCGGAAATAGTTTTGCCGTCGAACGTTTGCCACTTAATGAGCTGCGGCTCAGCGAAGGTGGCAGTATTCAGACCGCCGGTTTCACTGGTTGTCCAGCGTTCAACTTTGTTGGTGGTTATGTCAACTGAGTAAACATCTGCAGTGGACCTGGCGCTGGTGACAACAAATCCCAGGTCACGGCTGTTCTTGTGAAAATTCAGCCCGCCAATCAAGCCGGTGGGAATACCGGGGACCGGGCCATACTTACCCGTAGCCGTATTCATCAGATAAAGCTTGCTGATGCCGTCTTCATTGGTGACAAATGCGAGCGTTTTGCCATCTTCACTAAGGTCGATTTCATCCACGTCCCACTTGATGCCCGTCGTTAGATATGTGGGCTTCATGGTGGCCAGGTCAAAGTACGCCAGGCGCTGAAATTCAGAATCGCGATCGGTTGCGGTATAAAAACCTTTGCCATCTTTACTGAATGGACCACCGCTGTAGGCGACTTCGACGCCCTCTGCTTTTGGCGTCAGCGGCTTTTTCTCTCCGGTAGCAACATCCGCGAGCCAGAGATAAGTTTGATTGGCCGAGACTTCCTCCACCACCAGCAGCTTTTTGTTGTCGGGCGACCAACCCGCGACTCCCCATCCCCCGCCTTCCAGTTGCAAGAGCATCTTGTCTGACTTGGGATCGGTCGGGTCCATGATCCAGATATCGGTGTCTTTCCCCGTGCGGCGAGTGGAAGTGTAAGCGATGCGGTTGTCATTGTGAGCGAAGCTGCGGCCCCCGTTGCGAGACTTTCCGTCGGTCAACAGCGTCACATTGCCATTGGCAATGTCATAACGATAGATCTGGAACCATTCGCCGCCACCGACATCCTTGGAAAACGTAAAGTAATCACCTTTGGGACCAAAGTGTCCGCCGCCCGTGCGATCGGGAAAAAACGTAAGCTGCGTACGATCGCCGCCGGGCATCTTGACCATATGAATCTGTGGCACGTCAGCAAAGCGGGTTCCGATGAGCATCTCTCTCTTCATCGGATGCCAGTCCTGCAAGGCTGCTGAGCGAAACTCACCGTATTGGTTGGCCTTTTCCGCAATCGCAGCCGGCACCGGCGGAATGTTTTCCACTACCAGATTGTCGCCAGGTTTGAGTACGGTTGGTTGGGCCGGCGGAGCGCCCTGCGCCATGACCGGCGAGACTGCCAAGAATATCGAGGCATATAAAACGGCAGGACGCAAATACGCAAAAAGCGAAAAAACTCGTCTCACAATCCCTCCAAGGAGTGGCGCAGAGAAGCCTAATCTTGCTATTAGCCATCGTCAAGAAGAGTGACGTTTGGAAACCATCGTGGTTAGCGACCTATGGACAGCGGGAGGGCATCGTCAAGCTGCGAGCGTTACGATGGGATCGAACTCATAGATCAAGGTTCCGGTCTTCCCGGATTTTGCGGCTGCCGCCATGGCTTTGCCTGCGATTTCTGCCTGCATGGAATGATATTTTCTCAGCGGCCCGAGGGTAAGCAGATCCAGCACCGGAGCAATCTTCATGCCGATGGCCTCGCCCAACCTGAACTCTGTGCGCTTGCCAATCAGCAGACTCGGACGCAGAATGTGCAGCGCCTTAAAGGGCAGTTTGGCCAATTCCCTTTCCATCTCGCCTTTGGTGCGGAGATAGAAGTTCTTGCTGGCCGGATCAGCGCCCACTGACGACACCACAACAAACTGTTCCGCACCTGCTCGGATTGCTTGTTCGGCAGCCCGCAACGGCAATTCCATGTCAACGTGGCGGAACGCTGCCTGTGATCCGGCCTTGCGAATCGTAGTCCCCAGCGCGCAGAACACGTCCTGTGCGCCTTGAAAATCTTCCGCGGAAAGAGTCGCCAGATCGGCCACACGTTGCGCAACCTTGGCCCGTGTAAGTGACGGCAACTCCCGGCGCCCGAATGTGAGCACTCGCGTGTAATCGGGGTCGTCCACCAGCGCGCGCAGGCAAAAGCCGCCGACAAGGCCCGAGGCGCCCAGGACAACCGCCGTCCGGGATGTCATTCGGGCTGTCCTTCGCGATTTGCCTTGCTGAAGCTCATCCCACTACTTTACCAATTTTCAGCAGCGCTGGTTTCTTTGACACAGGCTTTCTGCCACTGCTACTATCAAAAGGCAGTTCAGCAGGTTAGCATCAGATCGAAAATCATTTGGCAAGCAAGAGATTGATCTGAATTTAAACTGCGCTGAATTCGAATGCGGATGATTCGATCCCGCCTGCACGCGTCCCCGTCGTCTAGCCCGGCCTAGGACATCGCCCTTTCACGGCGGTAACACGGGTTCAAATCCCGTCGGGGACGCCAAATCTTTTCAGCCACTTACGCCGATTCGGTCAAAAAGTCGCGGTACATCGACGGTACAAGTTGATTTCGGGCCCCCTACTAAACTTTTCAATTACTTACATCGAGTGGTCGAAGTCGCGGGGAACGGATTTTCGTTCCGCTTATCTAGATTGCCAGGTCGATTTTTGTACCGCCGATATCACCTGCAATAAGCATCGTTAATCCTTTCGATGTTTCTAAGCGTAGCGTTCACTGTTCGGCTTCGAACCTCTCAGCGCGTAAAACAAGATGTACAAGTAGCAGATCACGGGCACAAAGAACGCGTGGTGAATCCCAATGTGGTCGGCAATGACTCCCTGCATGAGGGGAAGAATTGCGCCGCCCACAATTGCCATATTCAGAATGCCGGATGCATTTCCCGTCAGGGAACCGAGTTCCGCCACGCCCAGGCTGAAGATTGTGGGGAACATAATCGAGTTGAATAGGCCGACGGCCAGAATGCACCACATCGCCGTGTGTCCACTCAGGATCATGGCCGCAGACGCCAACCCCGCTGCAACGATCGCGCATAAAGCGAGTATGGATCCCGGCTTGACGCGCCCGAGCAGCGGCGCTCCAACAAAGCGTCCGATCATGGCCCCAGCCCAGTAAAACGAGACAAAGCCTGCCGCGGTGCGGAGGTTGAAACCCGCGATCTCAGGTAAGGCAAAATAATTCACCAGGAAACTTCCGATTGAGACCTCCGCGCCAACGTAGGCGAAGATCGCTATCGCTCCGAAGAGGAGATTGGGATGCTTCCAAACCGAATCCTTACCTTTGTCTCCAGAGCGTGAGGTTGCGGTTTCGATTTGTGGCAGCCTGGACGTGCCGATCAAGACCGCCAGCAGAATTAGTGCGATGCCAATCACTGTATATGGCAGATTGACCGAGGCTGCTTGCTGCACGCGATAGGCTTGCAGGGCCTTTGGCGCAAGCTGCCTGACCTGTTCTACTGCCAAGGGCGTCGCGCTCAGGATCAGTAGTCCACCGATTCTTGGTGCGATTGCAGTCCCGAGCGAGTTGAATGCCTGGGTCAGATCCAGACGGCTCGATGCCGTTTCAGGCTTGCCTAACAGGTTCACATAAGGATTTGCGGCCACCTGAAGTCCTGTGATCCCCGCGGCCAGGATCAGGAGAGCAGCCAGGAAGAGCGGGAACGATGCGGCGGATGCGGCGGGTAGGAATAAGAACGCGCCGCATGCCATGGTGAGCAGTCCTACTACCATGGTCCGTTGATACCCGATCCTGTTCACGAACCTCGACCAGGGCAGCGAGAAGAAAAAGTATGCCGAAAAAAATGCAAACTGGATCAGCATGACCCGCGTGTAACTGAGGTCAAAGATCGACTTCAAGTGTGGAACCAGAATGTCGTTCAGGCAAGTGAGGAATCCCCATATGAAAAACAAAGCAGTGACGATCAACAGGGGACGAGCGTAACTCACCCGAGTGTTGACGGATGAGACTCCCTGAGCCGGCGCTAAACTTGTGCTTACTTGTTGTGTTGCCATTGTCTTCACCTCGGGCTCTTCCTACCACCAGGTTTCAGCCTGCACTCCGTATGTAAGTCCGTTCGTTCGGTTCTGAAACGGCATGCCCCCGACGAATCCACGCAAACCGTCAGACCAATTCGCGTAGGTCAGGAATGTCCGCAGCACTGGACGGCTGAAGAACTTGCGTCCGGCCCCGATCTGCGGCGCAATCGTGAACTTTCGCAGCCAGCCATCGAATTGGCCAGTGCTGCTGTGCGTGTGATCGGCGCCACCTTCAAAGGCCAGCGAGAGATACTTTGTAAAAAAGACCTCTGGCCGGGCGCCGAAAGATATCCACTGGTCCCAGCCGTGCAGCGGATTGCCATCTTTGGTCCGCTGGAAAACGAAGATCGGCATGATCGCAAACTTTTCATTTGGCTGCAAAAGCACGTGCTCAGTGATCAGGAACCTTCGGGTGCTGTCAATAGATCGTGTGGGATCATCAATGGACGTGCTGAAATTGCTCGCGGCGCCAGTTCCATATTGAACGGAAAAGGTGTGATAGCCGCCATGCCATTCCAGTCGCTGATGGCGTATGCCGACGGCATAGCCGTTGCTGGTAGGAATGGCTGCGCCGGCCGGTGTGGTACCGCCCTTCGAGGTCGCGAAATCAAACCACCCAGCCCAGAGGCCCAGAGGGCCTTTCATGTCATAAAAACGTACGTCGATGTTGTTCTTGGCGAGCGAACCGTTCTCGGTGAGAATATCCGGCCGCGCGCCGGATAGGAATGCCAAAGCCAACTTGCCCATGCGAATATCAAGATCCTCAATGCCCGCGCCGTAACCGCTCATATCGAGTGGATAGAAATCGTTAATTTCGATGTGCTGGCGTCGGTAGTATCTTTCACCTGCCCAGAACCTGGCTTGCGGCTGGCTCTGTAGCACGTTGCCGGCTTGAATGAAGGCCTCGCGTAACCGGAACTGGTCGTTTCCGATGCCGCCGGAGAAATTAGTAAAATTCGCAGAATTCGTGGTGTTGGCTTCCACCATAACTTCTGTTTTCATCCAGGCTTTATCAGAGCTGCGCTCTGGGTTTAGCCAATTATTGACGAAGATCAGTTCAGCGTAGGTTTCTGCTTCATTACCCAGGCGGTATTTCGCACCCGCCCCGGGCGCTTGGAATGCAACCTGTTGACCGCCGTCGCTGTTCAGCCCATAACCGGAGCGAAAATATCCGTGAAATTCAAAGCTGCGCATCTGTTCCTGCAGCTTGGCAATCTTTGTGTCTGAGTCGCGCAGAAGGTCGTACATCGGATCCGCTGACAGTTGACCCTGGAACTTCGCACTGGCCTGATCTGATTCAAGGATGGGAGTTCTAGCTGCTTTCTCGGTCAACTTCTCCGCCGAGATTGCTCCATCTTTCGCCGTTCCGCTGGCTTCTTTCTGCTTCTCGATTTGCTGTTCAAGTGCTGCAATGCGGCCCTGTAGCTGCTGTGTCGTCTCTTCGTACTGCCGTTTAAGCCCCTGCAGTTGCTGCTGCAGGTCTTCAGGTTGCTGTGCAGATGCTGACAGGACTCCCCAAAGAGTCAGCGCGACGGCGCAAGCGAGCCGTACCGGACTTCGCCGGCGACCGTACTCGTGAGAAGAATTAAATCCGAGGTTGGGAATAAGACACCGACCAAGGACGCGGAGCTTAATCGTCAGGGATTGCTCACCCTGCTTGCAATTCGGTTTTCGTGTCGAAAGCCTCATCCAAATTGCCTCCAATTTCGGGCCTATCAAATGCAATTGGTGTGCCAACTTCACCTGGTCGTTCGAACCGCTCCACTGACGTGCGCAGACCGCTCCAACTGAATCGCGAATTGCTGTTGCCTATACTCCGCAAAAGACTGACTTCCCCGGCGTGATTTCTTAGTTTGTTTTAGCTTCTTCCCACTTTCAGTCCTCCAATCGACGTAGCCAGACGAGGGCTGAGCAGCCCACCATCAGTTGCCCACATTCGGACAAAGCCCGTATTGGGGCACGCCGAGCTTTCCGCGGCGGCCCATGTCCGCCAATCGGAAGCGGTTAGTACTTTGTGTCTGTTGGCATTCAAGTTGCACGAGTAAAGACGATGCGGAGAAGTGGCAGACCGGCACGAAAGTCTATAAATGAACCTGTTGGCGATCCCTGCACACGCCGATAAACGTCGCACCTCAACCCACAGGAACGCAAGCGGCCTCTAAAGAGACGGGCCGACCGAAGAGGCAGAAAACCAGGAGGCAGAACAACGATGGGCAAGAAATCCAAAAACAAAAAGAAACAAGAATCAAGGCTGGACAGCAACACGCAAGAGTCCAGCGTCAACGGCCAACCGAAGATCGGCAAAAATAAGATCGGCAAAAATGAGTACGAGGCCGAGCTTTTCAAGCTCCAAGTTGAACTGGTCAAGCTCCAGGACTGGGTCAAGACGACCAACGCCCGCATTGTGATTATTTTCGAAGGACGAGACGCTGCCGGCAAAGGCGGGATGATCAAACGCATCATGGAGCGTGTGAGCCCGCGCATCTTTCGCGTGGTAGCCCTCCCCTCGCCGACCGAGAGGCAGAAGACGCAGCTCCCTGCCCAGCGCTACATTGAACAACTGCCTGCCGGAGGTGAAGTGGTCATCTTCGACCGGAGCTGGTATAACCGCGCCGGTGTTGAGTATGTGATGGGCTTTTGTACCGAGGAAGAGCACAGAGAATTTCTCAGGGACTGTCCCATCTTCGAGGGCTTTCTGATCAGCCAGGGCATCATTCTTCTGAAATACTGGCTTGAAGTATCGGAAAAGGAACAGCACAAGCGCTTCCTCGCGCGAATTGAAGATCCTTCCAAGCGCTGGAAGCTTAGTCCGATGGACCTGGAATCGCACCGCCGTTGGTACGACTACTCACGCGCGCGGGATGCAATGCTTGCAGCCACGGATACGGTAGCGTCGCCCTGGTACATCGTACCGTCCGACGACAAAAAACGTGCCCGCCTGAACTGCATTGCGCACATACTCAGCAGCATCCCGTACGAGGAGATTCCTTATACGCCTCCCAAGCTTCCGCCAAGACAAAAACCCAAAGGGTACGTAGAGCCGAAGCAGAAGCATCGAATCGTTCCGCAGCGCTGATAGGCCTGCAGCATGTTATTCCTGGACATGGCTCTCGGTCTCCGTCATGGCGAGTTGGCTGGCCTCAAGTCGGAGGACAATCAAGTTTGAGAAAGTTTTTGTCAACGGAGGGCGGAGCAAAAAGCGTGAACCATGCCTGACCCTATTTTCGGCTTCGTAGCCACTTTCATCGCGCCACGTACCACCAAACGACGAATCCGCAAGCCCCGTAAAGAGCCGCGACCACTAACCAACAAACCAGCGCGAAGACTCTTTCACTCAGCTTTTCTTTGTCGTAGGTAAGAATCAGGAACGGCTGGTCATTGTCAGTCATCCCAATGCTTATGCCCCTAAGCCTTTTCAGCTCGGAGGTGTCGACTTGAAATTCGCTGAACATTTGTGGCTCCGCTGAATTTTCAAAAGATCGCCGGCAGGCGACATGACTACCGCTGGGAAAAGCCGTGTCGTAACGTCGACCGTCTCCAGATCAGTGCTGTCGAGTTTCCGGCGCTGCTCGACGGCAAGTTTTCGAATGCGACTGCTACTGGGCTGCTTAGCGCGGTTGAAGCAGTTGTCACCTACTGCGATTGCATGCTCCGGAAAATCTCGAACAGGCCTTTTCAATCGCGTCCGAACCATCCTGCCGGCCGGCAACTTTGCATTCACCAGCAATAAGGACCAGGCCGAGATCAATTTTGATTGCCCTTTTCACACGTCTTAAAGGATTCCTAGATCGGTTTGCAGCATTACGCGCCGCATACGCTGCGGTTTGTGGCATAGCTTGCGATATGAAACCCTTAAGACATGCACAGTCCTGGCCGGGTGCGCTGTGACAAGTCCACTTTCACGATACGAATACTGCCTTTCCTTTGTCTCGCAAGTCCCTTAAGAAGCTGCGAACCCGATTGTTCGTCACCTCGCTCCCTTTCGGCGGGTCGACCTCGGATACTTGAGTAATCTTCACCAGCCTGTATTGCCGGGAGGGTCGGGCTTTGCTGGCACAGCCGGAAATTGGCTGAGAAACAGCAGAGAGCTGGTCAATAATGGCAATCGCCTTCTTGCGAGGAACGTTTTTTGTCTCATTCCATCGGTACCCGCATCGAGGACGAACCGCCTAACAAAACGGTCGGACTAAGCACAGCGTTCGAGAAATCAAGGACCCCAAACATGATCGCGAACGAACTCAGCGTATCGACCGGGCAGCATGGCCATGGAGGCGCGACTTCGAGCTTCGCGTCGCATGGTTTGCCCACTCCCACTCTGCAAGCCAGTTTTTGCTGCATCTTCCTTCACATTGGAACTCCGACATCCGCCCGCCATACTGCGGACAGACCAAATTAATGATCGAGGAAATGATGCGCTCGTTTGATTCGCTCGGTAATGTAGCTGCATTTCTCATAGTCACTCTCCTATCCAGAAACCTCAAGACTGTACGAGGGACAGACACGTGCCACAAACAACGGAAATGTGCCGCGCGGTTTTTCCGCGCTTAGTAACATGCGCTCCGAACTGGTTGGCTGCGGAGTCCGTCTCGGCACAATGCCTGCCACCTCGCTCAATTCATGAGAGTGCAAGTTCAACGCCAATTCCGTACCGCTTATCCTTCGGAACGCCGTTGTCCTGCTCTCCCCGTCCATTAGCAATGCAAGTTATATGCCAATGCTTACAGCCGCTTATCTGATTGATAGGACGTTCCATGTTGCAGGAATGAATTCAGCCGGTTTGCCTCAATAGTGTCATTGTCCGCATTTGGGCAGATGCGGTCGGGGTTAACTGAGCGGATGGAAGAATAGACGACGGAGGACTAGTCGAAAGGAGATTCCGGACACCTTCTTTACCGGAAGTACGCCCTTTACGGGAAATACGCGTTGTTGTCGCGCCCGGATCTTGCTGCCTTGTTCTGCCCATTTGCAGTGGGGATCGTTGGCCTCTCTAGCTCTTAAATTTTCCCTGACG
>Ga0209580_10000608_pt1 | contig 18509 bp, 12 predicted proteins | sample Coa_R1_5_FD_187153 | JGI IMG/M metagenome (GOLD analysis project Ga0209580, IMG submission 187153) | Surface soil microbial communities from Centralia Pennsylvania, which are recovering from an underground coalmine fire - Coalmine... | ecosystem: Environmental > Terrestrial > Soil >... | reverse complement strand
CCGGCTACTTGCTCGGAGTTTCGTACACGCACCGGCTGGTTTTCGACCTGCATGAAGAAGACACCTATTGGTGTACGGCCGATGTCGGCTGGGTGACCGGCCACAGCTACATTGTTTACGGCCCCCTCTGCAACGGCGCGACCACTGTCATGTATGAAGGCGCGCCGAACTATCCGCGCGAAGACCGCTTCTGGAGCATCATTGAAAAGTATCGGGTGAACGTCTTCTACACCGCGCCCACCGCGATTCGCGCTTTCATCAAATGGGGCGACGACTGGCCGAACCAGCACGATCTTTCCAGCCTGCGCTTGCTGGGCACGGTGGGCGAGCCGATCAACCCCGAAGCGTGGATGTGGTATCACGAAGTGATCGGCAAAGGCCGCTGCCCGATTGTGGACACCTGGTGGCAAACGGAAACGGGCGCGATCGTGATTTCACCACTGCCGGGCGCAATTGCCACGAAACCCGGCTCCGCCACCCGGCCATTGCCGGGCATCATCGCCGAAGTTGTGGATCGCGCGGGGAAGGAGGTGCCGCGGAACACCGGCGGACTGCTCGTCGTCCGCCGGCCCTGGCCAAGCATGTTGCGCACCGTGTACGGCGACGACGAGCGTTACAAGCAGCAATACTGGAGCCAGGTGCCGCATAGCTATTTCACGGCCGACGGCGCGCGCATGGATGAAGACGGCTACGTCTGGATCATGGGCCGCGTGGATGACGTGCTGAATGTCAGCGGGCACCGGCTCAGCACGATGGAAGTGGAAAGCGCGCTGGTGCATCATCCCAAGGTAGCCGAGGCCGCCGTGGTGGGCCGGCCGGATGAAATCAAAGGCGAGGCGATTTGCTGCTTCGTCACCCTCCTCGGCGGTCAAAAGCCTTCGGATGAGCTGAAGAAGGATCTCCAATCGCACGTGGTAAAAGAGATTGGCGCCCTGGCCAGGCCCGACGACATTCGCTTCACCGATGCGTTGCCCAAAACCCGCTCCGGTAAAATTATGCGGCGGTTGTTGCGCGACGTGGCCGGCGGCAAAGCCACCACGCAGGACACCACGACGCTGGAAGACCTCAGCGTACTGGCCCGGTTGCGGGAGGAAGAGGAAGGGTGAGGTTTCGCAAGTATTACAAGATCTTTCGCGTCGCACTCATTGAGCGACTGACCTACCGCAGCGACTTTTTGCTCACGAGCGGCCTGCGCTTGTTGCCGATGGTCACGACGATCCTTCTCTGGAGCGCTGTCTACGGCCTCGATTACGACAAAGAGATCGGCAACTTCCGCCTGACCGAGATGATTGCCTATCTGCTACTGGTCCACATAAGCCGCATGTTTTCCAGTATGCCGGGCCTTGCAGCCGGCATCGCCATCGACATCCGCGAAGGCACGCTCAAGAAATACCTACTTCAGCCCATCGATATGTTGGGCTATCTCATCACCTATCGCGTGGCCCACAAAATTGCCTATATCGTCACTTCATTCCTTCCGTACGCCGTGCTGTTCTTCCTCTGCCGCGACTACTTCGAGCGATTCCCAGATGCACAAACTTTGGCCGCGTACGTGGTTTCGTTGCTGCTGGCCTACGTGATCGGCTTCTATTTCGAGGCCTGCATCGGCATGATCGGCTTCTGGATGCTGGAAGTGACCTCGCTTTTGTATATCGTGAACACGCTGAACTTTTTTATTTCCGGGCAGATGTTTCCCATTGATCTCTTGCCCCGGCCGGCCGTACGGGTGCTGAAGCTGATGCCGTTTCAGTACATGGCCTATTTCCCGGCCGCCGTGTTTCTGGGAAAGATCCGGGGCGAAGCCCTGTGGCAAGGACTGCTGGCGGAAGCCGCGTGGGCGCTGGGCCTATTCCTGTTGGCCAGAACCTTGTTCCATTTTGGTTTGCGGCGCTATAGTGCCTATGGAGGCTGATGAGTCTTATCGGCCATAAAGGGACCTGCGCAGGAAGTTGAATGGGGAATGTCTTTCGCTACGTCCGCCTCTGGTTTGCCTTCGCACGCTTCGCCTTACTTGGCGAACTCGCGTTCCGCGGCAACTTCATCATGAAGATGCTCGTGGAGATCCTTTGGCTCGTTATCTTGTTGATGTTTTATCGCACCATCTTTGCCAGCACGAAACTCGTGGCGGGCTGGCGGCAGGATCAATACCTGTTTTTCGTGGGCTGCTACTTCGCACTGGAAGGGTTGATCGAGACGCTTTTTCTGGAAAACTGCCAGGATTTTTCGAATCAGGTGCGCACCGGCAATCTCGACGCTTCGCTGCTCCAACCGCTGGATGAGCAATTCCTGGTGAGTTGCCGGAAGATCGACTGGTCCACCGTACCGAACTTCCTGATGGGCGCCGGCGTGATGATCATGTCGCTGGCCGAAAACCCGGAGTGGCGCTTTAATCCCTGGCAGCTGCTTATTTTCGTGGCGGTTTTCTTTTGCGCATTATTGCTTGCTTATAGCTTCCTGCTGATTCTTACCTCGTCGGCGGTGTGGATGATCCGCAATCAAAGCCTGATGGAACTGTGGTGGCTCTTTAGCAGCCTGATGCGGTATCCCCGTGAGATTTTCCAAAGCAACTGGGCCTGGCCCATTGGCTGGGTGTTTACATTTCTGTTGCCGGTGATGCTGGTGATCAACGTTCCCGCCAACGTAATGGTGCGCACGCTGGAGCCGGAGAACGTGCTTTTCATCGCGGTGGCCACCGTCATTATGCTGGGAGTGAGCCGCTGGTTCTTCTGTCGCGCCTTGCGGCGCTACCGCAGCGCCAGTAGTTAAAAATCAAAGCCGCTTGCCGCGTTGCAGGAGAACTCTATGCCCGCGTTGACTCAAAGTAACATCCCCAATTATCCTTGCCGCCGCGGCAAGGTCCGCGACGTGTATGACCTTGGCGACAAGCTCGTCATCGTCGCGACCGACCGCATTAGCGCCTTCGACTGGGTCTTGCCGACGCCGATCCCCGACAAGGGGCGCTTACTTACCGGCATGACCGTGTTCTGGCTCGAAATGCTCGGCGTGCCGAATCACCTGCTCAGCCTGAAGCTCGCCGACATGGGCCCGGAATTCGCCGCGCAGCGCGAAGCGCTCGAGGGCCGGTCGATGTTGGTGCGCAAGACGAAAGTGGTTCCAATTGAATGCGTGGTCCGCGGCTACCTGGCCGGCTCCGGCTGGAAGGAGTACCGGCAAAACAGCAAGGTCTGCGGCATTCCATTGCCGGCGGGCTTGCGCGACAGCGACCGCCTACCGCAACCAATCTTCACGCCGGCTACAAAGGAAGAGTCGGGGCACGATATCAATATTTCTTTCGAGCGCATGTGCGAACTGGTCGGCAAAACCACGTCGGAAACCCTGCGGCAAAGGAGTCTCGACATCTATTCGCGCGGCAGCGCGCATGCGCAATCGCGCGGCATTATCCTCGCTGATACGAAATTCGAGTGGGGCACGTTGCCGAATGGCGAGATCATCTTGATCGACGAAGTGCTGACGCCGGATAGCTCGCGCTTTTGGCCCGCCGATCAATATCGGCCGGGAAGCGGGCAGCCTTCCTTCGACAAGCAATTTGTCCGCGACTGGCTCGAGCAATCCGGCTGGGACAAGAACAGCACACCGCCCGAATTGCCCGCGGACGTGGTGGAGCGCACGCGCGCCAAATATGTCGAAGCCTACGAACGGCTTACCGAGAAGAAGTTCTGAGCATGGACCTTGCCGAGACGGTTAATCTGCAAGATTTCGAAATTCTGGCTCGCCAGCGCCTGGCGGCCGACGTCATCGGCTTCATCGCTAGCGGCGCTGCCGATGAGATCACGCTCCGCCGGAACCGCCATGCTTACGACGACATTTTTCTGTGCTACCGCGTTCTTCGCGGGGTCGGAAAGCGCGATCTCACGACGACTCTCTTCAAAAAAAAGGTCAGCTTTCCGGTGCTGATCGCGCCCACGGGCTTCCACAAGCTCATTCATGCCGACGGCGAAATCGGCATGGCCCGAGCTGCGGCGCAAGCAGGCACAATCATGGTTGTTGCCACGATGGCCAACACGCCGCTCGAAGATGTGCGAGCCGCCGTCGCCGGGCCGATGTGGTTTCAGCTTTATGTGTATAAGGATCGCGGTGTCACACGCGCGCTGTTGGAGCGGGCGGAAGCGGCAGGTTATGACGCGATCCAGGTCACCGTCGATTTGCCGGTGCTGGGCCGCCGGGAAGCGCAGATTCGCGACCGCTTCGGCCTGCCCTCGCATCTGCGATTGGCGAATCTCGAAAGCGCCGGCTTCGGCGAATTATCCAGCGTATTCGCGGATTCCGGCATTGCCGCCTACACCACGCGCTTGCTTGACAGCTCGTTGACTTGGAAAGACATAGAATGGTTCAAATCCATATGTAAGTTGCCCATGCTGGTGAAAGGCATTGTGCGGGCCGATGATGCCCGCATTGCGGTCGAGAGCGGCGCTGACGGAGTTGTGGTGTCGAATCACGGCGGCCGGCAACTCGATACTTCGATTGCCACGATCCGCGCGCTCGCGGAAGTGGCCGAAGCGGTCGGCGATCGCGCTGTAGTTATGGTCGACGGCGGCATCCAGCGCGGCACCGACGTTATCAAAGCACTCGCCCTCGGCGCCAAAGCAGTCCAAATCGGCCGGCCGACGCTCTGGGGCCTCGCAGTCGGCGGCCAAGCCGGCGTCGAGCGCGTGCTCGAGTTGCTGAAGTTGGAGTTCGACCTGGCGATGGCGTTGTGCGGCTGCGCGTCGATTGTGGAAGTGAAGCGCGACTTGATTGCGTAGATAGATTCCACGCGAAGACGCAGAGTGCGCAAAGAAAAGAGTCTGATTTTCCTTTCTTTACTTTGCGTCCTTTGCGTCTTCGCGGTCAAGTGCTTTTCCCCAATAGACCGACACCGGCGAACCGGCCGCCAACATTACAGAATACGGCTCCGCATCGGCGAGAAAGGCCCATTCTGGGCCGTAAAGTCCGGCCCAGTCCCAATCGATGTCCCACTCACTCACCGGAAAGATTTCCCAGACCGGATGCACGACTCGGTAGCTCTTGGTGCGCCCATTGCGCGTCTGGCCGAAGCCCCACTCATGTTCCTTGAAGAAATGCTCGCTGCTTTCCGGCCCCGGCAGCAACGCCGGCTTATGGGCTTTGGCCCGGATGACATTCATGCGGTCTGGCGAGTCCACGCGGTGATCAATCGTAATTCCGGTGGCGGACTCGGTTGCCATGCTCCTCATCGGCATGGTCTGATACGGCTCGTTGTAAAGAGTCCGCGCCATCCACGCGACGAATCGCAAGGGCACGATTTCGCGGATGAAGACCACGCCGCGCCGCTCGCCATGGCAAACGTAGAAGCGAAGGTTGACCTCGGGGAAACTTCGGAAGCCCGGCCACGGAACTCCGATGACTCTCGTATCAACAAAATCAATTGCCACCAGGCTTACAAAGCATTTCTCTTCGCGGTAGTCTAGTTCGAGCCCTTCCGGCAAGCGCGGCAATAGCAACTCCTTCGGCACCGCATAGGTGGCCAGGAAAATATTCGACCAGCGGGCAGTGAGGAATTTCATAGCTGCTCCGGTGACGCCGCAAGGGGCATTCTACGGATCGATTCCGATTCCGTATAATTGCGATGTTTCCTTCAATCTTGCGAGGCTAAGATCATGCCGGAGCTTCCGTATCGAATTGTGGTCGGGCTGGAAGTCCACGTTCAACTGCTCACGAAAACCAAGCTCTTCTGCGGCTGCCTAAATAAGTTCGGTCTGCCGCCCAACTCGGCCACTTGCCCGGTCTGCCTGGGCATGCCCGGCGTGCTGCCCGTCATGAACCGCAAAGCCTATGAGTTGGCCCTGAAGGCGGCGTTGGCCCTCAATTGTGAGATAGCGCGCTTCACCAAGTGGGACCGCAAGAATTACTACTACCCCGATTTGCCCAAGAACTATCAGATCAGCCAGTATGACCTGCCCATGAGCCACGAAGGCTGGCTCGAAATCAATGCTGCGGCCGATCCGAAGAAGGAGTACAAGCCGAAGCGTGTGGGCATCATCCGTGCACATTTGGAAGAGGATGCCGGCAAGAATCTGCACGACGAATCCGGCCAGGGTGGGGTGAGCCGGGTGGACCTGAACCGCACCGGCACGCCACTGTTGGAAATCGTCAGCAACCCGGAGATCAGCAGCGGCCACGAGGCGGTTGCGTACCTGCAAGAACTGCGGCTTATGCTGCGCGAACTTGGCGTCTCCGACTGTGAGATGCAAGAAGGCAGTCTGCGCTGCGATGCGAATGTCAACATTCATATGGACGGGGCCGGGGGGAAACCGATCGCGACTCCGTTGGTCGAGGTGAAGAATCTAAATAGCATCCGCGCCGTCGAGCGCGCGATCAACTACGAAGCCGAACGGCAACACAAGGCCTACCACGATCCGAGCGACAAGGATTACTACCAGAAGAAATTCGGCGAGGTATCGAAAGCAACGGCTGGCTGGATCGACGAGCGCGGCATTACCCGCATGCAGCGCCGCAAGGAAGAAGCGTCGGACTATCGCTACTTCCCGGAGCCCGATTTGGAGCCGGTAGAGGTAGACGACATCTGGCTGAACAAGGTGAAAACCGAAATGGGTGAACTCCCTGCTCACCAGCGACAGCGGCTGCAATCAGATTACAGTCTTTCGATTTATGACGCGAACGTGCTGGCCGGCCAGGGCCGAGCGACGGTGGCTTATTTCGAAGAAACGGCCAAGCTTTGTGGCGATTCCAAGGCAGCCAGCAACTGGCTTAGCAATCAGGTGTTGGCCTGGCTAAATGAAAACAAGCGAGCTATCGACGAGTTCCCGCTTAAACCCGCGGCCTTGGCAGATCTGATTGGCCAGGTGAAAACCCGAGGGTTGAACAATCAACTCTCGCGCGATGTCTACACCAAAATGGTCGAAACCGGCGAATCGGCCGAAAAGGTCATCGCGAAGTCCGGCATCAAGTCGTTCAGCGACGACGAACTGCGCGCCATCATTCAAAAGGGCATCGCGGACAATGGCAAAGCCGTGGCGGACTACAAGAAGGGCAATACCAAAGCCATCGATCGCATCAAGGGCGTGGTCATGAAGGAGACAAAGGGCCAGGCGCGAATGGATGTAGTGCAGAAGTTGCTGGAGGAGGAACTGGCGAAGGTGTGAGAGGGCGATGGTATGATCGAAGGCGAAGGAGGTGGAGCGTTCATCCATGGGCAATCGTTCTTAGTTGTACACCTGGAAAACTTGCTTACTACAATCCGGAATCGCCGCACGCCGGATTCATTCTGGAGACAAAGCGCTGATACATTGAAATCAATTGGAGGTCCACAAGGAGTTTGTGCTGGTCGCAGGCCTACATGCGCGCCGCGGCCGATGTTTATCTTTCCTGATGCCATTTTTGTCTTTTGAAGACGACCTTTCATCCATTCTTCTCCTTCATTTCGCCGAAATCCCTGCCGCCGCCCGTAACATCAAACGCCAGACGATGAAATTATTTCCGCCGCCAATGGACTTATTGATAGAGGCGCGATCCGAGGCTTCTGGGATTCTCACCGCTTTCCAAACTCTGGAACAGGAAGGTTACGATGAAACTGCGTTTGCTGATGCTAATGGCCACCGTGCTGGCGTCCGGAATCGGCCTCGGGGCGACCCAGAGATACTTTTGCGCCGTATACGACGTTGATCTCACGGATGCCAGACTATGGAAACAATTGGATGGCGGCGGGAACGAAGCCAGCGCGGCCAATGAGAAACGAGTACTAATGGTCATGGGCAAGATGAGCGTGAAAGACGCTATGGTTCGGAAGTTGGTCAGCGGGGAAATCACCTTGCAGCAAGCAGCCGCTCGGTTTGTCGAGGTCAACAAAGACAGCGAACTCTATTTTGTCGGCCTTCGCTCCAAGTATACGAGTATCGAAATCAATGAAGCGGTTTATCGTAACGTACTCGAATGGGTTGAAGCGAATTATGAAACCGACCCCAACTACGAGCGGATCCGGGAGCGCCTGGAGAACGAACTGGAAGTCTGCAGGAAAGCAGATTTCCCGTTGCCACTTGTGCCACTGCAAGCCAAGGTGAGAACCGAATAGTTGCACGATCCCTCATCTCGTCACAGAAATCCCTGCTCTAACGCAACCCGCCGATTGCAATCGGCGGGTTTTGTTTCTAACATGCGCTAATAAGCACCTTTTGGGAGAGCAGATATGGCAACCGCAATTGCGCCAGGCACGTCGACCAAAATGCAAAAGAAAATGTTTATCGATGGCCAGTGGTGCGACGCCGAAAACGGCCGCACGCTAGGCGTCATCAACCCGGCCACGGAAGAAATCGTTGCCGAAGTCGCCTACGGCGGCCAAGCCGAAACCCGGCGAGCGTTGGAAGCCGCGCATACGGCGATGCCGGCTTGGATGAAACTCACCGCCTGGGAGCGCGCCAAGGTCCTGAAGAAGACCGCGGATCTGATGCGCGAACGGGCCGACGATATCGCCCGCACGCTCACCGTGGAGCAGGGCAAACCCGTGGCCGAGGCGAAGGCTGAAGTGCTGCATTCCGCGGACACGTTTGAATGGTTTGCGGAAGAAGGCAAGCGGGCCTACGGGCAGATCATTCCGAACAGTGCAGCGGGCAAAAGGCACATCACGATCAAACATCCCGTCGGAGTCGTGGGCGCGATCTCGCCGTGGAACTTTCCGGTCACGTTGCAGGCGCGCAAAATCGCGCCGGCCCTCGCCGCCGGCTGCACCATCGTGAGCCGGCCCGCGAGCCAGACACCCCTCTGCCTGATCCAGGTGTTCGAATGTATGATCGAGGCTGGCCTGCCCAAAGGCGTAGCCAACTTGGTCATCGGCACCGCCCAGGAAATGGCTGATGAGTTTTTGGACAACCGAATTTGCCGGAAGATCAGTTTTACCGGCTCCACGGAAGTCGGCAAGCAACTTATGCGTGGGGCGGCGAATCAGGTGAAGCGACTCAGCCTGGAGCTGGGCGGCCACGCGCCCTTCATTGTCTTTCCCGATGCCGATGCCGAGGTCGTGGCCAAGGCCGCGGTCATTGGCAAGTTCCGCAACAACGGCCAAGTGTGCATTTCGCCGAGCCGTTTCTTTGTACACAAGGATATCTCGAAGAAATTCACCGAGGCCACGGTGGAATTCGCGCGCGGGCTCAAGCTCGGCAACGGCCTGGAGCCGGGTGTCGAAATTGGGCCCATGTTCGAGAAGAAAGCGCTCTCCGCCACGCAGGAGTTGATCACCGACGCCACCAAGACCGGCGCCAAAGTCCTTACCGGGGGCAAGCGTTCGGAGCGCTTTGAGCGTGGCTACTTCTTCGAGCCAACCGTGCTCACGAATTTGTCGCCGGAAGCCAAGATCATGACCGAAGAGCCGTTCGCCCCGGTGATGCCGTTGCTCGACTTCCACAAGCTCGATGACGTGATTGCCGCTGCGAACAATACTCGCTATGGCCTGGCTGCCTACGTCTTCACCAACGATCTGACGGTGATGTGGCGCATGGCTGAGGGAATCGAAGCCGGCATTATTGGCCTCAATGATCCAGTTCCTGCCACGCCGCAATGCCCCTTCGGGGGTATGAAAGAAAGCGGTCTGGGCCGTGAACTCGCCCATGAAGGACTCGAAGCATACCTGGAAACGAAGTACGTGAGCATTAAGTTGCGGGATTGATAGACTCGCTTCTTTGGAGCCGGAAGCGCAAGCGCCCGGATGAGGAATAGCGTCCTTCCATCCACGCGCTTGCGCTTCCGGCTCAAACAGCTAATGCAAGCAGACAGTCGGGGTGGTCTACCCAATTTGCGTAAAATCGTCTTGAACACACTTCCACTTTTTTCCTTGACAGAATCGCGCTTCGACTCTATGGTCCGACCTTCACGGTAAACCCGACATTTACAGGGATGCGCCCGGCCGGTACGGGGATAAGGCTGGGAACCATTGCTTCAGCAATCCGGGTTTGGGGGGCGCCCATGAAAGTGCGCTGGCTGATTGTGCTCTTGGGGCTTGGCTTGGTTGGCTGCTTACATCCAAAATTCCGGCCGCAGTCGCCCGACGATGCGGAAGCGAAGGAAGCCCAGGAGCGAACCATTGGCGACGTTTCCAAGGTAGCCAATGTGGAACCGACGTCTGTTTTCGGAGTCGGCCTGGTTGTAAACCTCAATGGTACCGGCGGCGGGCTGCCCCCGTCCAGCGATTATCGCACCACTCTCGAAAACGATTTGAAAGCCCGGGGCGTGCGTGATATCAACGGCATGTTGAGTTCGCCCAATAACACCATGGTCATCGTCACCGCCGAAATACCGGCCGGCTCGCGCAAGGGCGATCCCCTTGATGCGATCATCACGCTGCCGGACCAGAGCCGCTGCACCAGTCTCAAGGGCGGCTATTTGGTGCAGTGCGAGCTGTACAACTACGAACTCGCCAAGCGCGTAAACCCCAACGCCCAGGGGAACAAATCACTGCGGGGGTACAAGCTGGCCATGGCCGAAGGCCGGGTCCTAGCCGGCATGGAAGGCAAGGGACAGGTACGGGCTGAAATTAGCCAGACGAAGCCTGTCGGCGAGCGCGAAGACGACGACGATTCGCCAAAACTTGGCCGTGTGTGGGGCGGTTGCACTTGCCTGGAATCGCCGCCACTGGCCCTGGAATTGAACACCGACCAGCAGCAGGCGCGTATTGCCGCCCGCGTTGCCGAACGCATCAATGAGACCTTCCCCGGCGCCCGTATCGGCAACGACCAGCTTGCGTCGGCCAAGAATCGCTCGCTTATTATGCTCGGCGTGCCGAGCCAGTACCGGCATAACTTGCCGCATTATTTGCGCGTGGTGCGCGCCATTCCGCTCGATCACGTGCCGCCGAAAGATGGGCCGTATCGTCGCAAACTGGCTGATCAATTGCTTGACCCAGCCCACACGCTTTCGGCGTCCATCCGGCTGGAAGCGCTGGGTGAAGACAGCGTGCCAGTGCTGAAGGCGGCTTTGAAAGAGCCGTCGTTCTTAGTCCGCTTCGCGGCGGCCGAGGCGCTGGCCTACATGCGCAAGCCGGCTTGCGGCGAAGAGTTAGCCCGACTCGCCAAGGAACAGCCCGTCTTGCGCGCCCACTGCCTAACTGCGCTGGCCTCGCTCGATGAATCCATTTGTCGGCGCAAGCTCGAAGAGCTGATGGGCGAGAAGGATGCCAAGCTCCGTTATGGCGCCTTCCACGGACTGCGAATAATGGACGATCGCGATCCGGAAGTCACCGGCACAAAGCTCAACAACTCCTACTGGCTGCATCAGGTCGCCAAGGATTCGCCGCCCATGGTTCACTATCTCACGAGCCGCCGGCCCGAGATCGTACTCTTCGGCGACAGCCAAATGCTCGTCGCGCCGTTCCGGTTGGCCGTAGGTGAAGAGTTTACCGTTACCGCGAATCGAGACGACACGGTGTGCACGATCAGCCGCTTCTCGGCCACCAAGAGCGTGGCGCACCGCCAGTGTTCCATGAACCTGGCCGATATCTTGCAAAACCTCGCTGAATTGGGCGGCATGTACACGGACGCCGTGGACCTGCTGCAAAAGGCCGATCAGCAAGGCCGCCTGAGCTGCGAAGTCTTTGCCGATGCCATGCCGAAGGCGAAAGATGTACAAGAGCTCGATCAGATCGGCAAGGATCCGAAGCTTCGCGCCAATGTTGGCGCCATGCCGAACCTGTTCCAGGCGGAGCAATAATGCGACAATAGAATGCAAAGCAACGGATTGAGTTTAGCCGCGAGGCGAAGCCGAACGCTCGGCTATCGCCTCGCGGCTAAACGGCTTTGAGGTTCGCCATGCTCCAGCGCCTGGAATTGATCGGTTTCAAGAGCTTTGCAGATAAAACCATCTTCGACTTCTCCCCGGGACTGACGGCCATTGTCGGGCCCAATGGTTCCGGGAAAAGCAACATCATCGACGCGGTGCGCTGGGTCCTGGGCGAGCAGAGCGCCAAGAGCCTGCGCGGTGGCGAAATGGCCGACGTCATTTTCAACGGCTCGAGCACCCGCCGCAGCCTCGGCATGGCCGAGGTGACGATGACCTTCGACAACTCGCGCAAAATCCTGGCCGTGGATGCCGAGGAAGTGCAGATCACGCGGCGCGTTTACCGCGATGGGCAAGGCGAATACCTCATCAACCGGCAGCCGAGCTTGCTGCGCGAGATCAAAGACTTGTTCCTCGGTTCCGGGGCTGGGCAAGGAGCCTATGCGATCATCGAGCAAGGCCGGGTTGACGCCTTGTTACAGGCTTCCCACAAGGAACGGCGCGCGCTGTTCGAGGAAGCGGCCGGCATTAGCCGATTCAAGGCCCGGAAGGTCGAAACGCTGCGCAAGCTCGAGCACGTGGAACAGAATCTTTCCCGCTCCCGGGATATTCTGGCCGAAGTCGAAAAGCAACTCCGCTCGGTGCGCCTTCAGGCCGCCAAGGCGCAGCGTTACCAGGAATACAACGAGCGCCTGCGCGAGTTGCGCATCGATCTGGGGCTGAGGGATTATCACGAATTAACCGTTCAACTTCAGGCAGAAGAACAACTGCTCGAACAGCTTCGGCAAGAGTTGCAACAGACCGTGGCGGACTCAGCCCGGCAGGAAGATTCGCTGCGCCGCATCGATGCGCTGCTGGCGGGGCTGGAAGAGCAGTTGCATGAAGTCGAAGCGCGGCTTGCTCTTGCCCGGCAGCAAATTGCCGCGGAAGACGCCACGCGAAGTTTTGAAACCAATGCCGCTTCCGAATTGGAATCGGAATTGACGCTAGGCCGGCAACGCCGCTTGCAATTGGCTGCGCGCATTTCGGAGACGGCCGCTGCCGCGGCGCAAGCACGATCGGAATGGCAAGCCGGCGAAGCGAAGGGCGCCGAGCGCCGCGAGCACACCCATGCCCTCGAAGACCGGCTCGCAGCGGTGAAAGGCGAATTGTCGCAACTTCGGCTCCAGGTTGAGGCCGACCGTTCCGAACATCTGGAGCGGATGCGACAAACGGCCAGGTTGCAAAACGACGTAACGAGCTTGAGGACGCGATTGGATAACCTTTGCGCCCGGCGCGACGGTTTGCAGCAACGCAGTGCTGCGGCTTCCGAGCATCTCGCTTGCCTCAATGTGGAACTGGATGAACTGCTGCAGCAAGAAACAAACCTACAGCAGCTATTGGCCGAAAGCCGAACGGAACTCGGTCGCCGGGAAGAAGAGCGCGAACTCCTGCGGAAGCAACTCGAAGAGGCCCGACAGCGGCTCGCGGAGTTACGGGTGCAACGCAGCGGACTGGCGAGTCGAATCGAACTCCTCGAACAACTTGAAAATCGGCACGAGGGCCTGGGCGCCGGCGTGCGCGAGGTCTTGGAACTTGTCGAACTATCGAAGCATGGCTCGCCCACGGTGGGCAAGCCAGCGCAGGATTGGAGCTTTATCCTCGGTCTGGTTGCCGATTGTCTCACCGTGCCGCGGGAACTGGCGCCGTTGATCGACCTGGCACTTGGCGATCTGGCTCAATGCTTTATCGTCCGGGATTCGGCCGCGCTCGATGCTGCTTTGGCCAGGCTCACCAAGCCGTTCGCTGGTCGCGTCGGGTTCATTCCCGTGGCCGCGCCGGCCGAGCACTCGTTGCTTGTGGTTGATTCGACAGAGGTGGGTCAACATGCGGAATTGCTGGTGCATTGCGACCGGCCCGACCTGGCCTCGCTTCCCCGCCAGTTGCTCGGAAAAACTCGGCTCGTGCCGGACCTTGCGACGGCCCGCAGCCTGGCGTGCATGCCCGAATCCGCCGGCTTGCGATTCGTAACCATGCAAGGCGAGCTGCTGGAAGCCGACGGCACCTTGACAGTGGGCGCGCATCACGCCGACACCGGCATCCTCTCGCGCAAGAGCGAAATGCGCGAACTGCGGCAACAGGCAATTGAACTGGACTACCGGATTACCGATGCCGACCAGGAGCAGGGCAACTTGAAGAATCGGGCCGATACATTGGAGCAGCCGATTATCGGGTTACAGGAAAAAATCTCCGAACTGATCGACGAAGCCCGCGAAATGAGCGTGCGCGTGAGCTTGCAACGCGAGAAACGCACGGACTTGCACGACGAAGTGGCCGTGAACCGCAACGAAATCGACATGCTTGTTCAAGAGATCAACGGCCTGGAAGTGAACTGGTGGGAAGCCAAGCAAAAGGCCGACGAGAGCGAGCAACATGCCCAGCGCATGCAACAGCGCATGGCCGAACTCGACCGCACCATTCGTGAACGCGAAATGGAGCGCTTGGAGCGCGAACACGAATGCTCTCAGGCGCGCGTAGAATGGGCCCGCATGGAAGAGCAACTGGCCGGCCTGCATGACCGGGCCGCACGCCTGGAATCGGAATGGAAGCAGCGGCAGCAGGAACTCGCAGGGGCGGAAAAACATGAGCGGGCCATGGATCAGCGGCTGCGCGAAAACCAGCTGACGCTGCTAAATGCCTCGGCTTGCCTGGCCGAATGCTTCTTGCAAAAGGAGCAGGCCGAACAGCAGATCACCGAACTTTCCCAAGAGCGCGACCAGCGCCGCGCGGAACGGCGGCAATTGGCGGACGAAGTCCAGAATTTCTCGCGCGTCCATCAGGAAGGGCAGAACCAGGCCCACACGCGTGAACTGCAAGCCAGCCAATTGCGCTCCCGCCGCGATGGCATCGCGGACCGGCTGCGCGAAGACTATCAGGTGGAACTGGGACACTTGTACGAACAATGGCGTGCAAATGCGGAATGGGGAATGCGGAATGCGGAATCGAATGTTGACTCGGAAACAGCGGCATCAGTTGCTGCTGGATCCTCGGGTATTCCGAATTCCGAGTCCCGAGTTCCGAGTTCTGAGGTTCAGAAAGAAATTGAAGAGTTGCGGCGCAAACTCTCTCGCCTTGGTGCTGTCAATCTCGAAGCCTTACAGGAATTGACTGACCTGGAAAAGCGCTCGACCGAATTGCAAACGCAGCACGACGACCTGACCCGGTCCCAGATGCAATTACTCGAAATCATCCATCGCATCAACCAGGACAGCAAGAAGCTATTCAGCGAAACTTTCGTCAGCATTCGCACCCACTTTCAGGAGCTGTTCCGCAAGCTCTTCGGCGGTGGTCTGGCCGACATTATCCTCGAAGATGAAAACGACCTCCTCGAGTGCGGCATCGAGATCAACGCACGCCCTCCGGGCAAGGAACTCCGCAGCATCTCGCTGATGAGCGGCGGCGAACGCACGCTGACCGCTATTGCGCTGTTGCTGGCGATCTTTCGCAGTAAGCCGAGTCCCTTCTGCTTGCTCGACGAAGTGGACGCCGCGCTCGACGAAGCCAACAATGTGCGCTTGGCCGGCGTGCTGCGCGAGTTCCTCGATATCTCGCAATTCATCGTCGTCACGCACAAGAAGCGCACCATGGCCGTCGCGGATATTCTTTACGGCATCACCATGCAGGAAGCCGGCGTGTCGCGGCAAATCTCGGTGCGCTTCGAAGATTGGCCGGAAGACGGTGAGAAAGAACCGGCCCGCGTGGCGGGGTAATAGGCCGCCCATTAACCTGCCGCCCAAGTCGTTGCCGAAACGGGCGAGGGGTTTCGCAGTTCGCGGCAACGACGGCAACGTGGCAACGAGTTGGTGACGGCTGGCGGATGGGTATTTTAAGTATGTAGCTAGAAAAGACTTGCGACCGAAGCATTCGTCCGGCCGAATTCCCGCCTGTCGTTGCCGGTTCGCGCAAAATGGGCCGCCCTGGTGGGCGCCTGCAACGAGTTGACCCTGCCTCAATTGGCATAGCTTGCCTCGCCGGTAAGGAGCCGTTAGCATCTCCCCATGTCTCGCAATCATGCCGACGCAACCAGCCTGGAATTATCCGGCTCCGGTTTCCGATTGAGTGAAGCTTGCCGCATCCTGCACGGGCAAGTCCAATCGCTTCAGGTCAGCGCGGCGGCCAAATCTCGCGTGGAGCGCTCACGCCGGGTACTCGAAGAATTGTTCTCCGGTGGCGAAACGATTTACGGCGTGAACACGGGCTTCGGAAAGCTCGCCAACCAGCGCATCGAGCCGCACGATATCCTGTCGCTGCAGCAGAATCTGCTGCGCAGCCACGCTGTCGGCATGGGCGCGCTACTGCCGCTCGGCATCGCTCGGTTGGCGCTGGCGCTGCGCATTCAGGCGCTGGTAAAAGGGTATTCCGGTGTGACGCTCGACCTCATGGAGGCATTGCTGGCCCTCTACAACCGCGGCGTGGTTCCCGCCATTCCCGAGCAAGGCAGCGTCGGCGCAAGCGGTGACCTCGCGCCGCTCGCGCATCTTGCCCTCGTTCTCATTGGCGAAGGCCATGCCTTTGTCACCAACCCCGGCCGCGATGCCGCAAACAGCGGGAAGAAGCCAAAACTGCTTAGCGGCCGGGCTGCGCTCAAGCGCGTGCATCTGGCGCCTTATCAATTGCAAGCGAAAGAAGGGCTGTCGCTGATCAACGGTACGCAGATCAGCACCGCGATCTTGGCGGAAGCTCTGATCCGCTGCCACGATCTGGCCAAAATCGCCGACATGGCCGGGGCCATGACCCTGGAAGCCACGCGCTGCTCTTTGAAACCGTTCGACGAGCGCATTCAGGAGATTCGCCCGCACCCCGGCCAAATTGCCAGCGCGGTCAACATTCGCAAGCTGATGAAGAAAAGCGAAATTTTGCCGGCCCACGCTCAATGCGGCAAGATTCAAGATGCGTACAGCATCCGCTGCCTGCCGCAAGTGCACGGCACCTTTCGCGATGCACTGGAGTATGTCACGCGAGTGGTGGAAATCGAAATGAATTCGGCCACCGACAACCCACTTGTGTTTGCCGACACGCGGGAAATCCTCTCCGGCGGCAACTTCCACGCCCAGCCGCTCGCGTTGGCTGCCGATGTCCTCGCCGCCGCGGCGACCGATCTCGGCAGCATCAGCGAGCGCCGCATCGAAAACCTGGTCAATCCGGACCTCAGCGGCCTACCCGGTTTCCTCACGCCGCACCCGGGGCTCAACTCCGGCATGATGATCGTGCAAGTCCTGGCGGCCGCGTTGGTTTCCGAGAACAAGTCGCTGGCGCACCCAGCAAGCGTGGATTCGATTCCCACCTCGGCCAACCGCGAAGATCACGTCTCGATGTCCACTGCCGCGGCCCGCAAATGCCGGCTGATCGTCACTAACACCACCCGCGTGCTCGCCGCCGAGCTGTTGTGCGCTGCTCAAGGCCTCGAATTCGGCGAAGGCTTGCGGCCCGGCCGTGGAATTGAAGCCGGCTATCGGCTCATCCGCGAGCACGTTCGCCCGTTGGGCCGCGATCGCACCCTGCACCGCGACCTGGAATCGGTGGAGCGCCTGATTCGCAACGGCAGCCTGCTCGAAGCCGTAGAATCTGAATGCGGAGCGTTGCAGTGATGCGGCAAGCAGCGTATGATTCAAATAGAGGAGTGACGAAGCCAGCTTGTCTTGCCAGAACTTTGCTTCGTTGCCATGATGGTGAGACGCTTTCCGAATGAATCGCCCACAAGGCAGAGGTAAACCATGTCCCGGCCCGTGATTGGGATCGCCACACAAACACAAGAAGCTCTACCGGGCGAACTGCCACCCTGCTGGATCATGGGCCACCAATACGTGAATGTCATTCGCCAGGCGGGGGCCCTGCCCTGGCTGCTGCCGCTCATCCCCGACGACGTGCCCACGCTTCGTGGTATTTTCGATCGCCTCGACGGCATCTTCCTTACCGGCGGCGTCGATGTTGATCCTGCGCGGTATGGCGAAACGCGCGAGCCGTTCTGTGGCCGCAGCGACCCGGCCCGCGACGCGGTTGAAATCCAGTTAATCCAATGGGCCTGGCAAGAACGCAAGCCAATTCTGGCCATTTGCCGTGGGGCTCAGGTGCTGAATGTCGCCCTTGGCGGCTCGCTGTATCAGGACGTGAATATCCAGGTGCCCAAGTGCATCAAGCACGATTGCTTTCCCACCAAGACGGAGCCAGCACGCGATGTGATTGTTCACGATGTGAACGTACGAAGCGGCACGAATCTCCACGGCCTGCTCGCCTCTTCTAGCGTGAATGTGAACAGCATGCACCATCAAGCAGTCAAGCGGCTCGCGCTCGGCTTGCATATCAGCGCCACCGCGCCCGACGGCATTGTCGAAGGCGTGGAAGGCACAAACGGCCAATTCGTCGTCGGCGTGCAATGGCATCCGGAAGAAATGGTGGAAAAGGATGCCGGCATGCGGCGGATGTTCGCATCTTTCATCTCCGCCGCCGCCTAAAAAAACAGGACACAATGAGCACAAAGGAGACACAAAGAACACAAAGAGAATCTGATATCATTTTCTCTTTGTGATCTTTGTGTCTCCTTTGCGCCCTTTGCGTTCTTCTTCTTATGCATCGCGAATATCACCGCTGGTTCAGCCCGCATTTGAACCGCGACATGGAGTTGCTGCTCTTTGGCCACGCCGGCGCTCGGGCGCTGGTCTACCCCACCGCGATGGGCCGCTTTTTCGATTGGGAAAATCGCGGCCTCGTGAACG
>Ga0209580_10000603_pt1 | contig 18562 bp, 19 predicted proteins | sample Coa_R1_5_FD_187153 | JGI IMG/M metagenome (GOLD analysis project Ga0209580, IMG submission 187153) | Surface soil microbial communities from Centralia Pennsylvania, which are recovering from an underground coalmine fire - Coalmine... | ecosystem: Environmental > Terrestrial > Soil >... | reverse complement strand
TGATTCCATTCAAGTATCAACCAAAGAAGTTAAACAGAAGGAAACAAAGCCAACAAAGAATATTAGGATGAACACCCGTTGTTGCCTTAGATTTCTCTTCGTTTCCTTCGTTACCTTGTGTTCAAAAAACTCTTCCTACTTCACATTCAGGCTGCTGAGATAGCCATCCAGCGCCTGCCGCGCTTGCAGTTCCTTGCCTTGCAGAGACTTCTGCTGCTTCTGCAAGTCTTCGATCTCCGTCTCCTGCTTATCGAACTTCTCAAGATAGCGCTTGTAGGCAGCGGCGCTTTGCGGCATCTCACGCAAGTTGGCGCGCAAGCGGCCCTGGTCTTCGGTAATCACCTGCAGCTGCCTGTTCACGTCGCTCAGGGTCTGCTGTACTTTCACCAGCTCGGCCTTGAACGTCAAGGCCTTTTCGAGTGCCTGCTTCACTTCGGGGCTGGAAATGGTGTTGTTTATGAAGAAGCGAATGGTGTCGTCATTCGTGTTCGAAATGGCGATCGACTGGCTGAGGTTCTTCTCTTCCACGATCGTCATGCTCACCGACTTCTTAGCCTCGGCCGGCAACTTCATTTCGAAGCGGCGGAAGTCTTGCGTGCGCTCCGCTTGCTCCAGCTTGCTAACCAGCTCGAAATCGGGCCGGTAGGGATGCTCAATCCAAAGCGTGCGCTCGGCTCCCGAGCGGTTCGTTGCAGTGTAAGTCTTCTCCTCGCGAATCTTGTCGGTCTTGATAATTAGCCCGCGTTCGATGCGCACGGCGATCAACCGATCCGGCGCCCGATGGCTCTTGGCTTCAACCTCGGTGCCGAGATCGACGGCGTAGCTGATGAGCCGGTCGTCGTTCGGCGGCAAATCGTTGATGCGGGCATCGCCGGCGTAGGTCGAGCCTTCGAAGACGGTGATCGGCCCTTGCATCAAATGCAAGCCGGAACTGTTCTTGAGCTTGAGGCCGAGCATCGGGAACTTTGGATGCACGGCCGCGTTGTAGATCGATAGCCGCGTGGCATCGACTTCCTTGTTCACGATGGGCAACAACGCGGACTTCTGCCGTGGCAAGGTAACCGGCGTGTTGATCACATATTGGAAGAAGTCGCCCAGCTGCGAAGCCGTCGCGGCCGACTGCACCCCGCGGGTCAGGTCCATGCGCGATTCGAGTTCTTCAGAAAGGCGCTTGGTCTGTTCGGTCTGCATGCCCAAGCCGTTCATGGCACCCGCCTTGCGCATGTTGGCGCGGTCCGAAGCGTCCATTGGTTTGCCGGCGCCCTTGGCGGCCATCGGCCCGGCCGGCGGCGTCAACCCAGCCACGAACTGCTGTTTTTCCACTGCACCACCGTAGGCCACCGGTCGTAGGGACTGGAAGAGTTCCAGTTCCACCACCGGTCGCGGCACATAGAGCGGCTGGTACAGATCCATCTGGAAGGAAATCGGGCGACCGGAGATGAGGGCCATGCCCACGTTGTTCCAGTCCTCATCGGTCGGGTTATCCACAACGGCCCAGCCTTGCAGGAACGGCTTGCCGTCCTTATCAAGCACAAGGCGGTAACTCGTCTTCCAGATCGGATTCTCGACGACATAGCCCACGCGCACGTCGCGCTTGCCATCGCCTACGAAATTCAGCGTGACTGCTTTCTTCTGCGCGTCGTGTGATAGGGCCAGCGTGTCGAGCGCGCGGCGGAATTCGCTTTCGATTTGCGAACTGAGGAAGCGCAACCGCTGGATGTCGGATAGCTTCACCGCCCGCACGCCTTCGGCGCACCACAAGGTAAGCACCTCGGCATCGCTGGTCCCCTCCTTCGAGACCTGCGGATGATGCTCAATGCCCATGATGGCGCCGGTGATAGTGCCGGGCTGATTCGCGACATTCTGTTGCAAGACGACTTCCACGCGCTCGCCGCGCATCTGGGTGAGGATAGCGCCAAAGGTCGGGTTATTGGTGAGATTCACCGCAAAGCTTCGGAGCGTACGATCGACCGGATCGAGCGAATCGTAGCTGACGGCCGAAACGACGCCTTTCTCGTCTTGCAACACCATGCTCTTAATCAGGTCATTGATGTCGCGCACCTGGAAAGTAAGATCGACGCGCGAATTGCCGTCCACTTCGCCTTTGCGTTCGAAGTAACCCACGCCGCTGCTGAACAACACCACCTTGCGAATGGGCAACGAAGCAGCGGCCGGCGCCGCCGGGTCTTCGCGATTGGGACCGGCCGTGGTGGGCCGTGGTTTCCAAATGAAAAACGCGGCCAACGCCATCAGGCCGACCACCGGCAAGAGCCATAATACGCGGCGCATCAGAGGACCTCCATTCGAGAAAGCAAAGAGAGTGCGACAAGAATTCCGACGAAGTAAACCAGGTGAAAGTTTGCTGCCCTTAACGGTTTTTCACCATCGTTCAGGCGGTAGGAATCGTGCCGGTTGTACCGGTATCATGCGGTCCTTAGGGACATCCTATTGCGGCGAAAAACGCGCACAACCCTTTTTCCCGGTGCGCCCGTCGACATTGTCACGGGGTTCGACCGATCCCTCTTAAACCTCTGCAACGGTTAAAACAGATAAGAGAGGGGTAAGGAAAAGCACTCTCTGCATTCCAATTCCCAAGGAAGGGGCAACAGATGAGTACTGTGGTGATGCTGGCGTTGATGTGGAACTGTGGCCGACCGCCGGCCGACATGGACAAGCCGCATCCGTCCATTGGCTTCTGGGGATATATTTTCGACCCGTCCTACGAGATCGATGCGCCGCCGCAGGGTCAACCACGCTACTATTGCCCGCAAGCCGGTGATGTATTCTTAGGCACCGATAGCCGATTTTTTTGGGGGTTTGGGTACAAGCTAGTCGGTTCGGGTCACCCGCACCACTCGGGCACCGTGTTTCAGCGCTCCAACGGTGAGTGGGCCGTGCTTGAAGCCGGCCCACACGATACGCGTTGGATTCGCACGTTTGAAGCCTATTATCACTTCACCAGCTACCAAGACCAACCGGGCGGCCGCGTGTGGGTTCGCCAGCGCAAGGTTCCGCTGACGCCGGAAGAATCGGCCCGTTTAACAGAATTCGCAGAAATGGAAGACGGCAAGCACTTTGCCGGCCCGCGTATGTTTTGGCAACTTACGCATATTCGCACCAAGAACCCGCTGCTGTTGAACTGGTTCGGCAAGCCGAAAGGCCCAAATCGGATTCGCTACTACTGCTGTCAGTTAGGCTTGGAAGGCGGTGTCTACGCCGGCTACATGGACCCAGAGACCACTCGGCCTATAGCCACCTGGCCTCGGGAACTGTTCTTCGACCATTCGAAGAATGGCTACGTGGATCGCCATCCGCCGCTCAAGGATTATTGGTTCCCGCCGGCCCGCTGGTTGAAATGCCTGCCCGAGCCAGCCGGCTGCGAGCCGGACGCCAAGTATCCGGCGCCGCCAACCTTCCAACCGCCGCCCGCGCCGACGCAACCGCCGCCGCCGGGCATTCAGATACCAGCGAAGTGAACGAATATCGCCCAGGGACGGCCGTCCCTGGGTTTTTTCATTTCTGCCCGTTCTCATCTTGGCGAAGCCACGGATTTCCGGCTAACATCGCAGCAGAGGATTCGTCCTTCCAGGAGTAATTCGTATGGACGCGCGAAGGATTCGAATGGTGTTTCTGCTGGCGGTGGTGCTATGCGCAACCGCGGCGCTGGCGGTGAACCGCCCCGGCGCTTCGCCACGGAATGAGCCGCCAGCGGAAGTTCGCGACATTCGTTATGCCGACTTAGCGCGCTGCGTCAAAGAGCTAAGCGGGCAAGTGATTGTCGTCGATTTCTGGGCCGACTATTGTTTCCCTTGCAAGCGCGAATTCCCGCAACTCGTGGAGCTGCACCGGAAATATGCTAACAGTGGCCTTACCGCGATTTCGGTAAGTCTCGATGGCACGCATGATGCCGAAACGCGTGACCGGGTGCGGAATTTCCTCACGAAACAGCAAGCGACGTTTGCCAACTTCATTCTCGACGAAAAGCCGGAAGTCTGGCAGCAAAAGTTGAAGATCGACGGCCCGCCCTGTGTCTTCGTCTTTGGCCGCAAGGGCGAACTGCTGAAGCGCTACCACGACGGCGTAGACTATAAAGACGTGGAAGTAATCGTGGTCGAGGCACTGAAACAATGAATGGAGTACTAAATTCGAATTCCCAATTCGAAATCTGAAACAATGTCAAAATTCAAATTAATAGATTCCAAACCGTGCCAAGAGCGTTTTGAGATTTGAATTTTGAATCTGTTTCGTATTTTGAATTTCGATATTCGGATTTCTACGAAGGAATCGACCGGAATGTCCGATTTTGCATCTGCCCTTGGCCGTATCCCCAGCGGTCTATTTATCGTGACCCTTCGCCACGACGATGCCGAGCCCGCGATGCTCGCCAGTTGGGTGCAGCAGTGCTCGTTCGACCCGCCGCTATTGAGCGTGGCGGTGAAGAAAGGTCGGGACATCGCGGCCTCGCTCACCGAAGGAACGCGGTTTGCGGTGAATATCCTGGCCGAAGGGCAGAGCAGCATCGTCTCGCACTTCGCCCAGGGGAAAAAGCTGACCGATCCGCCATTCGACCAGGCCGGCGTGCAGCGAGTTGATGGCCAACCGCCGCTCCTCACTGAGGCACTGGCCGTGCTTCAATGCGAAGTGATCACGACCTACATAACGGGCGACCACCAGTTATTCATTGCTCGGATTCAGGAAGGCACGCTGCGCGGCGGAGGCCGGCCGTGGGTCCACATTCGCAAGAACGGGCTGAATTATTGAGTCTGCAACATGGCTGAATCTATCATCAGCACCGATACCCAGCGACCCGAGCGTTTGCCGCCCGGCCAGAAGCTCACGCACAAATGGCCTGTTCTCCATGCAGGCGAGGTGCCGCCGTTCGACGCTGCCACTTGGGACCTGTTTTTTTTCGGCTTCGTGAAACAGCAAAAAAACTTCACTTGGAAGCAGTTCTGCGCGTTGCCGCGCGTGCAAGTGCTGGCGGACATGCACTGCGTAACCCACTGGAGCAAGCTCGACAACTTGTGGGAAGGGGTGGCCACGCGCGAGTTCTTGAAGCATGTCGAACCGTTGGCGGAAGCCAGATTCGTGATGATCCATTGCGAATACGGCTTCACCACGAACTTGCCGCTGGCCGATTTTTTTTCCGAGGATGCCCTGTTCGCCTTGCAGCACAACGGCCAGGACTTGGAACCCGATCACGGCTACCCGCTACGGCTCGTAATTCCGAAGCTGTATGCCTGGAAGAGCGCAAAATGGGTGCGCGGCATCGAGTTCATGGCCGAAGACCACCCCGGCTTCTGGGAAAGCTGGGAGCACGGTGGCTACCACCTGCGCGGCGACCCCTGGGTCGAGGAGCGATTCCGCTGATCATGGAGCCCCCAGAGCGGCCGAGCCGCAATGAAGGGCTGATTAGAGCGTGTCCTTTGGTTTAGAGTGGATGTTCTCAACAGCATCCTCTCGACCAAAGGAGCACGCTCATGAAATCTTTTCTATCGCGCTTCGGTGCTTTGATCCTCTCGGTCCTCAGCGGCTTTGATCGTCTGCGCTTTCGCGGCTGTAGTCGCCTGCTGTCCAACCCGCGCGGGGTCGATAGTTACCTCTACCAGCGCAACGTCCTCCTCAAGCAGTACCGCGAGCATACCGAACAACTCACCAAGGACCTCATCGGTGGTACCGAAGCCTTGGCCGCCGCCGCGGGGCAGCGCATCTATTACCTCAACAGCCCCAACACCGACAAGGAAGCCGCCGCCTTAGCGCTGGCCCACGAGCGTGGCCTGAGCACCGGCCGCATCGCCATCCTCAGTTGTGTGGAAGGCTGCCGCACCTTCCGCATCCGCAAAAACGACCGTGGCCACATCTACCTCGCCGCCGAACCCGCACGCTGTCAGCACTTCTATCACTACTTCCAGCACGACCAACTCGGCCTCTGTTACGTCCGCTTGCAGACGTGGTTCCCCTTCACCCTGCGCATTGGCATCAACGGCCGCCAGTGGCTCTATCGCCAACTGCAACGGGAAGGCATCCCTTTCCGCCGCCAGGACAACCTCCTGCGCGCCGTCGCGGATTGGCCACGCGCCCAACAGCTCCTGGATGACCAATGCCACACCGACTGGCCGACGCTGCTGGACAGTCTGGCCGTGCAGACCAATCCGCTCCTGCCCTACCTGCGCGACGACGCCCGCGTCCCCTATTATTGGGTCACCGAGCAGAGCGAATGGGCCACCGACATTCTCTTCCGCGCGCCGGACGACCTGGCCGACCTCTATCCTCGCCTCAACCGGCATTGCATCGAGGTCCTCGGCTGCCGGGATGTCCTGCGTTTCTTGGGCCGCTCCGTTCCCGCCGAAGGCTTCGGGCGCTGCCAGGCCGAGGTCAAAATCGATTATCGCGAACGCCGCGAGGGACTGCGCGCCAAGCTCTGGTACGATGTCAACTCGTTGAAGGTGTACGACAAATTCGGCTGCGGCCTACGTCTGGAAACCACCATCAACCAAGCCACTTCCTTCAAGGTCTACCGGACCAAGGAAGGCGACAACGGCGGTCCGCGTTCGTGGCAGCCGCTGCGCAAGGGCGTGGCCGACCTGCATCGCCAAGCCGAGGTCAGCCAGCGGGCCAACGAACGCTTAGCCGAGAGTTTAGCCACCGTCGCCGACACGACCCCGTTGGGCCAACTTCTGGAACCGTTGGGACGGCCGGTGTTCCCGAACGGCTACCGCTGCCGCGCACTCAATCCGCTCACGGGGGCCGATGGCGAACTGTTACGAACGGTAGCTCGCGGCGACTTTTTGCTGCAAGGCTTCCGCAATCGCGACCTCCGCTTGGCTCTGTAGGGCGCAACGGCCGATACCATCGCGCAACGCCGCCAAGCCGCTGCCATCACCCGCAAACTACGCTTGCTGCGGGCGCATGGGCTGATCATCCAAGTGCAAAAGACCCACCGCTACCAGGTCAGTGCCCCAGGCCGGCGCATCCTCACCGCGTTACTGGCTGCCCACGCCGCCGACGCTGCTCAACTGGCGGCGGCGGCATAGAATCTTCTTGCCTCAAGAAGAAAATTACGGATAGCATCGCAGCGCAACCAAGGGACATCCCTTGCTGGCGCTGCGGGCTCACTCTTGCCCGCGATCTGCGAGCGTCACCATCGCTTGAAACGACTTCGCGCTCATGTTCCATCTCAGAAACCGCACCGAGCCGTCGGCGAAAGATGCATTCGCACCATCGGGATGCGCCCCGCCGAACTGCCGGCCACGGCCGATGTAAGGCTGGGCATCCGCATCCAGGCCGCGCACAGTGCTCGGCCCGGCGGCGGCCCACGGGCCAATTTCATTCGTCGTTTCGATGATCGTCATAGTGTAGCTGAGGCCACGCTGGATGGAACCGATTTTTGTCGCGTCGTCGTACCGAAAGAAGCCGGCGTGCGGATCGGTCTGCAGCAGCTTCGGGGCATCGAAGCCAAGCCCGGCCATGCCGATGTAATTATTCTGGGCCGGCTGGTCCGGCGGCACCGGCCGATACACCGATGTGCAAAGATACAGCGGCACCAGCGTGCAAACCGCGTTGTGGTTCGCTTCCGCCTGCCAGCCTTGCGACAGGTCGAATTGCTTCTGCAACGGTTCCCGGCCCAGGTGCGGCAGCAGGATCACTTCCCAGCTTAGCCGTTGCTCGGGGGGTAAATTGGGATTCGCCAGTGTGCCGGGTGGAAACATGAGGTCGGCCTTCGGTTTGGCATCCATTGGCAACTGAAATGGTTTCGGCGCATCCTTCGGAAATGCCAGATCGCGGTCGGTATAGTCCCACAGCGCGAACCAACCGACCTGCCGCAAATGGTCCTGGCAGCGCAAGCGATTGGCCGATTCCCGCATGCGCAAGATGACCGTCGCCAGCATGCCGATGAGGAAAACGGCGATGAGGAAAAAGGCGGCGAGCTTGAGTGCGACACGCATGGGACTACCATATCAATCGCGAAGACGCAAAGAACGCTAATGTATAAGGAATCTTTCCGTCCTTGGCGTCTTTGCGGTGAGACTATTCTTCCTTCTTCTCGTACACAATCTTCCCGCGTACTATCGTAGTCATCACCTCGGTCTTCGAGATATCGTCGCGCTCGGACGGATCAAGAATGTCGCGGGAAAGGACCACGATGTCGGCGAATTTCCCCGGCTCCAGTGTGCCGCGTTCGTGTTCCTGGAAGCCGGCGTAGGCGGAGCCGTAGTTATAGGCCCGCAGCGATTCTTCCTCTGTGATCTTCTGCTCCGGGAACCAGCCATCCGGGTGCTTACCGTCGAGCGTGCGGCGATTTACGGCCGCATCAATGCCCTCAATCGGGCTGAGCGGGGCGACCGACCAATCGGAGCCAAAGGCCAGCACCGCCCCAGCATCCAGCAGCGAGCGGAACACATACGACGCGGCGCAGCGCTTCGCGCCGATGCGGCCCTCGGCCCAGCGGCCATCGTCGATAACGTGGTATGGCTGCATCGAAGCAATCACATTCAGTTCCTTGAATCGCTTGATCTCCTGCGGCCGCAGGTGCTGCACGTGCTCGATCCGGAAGCGCCGGTCACGGGGACCATTCTTTTGAGTCACTTCCGCGAAAATATCCAGCAGCTCGGCATTGGCTTGATCGCCAATCGCGTGCACCGCGACCGAAAGCCCGGCCTTGTCAGCGGCGAGAATATACTCCAGCAGCTTCGAGCGCGGCGTCACCCACATGCCGGTGCTGTTCGGCTCATTGACGAACGACTCGAAGAACTTCGCGGTGCTGGAACCGAGCGAGCCATCGACAAAGCCCTTTACCCCGCCAATGCGAACGTATTCGTTGCCGAAGTTCGCTTCAACGCCAAGGTTTGCCAGATCCTTCCACTGGGCCAGCGGCCAGCGGAAGTCGATTCGTAGCGTGAGTTTTTCTTCGCGGGCCAACCACTGGTACAACTGAAAAAGCTTGCGCCGCGTAACCGCATCGCTGCCATCCATGTCCTGCACGCTAGTAACGCCGACGCGGCGCGCCTCGGCCATCGCGGCGTGCACGGCTTCGGCAATCTCAATGTCATCCGGCGGCGGAATCAGGCGGTACACGAGGTCCATTGCGTTGTCGCGAAGGAGGCCCGTCGGCTTGCCGTGCTCATCTTTGTAAATCACGCCGCCGGCCGGCTCCGGCGTCTTCTCGTTGATGCCGGCCAGTTGTAGCGCCTTCGTATTTGCAATCGCCATGTGGCCATCGTAGCGCGGCAGAAACACCGGCCGGTCGGCGACAAATTGATCGATTAACTTGGCTGTGGGCAGCTTGCCATTGAGCGCCCTGTCATGGTCCCAGTCCCCGCCCAGCATCCAGCGGCCTTTCGGCAACTTCTTGTCCTGCTCGCGTAGCCGCCGGCCGAATTCCTTTTCGTCCTTCGCATCCTTCAACATCACCTGGCCCAGCAGTTGGCCGGACGAAAAGAAATGCACGTGCGAATCGTAGAAGCCGGGAACAACCCGGCGGTCCCCCAGATCAACCGTGCGGCGGATCATGAGTTTCTTCAAATCCTCCTGATACAACTCCATCTCCGCATTGGTCTTTACGAAGAGAATGCGCCCCTGGTTTGTAGCCACCACCGCCGCTTGCGGCTTCGCCGGGTCGCCCGTCCAAATCTTTCCGTTCACAAGCAGCAAGTCAATCACCACTGGCGGTGCCGGCGGCTTGTCGGCGCGTGCCCCTAAGGTAAGCGCTATCTACACGGCAACAGAGCAAGACATTCGGGCAAACATGCGAATGACCTCGCGGGAATGCGGGAAGGCGAAGTTGGGCATGAGTCGTATGATATGCAGGGAAGATCGAAGCAGGACACCACGAAGGATTGAATTTTCATGCGACGGCAACTCGCGGCGGAAGCTTTCGGAACGTTCGCTCTGGTTTTCGCTGGAACGGGGGCGATCATTATTAACGGCATCAGCGGGGGCACCGTCACGCACGTGGGCATCGCGTTGACCTTTGGTCTCGTGGTGCTGGCACTAATCTACGCTCTCGGCGATGTCTCCGGCGCCCATTTGAATCCGGCGGTCACCATCGGCTTTTGGGCCGCGCGTCGGTTTCCGGGCCGGCAGGTGCTACCCTATCTGTTGGCGCAATGCGCCGGAGCACTTCTGGCAAGCGCCGTATTAAAACTGCTGTTTTCACAGCACGCTACGTTGGGCGCGACACTGCCCGTTGGCTGGCCTTTTCATTCCTTCATTTTGGAATTCATTCTTACGATGCTCTTAATGTTCGTGATCCTGAGCGTTTCCACCGGCGCCAAGGAAAAAGGACTCATGGCTGGAGTAGCTGTGGGAGGCGTGATTGGTTTGGAAGCGATGTTCGCCGGGCCCATTTGCGGCGCGTCGATGAACCCGGCTCGCTCGCTGGCGCCGGCTGCGTTCAGTCTTCATTTCGAGCATTTGTGGATTTATCTCACCGCTCCGGTATTGGGCGCGCTGCTGGCGGTCGGCGCTTGCCGCGTGATCCAAGCGCCGGGTTGTTGCACCGCACGGGAGGCCTGCTCATGAGCGAACCGATCCGGCTTCTGTTCGTCTGCGTGGAGAATTCTAACCGCAGCCAGATGGCCGAGGGCTTCGCGCGCCTGCACGGCGGTGCCGGTGTCGAAGCATATAGTGCCGGCTCGCGGCCATCCGGAAAAATCAACGCAAAGGCCGTCGAAGCGATGCGCGAGCGCGGCTACGATCTGAGGAAGCACCGGTCGAAGAGCTTGAATGATTTACCGGATGGGGTTTTCGATGTGGCCGTCACGATGGGCTGCGGCGACGCCTGCCCGGGCACCAAAGCGAAGCACCGCATCGACTGGCAAATCCCCGACCCACGCGAAATGCCGCCGGAGCATTTCCGCCAAGTGCGCGATTTGATTGAGAGCAAAGTGAAAGAGTTGCTTCAGGAGCTTTTGTAATCGATATAAAGCACCGACCGCTTACTTCCCGTTACCACGCTCTGCGTGGTAACCAGACGAAGAGGATTCCCCATTCCGAGTTCCGCATTCCGCATTTCTACCCGGGCATCTTTACGCCGTTGAATTTGCCGATGCGCTCCAGGTCCTTCAGCATATCGGCCGCGGTTTGGTAGCGGTCCTCCGGCTTCTTGGCCAGCAGCTTCAGCACGAGGCCTTCGAAGGCGCTGGGGATCGACATTTGGTACTTGGTCGGTTTCACCGGGTCGTTCTGTCGAATCTTGGCGATTTGCTCGACCAGCGTGTCGCCTTCGAACGGCGGGTGGCCGGTGAGCAGGGCGTAGAGCGTGGCGCCGAGGCCGTAGAGGTCGGCGCGGGCGTCCAACTCCGTTACGCCGCGGGTGCGTTCCGGCGACATGTAGCGTACGTCGCCCAGAATCTGCCCGGGCCGGGTGATCTGCTTTGCCATCGGTCCTTCCAGCGCCTTGGCCAGCATCAGGTCGCCCAGCTTACAGGTCTTCGATGTGGCGTCTTGCAGAATCTTATCGGGCGTAACGTTGCGGTGGATGACGTTTTGCGAGTGTGCATAATCCAGGGCCCGGCCAATTTCCGCCCCCACGCGGAAGGCGTGCTTCCAATCGAGCATGCCGGCCACGCCGATGCGCTTGATGACCTCGGTCAGTGTTTCGCCGGCAATGTATTCCATCGCCACCCAGCAGAACGGCCCGTTCTTGCCGGCCCCGTGCAGGGCCACAAGATTCGGGTGGCGCAATGGCATCATCGTCTTCATGGCCCGAATGAAGCGCTCTTTTTCCTCTTCATCTTCGGCAAACTCCGGCTTGAGCACCTTGAGCGCGACCGGCCGGTTGCCGTGCTCGGTGTCGTTGGCGAAAAAGACAACACTGGAGTTGCCCCGGCCCACGATCATCGGGCCAATCTCAAAGCGGCCAATTTTCTTGCCGGCCAGGGCCTCGACCTCGGCCAACGAGGTTTTCTGCCCGCCCGCCTTCGGAGCGTTGGGGTCCAATGCACCCATGGCCACGGAAACGGGGAAATCGCCCATTTGCAGGCGCAATTGCGTGTCGCCGATTTGAATTACGTCACCGAGCTTCAGTAGCTGAGTAGTGATGGTTTTACCGTTGACCCGGGTGCCGCCCGAGCCACCGTGGCACGAGAGTGTGACGATGTCGTTTTCCATGGTGATCTGGCAATGCGAGCGCGAGACACGCGGATCGCTGAGACGATAAAAGGATTTTTCGCCCCGGCCTACCATCATATCGGCACCGGGTTGAAGAGTCAGCGTTTTGCCACTATCCGGCCCGCCGATGATGTTCAATTGCCAACTCATGAATGCGCCTCCCGCACAGGAATCAGGTACGATGATTTTCGATCATATGCACAGGGACTGGATCACGCAAGCCTATGGCGTTTGTAGTGGCTGCATTTATGCGGCCTGTTCACTTCCCGATAAATCGGGGCGCAACAAACGTATGCTGAAGCGAATTGTACAATATGTCTTTGCGAGGATCGAAGCAATTTGCCACGAGAAACACCGATGTCCGATCTCACCCCTGAAGAGCAAACGAAGCGCGACGATTACCGCACGATGATGGGCGAGCCAGCCGGAGATTTGGCGCTGGCATTGGATCAGCTTACCGACGTGATGGCGGCCGTGGGCCAGCATACCGTGTATTGCCGCGTAGAGAAGGGGCCGCGGGCGGGCGAGCCGCCGCTCGACGTGGTGGAGTTGCTGCGTACGTTGCAAAAAGCGAAGACGCTGATTCAGCAAGCGATGTTGAAGGCGCGCGAATAGCCGGTTGCGGCTTAGCAAGCTAAACCGCAACCGGTTTTCAATATCACTTCGCCTTGGGCGGCGCGGTCACTCGCTCGGGCTCCTTCGCCGTGGTTGCCTTTTGTTGCGCTTTGGATCGCTGCCAAAAGCTGCGCACCGGTTCGGCGTCCTGCGGCAAACGGCCGCGCGTGGTCACCACGAGACCATAGTCGCGCACCACAATGATTAGTTGCGGAATCGAGTCTTCCACTGCTTGCAGCCAGGCGCCCAGCGGCAACTCGCCGGTCATCAAATCGATGCGGGACTTGGCATCGTTGTCAAGCAAGATGCGGAATGGTACATCTATCTCTGCTTTGGACCGCAAAAACTCAATCACATCGTTCAGTGGCATGGGTTGCTTCCACTCGATCTTGATCGGCTTATCCAGTGCAGTGCGAATTTTGTCGGCAACGCTGCCGGCCGCTGCTTTCGTTGTTCCGGAGTAATCAGCAGGCAGGTTGACGACCGTGCGGATCGTGCTGGGTATCTGGTAAGGATTCGTTACATTGCCCGAACCCAGGTTATTGAGTTGCCATTGGGCCTGCGGCGTCCATTGGCCCGGATATGTTGCCTGTGGGTACGTCCAGGGATTGTTTGACGCATTGAGGTTCAGAGTATTGCTCCAATCCAGCCAAATCGCATCGTTCCTGCTCAAACCTTGAAAGATTGTGTTTGAGCCTCCATCCACTGTATCGTATTTTCCCGGCAAGCGGCCCAGCGGAATCGCCAGGTCCGCCTCGAGTTTTGCGAGGTCGGCTTTGGCCTTGGCTAACAGCGCTTCCGACTGAGTGACTTCCGCTTCCGGGACCACATTACTCTTCTTCAATTCCTGAATGCGCTTGTGCGATTGTTCGGCTACTTCCGCAGCTTTTTTTTGGGCATCTACGGCGTTCTTCAGCGAAACTACCTGCTGCATCACCTGGATGCGCGCTTTATTCAGATTGGCCTCGGCTTCGCGAAGCTTGGCCTCGGCGACGCGAATATCAGGGTTGTTGCGCAGGGCTGTCGCCAGCAGTTCCTCCAGACTGCCGGCTGGCGGTTTCGCCACGGGTGCAGTCTTGGGCGATTCATTGCTGGGTGTTGTCGCCTTCGGTGGCGACGATCCGCCGGGGGGCGCTGCGCCGGGCGTCGTCGGCTGGGCCCAGACCGGGCAGGCAATCAAGCCGGCCAGCATGGTTAGCACACTAATTCTCATGCTTCGCATTTTCTTTCTCCTTCTGGCGATCGAGTTTCAACGCCATGGTTAACCAATCATCGTTGTCTGGATCGATTCGTTCTGCTTGTTTCGGGTCGGCATCCAGCGCATTTCGGTAGCAGCGCAGAGCCGAATCCCAGTCGCCGGCTTCGGTGGCATAGCGCTTTCCGGCCGTAAAGTAAACCTGGGCTTGCTCCGGCGGCAACGCCTGCTCGGCCCGCAGTTCCACCGCGAGGGGGGCTTCGGCCGGAATGACTACAACTATCCTCTCCGGCAACGTGCGCAGCACACCAACCGTAACTATGTCCGGGCGCATGCGTAAAAAATCAATTGTCACCATGCCGGCTAGGTAGCAAGCAGCCAGCGCTACCACAAGCCGGCCGCGCCGCAGCCACAATCGGCTGCGAACGGCACCCGAACTCCGCCGCTCAATAAGCCCCCGTACAGCGGCTGAAGCCGGCATAAGATTTGGTGTCAGCAGCGCTTCTAAGTCGTCGGGTGCCGGCATATCGCTCATGGTGTCATTCCTCAGAATATGTTTGACGAAAGGCGTCGCGGGCTCGCGTCAGCAGCGATTCCACAGATTTGAGCGAATCGTTCCACTCCGTGGCGATTTCGGCCATCGTTTTGCCATCGAGATACTTGGCTCGCAGCACCGCCTCGTAGTGTTCCGGCAATTTCGCAAGCACCTCGGCAACGCGCTCTTTTCGTTCACGCTTATCGGTGTGTGGCTGCCCCGACGCCACGTCTCCGTTAAGGGACACAACGGTCCGATCACGTTGCCGGCGGCGCAGCCGATTACGAATGACGCCGCCCGCGATTCCGCGCAGCCAGGCTTGAAACGCTCCGCGATCCGGCTGAAAATCGCGCACGCGGCGCACCGCCACCAGCCAGGTTTCCTGTAACACTTCGTCGGCCAAGTCGCGCAGACCGCCACAGCGCCAAGCGACGTAGGCGTCGAGCGCAGCGAACGACTCGTCGTACCAGGTTCGCCAGGCGCGCTCGTCGCCGGCCAGCACCGCTTCGCGCAGGCCCCGCTCGCGCCAAACGCGGTCGGCCTCGCTCATCTGTTTTCCTCTTCCTATCTTTTGTTGCGAGTCGGCGGAATCCTTCGCGCGGAAGTGACAAGGTGAGAGGGTGACAACGGCTTCGATTATCACCTTGTCACCTTGTCACCCTGTCATCAATTATCACTGCCCATACCCTAAACCTAAAGGAATCGCTCCCCAAACCCAGGACCGCCATGCCGGAATTCGTCGATTGGAAGACTACGGCTGATCCGTTGGCCGTCATCGGCAGTGCAGTGGATGCGATCCGGCGTGGCGAGCTAGTCGCGTTCCCGACCGAGACAGGGTATGCAGTAGCGGGTCTGGCCGGCGAGGCGGCGCCGGCGAAAGTGATTCCCGTTGCCGAGGCCAACTGGTCGCTGGCGCTCCCCCGGCCTTTGACGATCAACGAATGGGTCATCGATCTTGGCTTCGTAGCGCTTCGGCTGCCGCGCCGCTGCTGGCCGGGGCCGCTGCGCTTGCTGTTGCAAGGAATGTTGAATCCCGCAAAGCTCGCTTTGCTTTCCGGACCGGCCCGCGAACGTGTGTTGCAGAAGGAAAGTCTGGCTGTGCGCATTCCCGCCCATGAAGCCTTTCTGGAAGTGCTCCGTCAAGTGTCCGAACCGTTGTTCCTGGCCGAGGGCGCGGACGAATCCGGACCGGTGTGGATTCATTCCTTGGGCGAGGCCGTCAGCATGGCACTGGAAGACGATTCCCCGCGCTTTCCGCAACCGCCGACCTGGGTGCGGATCAAGCCAAACGAATGGAGCATCGAGCGTGAGGGCGTTTATAGCCAGGAAGAACTCGAACGGCTCTCTGCCTGCTTCGTCTACTTCGTTTGCACCGGCAACACGTGCCGCAGCCCGATGGCGGCGGCCATCGCTCGGAAGCTCTTGGCCGAGCGGCTGGGGTGTCGCGAAGACGAATTGCCGTTGCGTGGCTTCCTCGTGATGTCGGGCGGCATCGCGGCCGAGCGCGGCCAGCCGGCGGCAGCCGAAGCGCTGCAAGCCGTAAAGGCTTACGGCGCCGACCTGAGTCTGCATTCGAGCCGGCAGGTGAACCCGGAACTGCTGGCCCAGTCGGACTATTTGTTCACCATGACCCGCGGCCACGCCGAGTCGCTGGCTCAGTTATATCCGGACCTGAAACTTGCACCGCGGTTGCTGGGCGGCGACCTTGACCTTGAAGACCCGCTCGGCTGCGACCAAAATACCTACGACGAATGTGCCCAGGCCATTCGCGACCATATCCAGCGCTGGCTGGCGGAGGCTGTTCCCCAATGAGAATTGCGCTCGGCTGCGATCACCGCGGCTTTGGTGTCAAGCAGCGGATGTTGAAGTTGCTTGAATCTCACGGCAATGACGTCTGTGACATCGGCTGCTTCAGCAACGAATACGTGGATTATCCCGACTTTGCGATGGCCGTGGCCCAACGGATAGGTTCCGGCGAATGCGAGCGCGGCATCTTGATTTGCGGCACCGGCATCGGCATGGCCATTGCCGCGAACAAAGTGGCCGGCGTGCGGGCCGCCCCATGCCACGACCTGGTCACCGCCGAGATGAGCCGGCGACATAACGATGCGAATATTCTCTGCCTCTCCGCCGACCTGCTGGGCGAAGAAATGATTGAGCGCATTGTGAAGCTCTGGCTCGAAACGCCCTTCGAAGGCGGCCGCCACGCCCGTCGCGTGGACAAGATCTCGAAGTACGAGGCCAAGCTCAACGGGCAGTGAATTAAAGCCGTGGCTAAAATCGTGCGCCATCGTTGCCCCATCCAATTAACTCGCTGTGTTGTACGAACGCAGTTACGTGCGCAATCCATCTCACGAAAAACTTAAGGCCCGGTCGCATTCGCTGGCGCCGACGGTGCTGGGGAAGCAGCATTCGTCGCCTTGGGCAGCGGCACGGCGCCGCGCTTCATCAGCAAGTAGGTGATGTAGCCGACCAGCCCGAAACTCCAAGCCAGCGTGCGCCAGCCCATACTGCCGCTGACGCCGATGGCTTCGGGATGACCCAGCACTCGGTACAATTCGCCGAATACAAACTCGCCGCCGCCGATGCCGCCTGGGAGCGGGATAAAACCTTGCGCGATCATGCCCATCGGCACAATCAGGAAATGCTCGGCGAGCGACGGCATGTCTGCAGGCATGCCGGCTGGCTGGAACGTGAGCACACAGAGATAAAACTGGCTAACCCAGCAAAGGTGGCTGGCCCACGACAGGAGAAGCGCCACTAATATGCTGAGGCCGCGGTTGCGATACATCCACACCGCTTGCCAAAATTCCGACAAGATGCCGCCAATCCTGGGAATCGAATGCAGGCGCTCGGAAAAGCGAATAGCCCGCCGTTCCGGCAGGAAGCCGAGCAGGAACCAAACAGCGAGCGACGCGGCTACCACCGCGATGGCCGCACTCACGCAAATCAACAGCGTGGGCTTGCTCTGAATAAACGATGGATCGGAGATCCAGTAGATGCCGCCGATAGCGGCAATGAGGGCGACGAGACCCCACAGGCCGACGACGCGGTCAATCACCACGGTGGATACGGCCACTGTTCGGCGCGACTGCTCTCGGGCGATAAATGCAGCCTTCACCAGATCGCCGCCCACCGAGCCGGGCAGAAAGGTGTTGAAAAAGTAACCGACCAGTCCAATGCCCATGGCGCTGCCGAAGGAAAACGGTAGTTGCTGCGCGCGCACCAGAACATACCAGCGTACGAGCGTCGCAAAGATATTCAGGCCGCACAAAACTGCGGCCAGCAGATACCACTTCACCTGCATCGGCCGGTGCAGCATGTCTTCCAGGCCCGTGCCGGGATGGCCCGGCTTCGCCTGCCAGTTGCGCCAAATCACGAGCGCCAACAACAAGAAGCCGATACCGTATTTCAGGAGAGTCTTCCACCACGAACGTTTCACATTCGATCCTCGACGCCGATCACCAGTCCCAAAAAGCGCATTGTGAAGATTGCGGCAGGTTCTGTCCAGATGGAGCGAGCGCTCAAAACCGCTCAAAGTGCGCTTGCTGGGGCTAATCGCGTTTGCCGTAACATTCAGGTTCATTAATAACATACGGCAGTCCGAGCCGCGCCTTCGCACAACTTGAGCTAATTGAGCGTTGAGCGGGGCGGAGAGCGGTGCCTTGAGCGGGGTGGAGGGCGGTGCCTTGAGCGGTGCTTGGGCGCGCGCTGGTGCTTGAGCTTGAGCTTGAGCTTGAGCGCGCGCTGGTGCTGGTGCGTTTTGGCAAAAAACCAAGTCTCGGATTACTGAATTCATTGCTGCTTGACCGGCGGGCCGGCAGAATCTTTTTTTCTGGGACATTTTGCGACAATTTTGGGACATCTGAACCGATTTCCCGTACCGCGCGCACTCCAAGCCGCCGAAGGATACGATCCGGTTTGGGGAAGTCAAATCCGTTTGAAGTACCGGCTTTCGTCACCCTATGTCGTGGCCGTCCTCTTAACCCGGCCCATGTTGTGGCCGGTCTCCTGACCCGGCCACGGCAGCGACTTGGAGACCTTCGGTCCGCGATAAGTGGCACGGTCCGGAGACCGTGCCACAACAAGGTTGTGGCACGGTCCGG
>Ga0209580_10000601_pt1 | contig 18685 bp, 15 predicted proteins | sample Coa_R1_5_FD_187153 | JGI IMG/M metagenome (GOLD analysis project Ga0209580, IMG submission 187153) | Surface soil microbial communities from Centralia Pennsylvania, which are recovering from an underground coalmine fire - Coalmine... | ecosystem: Environmental > Terrestrial > Soil >... | reverse complement strand
GGGTAGTAACTTCTGCAATTCGCACACGGCAGACCGTACAGAATCTTCTTGCCCAACTCGCGTGGTTGCATGCGAACCGCTGTCGCCTCGGACGTGGATGTTCGCTGGTTAATCATCGTCGTTCTCCATGACTCGCTCCGAAATCGCTTTTTTGGGTTCACCTATACGGGCGCAATTGGCCGGCAAAATCGATCACGGTCGGAGGTTTTTCTTTTGGCTGCAATCGGAAGGGCTGCAATGAGAGCGGGGGATACAAGTAGAAAAAAAGCTGGGCGGGCGCCAGGTTCGACGCTCCGCCCAGTAGCTCAACTCGTGAGGCGAGCCTCACTTAAGATGTGCTGACTATTTTGACGACTCGATCGCGGCTAACCGGCTTTCGAGCGTCGCCAGCCGGTCCTGCAACTGATTCACTTCTTCCTGCTTCTGCGAAACCTCGTGGTAGAGCGCCTGGATGGCAGCGAGCGCCACGCCTTGCGCATCCACGGTTGAGATGTGCTTCTCGTCCTCACCCAAGCCGAAGGCCTCGCGGAAATCCTGTGCCATCGGTCCCATATGCCGCACATCGTCTGCCTGGGCCTTGTATTTCCAGGTTTCAATGGGCAGCGCAGCCAGGCGTTTTAGGATGGCTTCGCCGTCCACCAGCATGAAATTGGCTTTCACGTTGCGGTCGCTCAGTGTGGACCAGGAACCAGACCCCGGAGCCAGCGTGGCGCCGGTCGAAAGGTCGGGGGCAGTGTAGAAGGTAAAGCCACCCGTTGCACGAGCCACAAACTGGTTCGGAGCGGTATCCGACAGCAACGCGTCATTGAAGTTGTTATCAGTCCAGACAAAACTGCCGCTATTGCTCGCGTGAGCCCCGTGACCAGCCGCAAAACTAAAATCTCCCGCGGCAACATTCAGTAATCCGCCTGGTACGGTAGCGTTATCTCCGCTGGCGAGATTGCCATTTCCCCCACCCACTGTTGCCGTTAGACCACTGGCAGTGTTGCCTCGTCCCCCTGCAACTGTCGCCGCAATAAAGCCGCTCGCGGTGTTGCCAGTCCCTCCGCCTACGGTACCGAATCTAGTCGCGTTATTTAGAGCACCGCCGCCAATTGTGCCCCAGTCGCCAGTAACGGTGTTAGGAGCAGCAACACCAACGAATCCGCCACCACCGGCGATGGTTGCGCCCAAGAAACCGCTGGCAACACTGTTTCCCGGGACGGTGTTGTTGCCGCCGAACCCGCCAATCACGTTGGCGCCTTGCTCTGTGCTCCCGTTGGCCAGGTTCCCCTGCAAGATAAGCACATTGTTTAACGAGCCGGTCAGATTCAGATTGCCTTCAATGGTCTGGCTGACGCCGAAGACATTCGAGGTTCCAAGTTGCGCGAAGCCGCTAGGACCCATGCCGCCGAACAGCGAGGCATTGACGTTGCTGAGTCCGGAACCATTTCCGAAGAACGAGCCACTGATATTAAGTCCGCTAATGTTGCTGGTCGCGGTTACGCCTCCGTTCACTTTGATGTTTCCGCCAGACTGCGACATGATTGAGTTTCCCTGCATCGAGCCGCTGCCCCAAAGAGGGATGGTGTTGGGTGTGCCGACGCCCTTGACGACTTGTGCGTGGGCAGCAGCGCCCCCGGCTAAAGTTATTGCGATCAAGGCTGCGAAAAGACTTCGTGCTGCTTTCATCCTCGATTGTTTGTGGTTTACGCTCTGCGCTTGTGACATGTTTTTTCTCCTTCGTAAATTTGTTTTTTTGTGTGTGACACTACCTGTGTCACTGAAATCTGGTGCCCTACTCATGCACCCCGAATAAACTTTCTGTGTTTGGTGCTCACCTATACGGGCGCAATCCGCAGGCAAAATCGATCACGGTCAGAGATTTATTTCTTTGGCTGCAAAAGAGGGCTGCAATGAGAGCGGTGGGATGCAAGTAAAAAAAAGCTAGGCGGGCGCCAGGTTCGACGCTCCGCCCAGAAGCTCGTGCTGGCGAGCCGCATTGAATTTGTTGCCGAGCTTTCGGCCGGACGGGCGAGGGCGCCTTGGCAGTCAAGATCGCAGCATGCCTGAGGCCATTCGCTAGAAAGATGGATAGTAGTCGAACTGCAGCCGGCACGAGTCTGTAGTTGGCGCTGGGCGGAAGCCACATCTCCGAAGCACCGCAATGGAGACCGGATTGTCGGAGCCGGTGTGAGCAATGATCTTCGTCGCGCCACTCTTGAGTGCGTTGTCCACCAGGGCGCTAACAAGTTCCTGCGCTAGACCTTGTCCCCTCCATCTTTCCGAGATCGAATAGCCAAGCTCTACTGTTCCCGTCTGATCCGGCGGCCCCAAATAGCCGCCGGCGCCAATTAGCGTGGCTGGTTCAGTCTGTGTGGCTTGTCGGATCGCGTACCAACCATACCAGCCCTCCGCGTCAGCTCCACCTTCCCGCAACTTGTCGATAAAGAACTGCATAGCATCGCGGTCGTATTCGCCGGGCGGCCAGTCCTCCGCGATAGATGCTCCCAGCAGCTTCGCGAACGCCTGCATGTCATCCATCTCCAGGCCCAGCAATGCCTGCGTAGAGGGCACCAGCTTGAGGCGCGAGGTGAGGATTATTTGCCGAGTCATTCCAAAATGATATCCGACCTTCGGTACCCAGAGACACCTCCGCCTAGTACCTCACGTCCCTACGACGAACATCCTGGCAGACTCCCGCGAGAGATGAGCCGCCCGCACCAACTGGCTTCAACGTCGAGCAAGTTGATAATTGCGATTACCTACGGTGGATGAGAGTGCCGACAGTCGCAAAAAAAGAGCACTCACGCCGCAATTTGAACGCGCATTCCGCCATAAGTGATTCTTCTGCGTAGTCGTGACCTGATCGTCATTCGACCTTCGCTGCCGAAATAACCTAGTCGGCGCGGCCCAGCGCGAGAAGACGCCGACCAGGACAAAGAGTCAGCAATTGTGCGCGGTGCAACAATAACTCTGCGGATGCGCCGAAATTTTGGGATTACAACCCGGATGGCAGCGAAGCGGCGCGTGGCAAAGAGTGAAAAAAGCCCGTCCGTTTAGCGGACGGGCCTGGCAAAGCGCGTTACAACAGGAACTGCAGCGCTATTGATTCGTCAGCAAGTAGCCTTGCGTCCAGAAAATAGGGTTGGAACAGTTATCAGCTAGTGGCGTTGCGTTGACTGTCATTTTAAGACCTGTAGTCATGTGCTCAGACTTTGCGGCATAACCGTCGGCGGCTCCCACCGCGTTGAAAGTAAAAAGAATCTTCCCGAGTGGACTTTCAAGGTTGACAAAGCAGGTGTTGCCGGCGGCTATCTGCCCATACCAGAGTATGTCCGTTATCACTAAGACCTGACCCGGGTGATTCGCCATGTCGAAGCATGAGCCGCTGCCGTCGCTTCCAACCTGAAGGATGTGGCTCGGACAAAACGAGTAAGGCGAGTACAGCGTTAGCTGGTCGCTCGGCAGGCGTCCTACATTGGTCACTGACCCAGGCGTAACTGTCACTGCCTGATTTGCCGGGAACTGGACATTCACGTTCGGCGTGCCGGAAATGCTCACAGCCGGCGTGTTTGCGACATTGACACTTGGGGTATTTGCCACAGTGACACTCGGGGTGTTCCCGACGTTGACTGTCGGCGTGTTTACGACATCGACACTCTGAGGGGTGTTCGATGCCCCTCCGGCGACGGCGGTTCCCGCCGCGAAGACCGTCATGATGATCACGGCTGCAGTAGCTGCCGCGAATTTGAAACCTTTGCCGAGCGTCCCGTTCGTGGACGTGGCGATTTTCTGCGTGTTCATTGTACTTCTCCTGTTTTTTAGATTTGGCTTTTTGTGCCTCACCTATACGGGCGAAATCGGCAGGCAAAATCGATCACGGCAAAAAGATTTTGTTTGCGCTGGATTGAGGCAGCAGGGCTGCAAGAAGAAACGGGCGGACGCCATTTGTCGGTGTCCGCCCTGCCCAGGGTTGAGTTGGGGAAATTCGAGATTGAGAGATTCAATTGAAAAGCGGGCGGCAGATGCTCCCCCGAACATCTGCCTCCGCGGGCAAGGATACTGCGCCCTTACTTGACCGTCTTTTGCGTGATCGGGCGGGTATTGGGCACCGGCTTCGCGTGGGGCATGAGCTTGCTCATGTCCATTTTGGCCGGGGCAACTTTTGCCGTTCCCCTGTTCTTCAAGAGCTTCGCCAGTTCGAAATCCTTGGTGTGGTCTTCCAGGCGAATGTTCTCGAAGTTCTTACGCAGGGCAACGATGCGGTAATCGAAGCTCACGTTCGACGAGCCACCGCCGAGTTCATGCACTTCGAAAGAACCCGCAGTCGTCTGGCTGACATAGAGGCCCTTGCAATCGCCGTTTGGAGTCAGGAATACGTGGTACTCCATTCCGGTGTTCACGGTCTGCGCGAAATCCGGCTCTAATGTGACTGTGGCAGAGCCAGCCGACAGCTGAGCTGAGCCAAGGTCTTCGAACCAGTTTTTCGGAGACTCAATAGCGGCGAGCGCAACTTTGCGCTGCCCGCCATCGATGGGAACGACAGCATGCTTGGCGCCCGTGCAGTTGAGGTTTCCGGCGGGGTCAACATCGCAAAACCCACCCGTGCTGCTATTGATGGCAAAAAACGAATTGCCCGTGCCATTATTTTGCGCATAAAGGGCAGCCTGGTTTGAGTTGTTCAGGAAAAGTCCAGCGGTCCCGTCATCCACAGTTCCGAGAATACCGAAACCACCGGTCAGTGCGCTATCGCCCCATACACCAGCGCCGGACTTATTCGTGCCGGTGTTGCTGGGCGAAACGGTCATGCCGTAGACCCCGGTGCCGTTCGGGCTGTTTGAAGCTCCGATCACACCGTGCGTAAACCCTGAGCTATTGGCTGCGATTCCCGCAACCCCAGATCCAACATCGTCGCTGTTCGTCGTCCCTTCTACCCCGAAAGTGAGCCCATTAAATGCGCTAGCCTCACCTAGAGCGCCGGCCGCGCCGATTGCATTGGTGTCTGTTTGACCCCAAATGCCCACGTTCCAGCTAGTCGTGTCGGTATTCTCGGCGAACATGAGGTTCTGGTTCGGCGCCGCAAACTGAGACGTCACTTGATTGCTAGTAACTAATGCAGAATTGACAGTGACGGCGCTAACTCCCTGTGCAGAGAAGTTTCCGCTGCCATCACGTTTCACGATCGCGAAGGGCTCGTTTCCGCTGGTTGGCGGAACGTTCCAATTGAAGTTCAGAATGCCCGAGCTGGTTATGGGCGAGCCGCTCACGGTGAAGTCCGAAGCCGGCGCGGACAAACCAACGCTGGTAACTGAGCCTTTGTCTTCTGCAGCACACGCCCAAGCGCTGCCATTCCACTGCAGAATCTGGCCCGAGGCGCACGAATTAGGTAAGCCGTTATTGAAGACGATGTCCAACTCTGCCGGTTGGCTTTCCTTCGTGTTTTCCTTACTCTCAAAGCTAGCCGTGAGAGGGCTGTTCGGCACCAAGGCAAGACCATCATTGGGCGTGCCATCGAGCCACTCCTTGACCGCGGCGGTCACATCGACTTGAACGTAGTTCTCCACATTGGCACTGGTCAATGGCACCACAGAGGCAATTGTTGCACCCACAACCGGCGACAACGAATCGGTGATGGTCTTCTCTGACCAGTTGCCGCCAACCAGATGCACATTGAAGCTTCCAGCCGCGGTCACATTGCTGACATACAGCCGGAGTGTCGCCTTGGCAATATTCGCGCCGGTGTAACCGGCAGGAACCGACGACAAATCAAATTTTAGGAAGGTTGTCTGAATCGAGCTTCCCGAACTTACTAAGTTGAGGAAGGGCGACGTGCCATAGTTAGTTGATGGTGAGTTGGTGTTGACGTAGCTATCCTGGCTGGGCGTGATCTGCGCGAAGGCAGACAAGCGTGCCCCCAGAATCAACAACAACAGGACACAATAGTGCAGACGATACTTGAGGTTTTTCATGACTCGCTCCGAATGGTTTTTAAGGATTCACCTATACGGGCGTAATCGGCCGGCAAAATCGATCAGCAGTCGAAGAAATTTTCTGCTAGGGAAGAAGGGGAAACGTGCAGACACAGAAGGGGCCGACAATAGTCCGCCCTAAAAAAAGCTTGGGCATGGCCGAAGCCATGCCCTGTTGCGATCGAACGAGTGCCCCAGCTACTTGACTTTCGTTGGCTGCGTTGCTGTCGGATCAGCCAGCGGCATCGCAGTCTTGGACGAAGCTGCGTGAGATGGTCCGGCGCCGCCCACCTTGTGCACGCTGACAGGCATCCTGCTCGGATCCGGATCGTTGGTGTGATCGGCGAAGCGGACTTTTTCGTAGTTCTTCCGCAGCGCCATGATGCGGTAGTCGAAGCGCACGTTCGAGGTTCCTCCACCCAGTTCGCGTACCTCGAACGAGCTCGCCGTTTTGTTGGTCACGTACAGGCCCTTGCAGTCGCCGTTCGGCACCGGGAAGACCTTGTAATCCATCCCGGTGTTGACGGTCTGGGTGAAGTCGGAGTCAAGTTGCACGACCGCCGCGCCATTCACCAGCTGGGCCGAACCTGCGTCCTCGAACCAGTTCACCGGCGATTCGATGGCAGACATCGCCACCCTGCGCTTGCCACCATCGAGCGGGACGACGGCATTCTTGGTGCCAGTGCAGCTTAAGTCGCCCTTGGCGTTAACGGAGCAATAAGAATTACCGGTTGAATCAGCCGCTACAAACGGGATACCATTGGGGTTTGCGGCTACGGCGTACAGAGTGAAATCGATATCGGAGTTGTTCCAGAAAACCCCAGCACGCCCTTGATCCGCCGTCCCAAGAACGCCGGCATCGCCAGCTGTGCCGCCATCGCCCCATACGCCAGCACAGCAAGCATCGATGGTGGTGGCGATTTGGCTCAATGACTGAACCTGTCCCCTGACACCGATTCCATTTGAGCTTTCGGCTTGCCCGTAGACGCCGGCCGCAGACCCCGTGGCCGCAGTGGCAAGTCCATAGACACCATAAGCACTCGGATCGATGCTGGCCGTTAAACCCTCGACACCCCAACCTTCCCCAGTAGTCGCTGAAGCAAGACCATAGATGGCCGTTGCTGCCGGAGTAGGGTTAGAAACGAAGGCGTTGGTGCCGACCAGTGTGCCAGTGGCGCTGAGATTACCGGTTACGCTTTGGTTGCCAGTAAAGGTGTTGGCCGCAGCCAGCAACGGAACTTTGGTGGTATCGAGGTTCAGCGTGACGGCGCCGGTGGTGCCGCCACCGGTTAAGCCCGTGCCTGCCTTAACGCCAGTGATGGTGCCCGTTCCGGCTCCCGTGCTCATCGCCGCGCACACCCAGGCGCTTCCGTTCCACTGCAACACTTGACTGGTCGTGCAGCTTTTGGTCAGGCTCAGGCTCAACGTGCCCGAAGTACCGCCGCCGGCCAATCCGCTGCCGGTCGCCGTGGTTACGCCTTTGAGGGTTGCGCCGTTGGTGAACACAACGTCCAACTCGGCGGGATGACTCTGCGCGGTGTTTTCTTTGCTCTGGAACGTCGCCGACAGTGGGCTGTTGGGCACCAGCGCGATTCCGTCGTTGGCCAGCGAGCCGCTGAGCCATTGGCCCACGGTCGCGGTCAGGTCGATCATTAGATAAGTGTTGGCGTTGGCTGTGGTCAAAGGCACGCTGCCCTTAACGGTCGTGCCGAGCGCGGGCAACAGATCTGCAGTGATGGTTTTCTCACTCCAGGTTCCGTTGACCACATCGACGTTGAAGCTGCCGGCGGTGGTCACGCTGTTGACGTACAACTTCAGCGTCGCTTTCGCGACGTTGGCGCTGGTATAGCCAGAAGGGACCGACGACAAATCGAATTTGACATAGGTGGTCTGGATCGACGACGCCGAGCTGACTATGCCGAGCGTAGCCGCCGTTCCGTAATTTGTTGCCGCGGTGGCGGTATTGATGTAGGCGTCCTGGCTGGGCGTAATCTGCGCGAAGGCAGACAGGCGCGCGAAAAGAATCAATAGCCAGAACACGCAATACTGCAGATGAGACTTAAGGCCTTTCATGACTCGCTCCGAATGGTTTTTGGATTTGTGCTCACCTATACGGGCGAAATCGCTAGGCAAAATCGATCATGCCCAGCAAGATTTTTGTTGACGGTGCCAGAGGACCGGCTTGTCAGGCGCAAGACGCCGGCAACCGTTTGATTTGACTGACTGAGTTTCTCGCTTGGAAGGCTGCTGCCGCAGAAAACAGACTGGCCCTAACCCGGATGGGACACGCCAAAGAATTTACATTTCCTTTACTTGTAAAACCGCAACAAACCGTGCAACATTAAGCGCCCCTGCGTTTCCTTCGCTGGAAGTGACCTAACGCAGTAACTTCTTGTCGGCGTTCTTGGAATGCCAGACGATTATTGCAAGCAGGTTGGATTTCTACGCATTTTTGATTACCCATGGCGGACAGAAAAGAGACCGGCGGAATGGATTCCCGTCCGCAAGTGACACGCCTGCTGCTGGATTGGAAAAACGGCGACGCCCATGCTGCCGAGCAGTTAACGCCAATCGTCTACGACGAACTTCGGCGCCTCGCCCAGCATTACCTCCGCGACGAACATGCAGCTGAGACCCTTCAGCCCACTGTTCTGGTGCACGAAGCTTACTTGAAATTGGTGGCGCAGGATCTCCCTGACTGGCAATGCCGCTCGCACTTTTTCGGCGTGGCGGCGCACCTGATGCGGCAAATCCTGGTTGACCATGCTCGGCGGCATCGCAGTGGGAAGCGAGGCGGAGGTGTGCCCGCCCTCTCGCTCGACGAAGTTCCGGGATTCTCCCTGGAAAAGAGCGATGACATTGTGGCGCTTGACGACGCGCTGAATGCGCTGGCTCAGTTCGATGAACGCAAATGCAGAGTTATCGAGCTGCGCTATTTCAGCGGCTTCAGCGTGGAAGAAACCGCGCGCGCTTTGGATCTCTCGGTCGCTACAGTTGGCCGTGAGCAGCGCATGGCCGAGGCCTGGCTTCACCGCGAATTGGCGCGCAATCATGAATCCTGAACGCTGGAAGGCGGTCGGCGAGATTTTCGAAGGAGCGCTAGCGGTTGCCGCCAGCGAGCGGCAAGTATGGATCGAGCAAGCCAGCCGCGGCGACAGTGAGCTCAAACATGAAGTGTCATCGCTGCTCGCCAGTCATGATGCCGCGCCCGGCGGCTTCGTCCAGGAGAGAATCAAGAATGTCCTGGCTTGTTTCAACGAAGTCGGCAGGGACCCTGAGCACACGACAATCGGGCCTTATCGGCTGGTCCGCGAACTGGGACGCGGTGGCATGGGCACCGTGTTTCTCGCCGAGCGCAATGATGACGAATACCACGCGCAGGTGGCAATCAAGCTGGTCCGGCCGGGGATGGATACCGAATTCATCCTGACCCGCTTTCGCCGCGAGCGTCAAACTCTGGCGAGACTGCAGCACCCCAACATCGCCCGGCTGCTCGACGGAGGCACCACCCCCAAGGGCGTACCCTACATTGTTATGGAGTATATCGACGGCCCCTCGCTCACCCGCTATGCGAAGCAGCGCAAGCTGGGGATTCCTGAGCGCCTGCGCCTGTTTATAGGTATTTGCGCCGCGGTGGATTATGCGCATCGCAATTTCGTCGTCCATCGAGACGTGAAGCCCGGCAACATTCTGGTCGGGCCGGACGGCACACCGAAATTGCTCGACTTCGGAGTTTGCAAGCTCCTCCGCGACGATTCCGCACACGAGAGCGTGGGAACTCCGCTGACGCCCGCCTACGCCAGCCCGGAACAGGTTCACGGCGGCGCGGTCACTCCTCTTTCTGATATTTATTCGCTGGGAGTTATCCTCTATGAGTTATTGGCCGGCGCACTCCCATATCGCCGGGATAACCTCAACGCGCCCGCAACCAGCCATGTTTTCAGCACCGCACCGATCGTACTGCCCAGCGCGGCTGCTAAAGAGCGTGCAACTTCCCGCCAGCTGTCGGGGGACTTGGACAGCATCGTGATGCGCTCGTTGGAGCACGAGCCCGCGCAGCGCTACCAATGGGCCGCACAACTCGCCGACGATCTGCAGCGGTATTTTGCCGGCGAACCCGTCCATGCGCGGCCGCAAACCAGCGGCTACGTGACAGCGAAATTCATACAGCGTAACCGTGGCAAGGTGACGGCACTGTTGGCAGTGCTCCTGGCGTTCGCAGTTGGCTTGTCAGTTTCCCTTCATAAAAATCGGATTGCTGACATTCGTATGCAGCAGATACAGACGCAAGCCAAGCTAGCCGCGACCGTCACTTCACGAGACGCTTCGGTTGACGTATATCGCTCCGTGATCAAACAGCAGGAGGGCGACGCACTGGCGACGGCCGGCAAATTCGCAGACGCAACGCCGATGTATTTAGAATCCCTAAGTGATGCCGAGTCCTGCATGAAGCTGGAGCAGGCGGCATGCTTCCTCATTTATATGCAATCCAGCCGTCGTCTCGCACAAAACGCGATCGCACTCGGGCATCGTGACCAAGCCATGGAATTCGCGCAGCAAGCATTGCATGCCGGCCAGGGTTTTTCGGCAGGCACGGCCTCAGCAACTGCTATGCCCCGTGCCTTTTCTGCGATGGGCTTCACATATGCCGCACTGGACTCAAGCCCGTTGCGCGCAACCGGGGACCAAGAACAAGCGAAGCTCTGGTTAGACAAGAGTCTGTCCTCATGGCGCGCGGCCCAGTCCGATTCGGGGTTTTCGGAGGATGATCGATTAGATATGAGAGAAGTGGAGGGTGCGCTTTCGCGCATCGCCCATTAACGGAGATGCCACCATATGCCAGCGACAACTAAGGCCTTGACCGCCGATGAGCGCCGTCTGGTGCGGGAGAGTTTCGAATCTGTGCGCACGATGGCTGAGCCGATTGGCCTTCTGTTTTATGGCAAGCTCTTTGAACTGGCGCCCGCCGTGCGTCCCATGTTTCACAATGACCTCGAACTTCAGGTGCGTAAACTCATGGACATGTTGAGCTCTGTGGTTGAGTCGCTCGACGATTTCGAAAGCATCCGTCCCAAACTCGAAGATCTTGGCCGCAAGCACGCCAGTTACGGTGTCCGGCCAGAGCAATACGAAACGTTAACGAGGGCCCTCTTGTGGACACTGGGCGAGGCGCTGGGCGCCGACTTCGATCAGCGCACGTCGGAAGCGTGGAAAAACGCACTGGGCGCGATCAGTCAAGCTATGAAGACCGGTGCTTACCAGCCCTAGGCTCAAGTCGCTGTTCCCGCCCTATTCGTTTGCGCTTGCAAGATTTTCAAGCCGGCTGCGGGACGGCAATCCATTCCACCGTCTCGGCGTTAGCCGCTGCTTCCTGCATGGCGGTTGACAAAAACAGATAGGCGGCGGCCCAGGCGTCGCGAACCTCGGAAGTGAATGCGTCGCCGAGTCCGGTTTGGAGCGTCCACAGCAACGCCGTACCGACCGTGTCGTAATGCTCCGGGCGAACTCCATAAGTGGCGTGACGCCGCCCAAGCTCCTCAATTGCACCCAGAATTTGCTCCGGGCGGCTCAATCCCTTCACCACCACGGTTAGGACGTGACCCAGTTTTCGGGCCTGTTCTTCACGCGGCCCACGGAACATGGGGCGCAACGAAGGGTCGAGTTCAAATAGGCGTTGGTAAAAATTCATTGTCGCCGAATCAAGTATCGGCGTGACCAATTTGAAGCTGCTCTGCACGAGTTCGATTTGGCGCGGGGTCATGGTGAAATCTCCTTCATATATAAAGGGCGCAAAAGCGAGGCCAAATCGATCACGTTTTGGAAATTCTTTTACGAGGGCGGCCCGGACGCGAGTTTTGCGGTAGGCCGTTTGCTTGAATTAGGTTCTCCTGGCACTCGTTCCACAAATGAGCTACGAGAACATGGCAGTGACGGATCTTAAGGACTTGCCCAACGCACTGCATTTCTATCAGATCGCACACGACCTCGTGGCTAAGATCCACCCGAATCTCGACCTAGACTTCACAGAGATCTTTTGGGAACAAAGGCCGAGTCAAGGAGGCACTGATCGCGAAAAGATCCACCCGACTTTGTGTTTTCGTTCTAACGGAACCTCTCCGGATGAAGGACCTGACCATCACTCGCGTCCAGCGTGGGGCAAACACTCTGCTGGCTTACTTCCGAGAGTGGAAATCCTTCGGTTCCTTGTGATTCGCCAATGGTATGTGTGCGACCAGTGCGCCGGAGATCGCCGCGCGCAGCGGTGTGCAAAAGAGTTATTAAAGGTGCAAAGGTGTCACTTCATGTGCAAACCGTGTGCAAAAGTGGCGCGAATCGTGCGATTTGTGCTATTTATGATGCTCGTAGAATCTGTAACTTGCAGATTCTGCGAACAAGAATCTTGTTCGCGCTGTACTACGACATTTAGGAGCAACTTTTAGCATTTGGCACTTAGCACTTGGCCTTGGCCCGGTTCATGCCGGGCCTTTTGCTTAAACCGAAAAATCCCTCTATTAACCAGAAAATTTAAAGGCCCGGCTTTTGGCCGGGCCGATCAACACAAGGAATGCGATGTGCCTACATCGAAGCTTTCATTCGCTGGGAGGCGGGCTCTTCGGGAAAGGCATGCAACCGGGGCAAGTTCTGAGGCTCGAAGTCTTTCAGGTCAGTCAGCCCTTCACAAATGGCTTCCAAGGTGGCGTTGGACTTGGCCAGAACTGTCAGCAGGTATTTTCGGGCAATGGGCCGGTCTTCGGGGTGAACCAGCTTCCACCACCGCTTCATCGATTCCTGCACATCGTCTTGCGTTTTCGCATCTTCGACCAGACTATCAATTAGCCGATATACCTTGCTCTTAACCGCCTGATAAGAAACTGAAATCTCCTGACCCATTGTTCTTGGTGCTCCTGCAGTCACCAGGAGCACGAGGCTCGCCAAACGGAGCCTCTGATTTCGCGGCACTTAGAGTTCCAAAACCAACCGCTTCTCCAAGTTGTTGGAGAATTCACAATGGAAGTTATGGTTTTCCATAGGGTTGCGATAGAAAACTCTTGTCCGGATCCAGGGATGTACAATGCGGATTCCGATTTCGCATTTGCGGTGAGTCGCTGGCGAGAATGCTTCGGCAATCGGAAATTTGCGGTGCAAATATCACATTTTTGCGTGGAGGCTGAATGAGGGGCTTTTGTTGCTTTCTTCTAATAACGCTGGCGGGCCTTTGTTCCCAAGCCCAGCAGGCCAACCAAAGCGGCACTGAACGAATGTTCCTGCCTTCCGATACTTTTTGGGGGTATGCCCAATTTGATATCGCGCCGCCACACAACGAAATTGATCCCAACATTTGCCGCGCCGACGCCGGCACCTTCGGAGGCGTGAACGCTCCCTGCACAGCTTTTGCCCGTTACATGCTCGCGGGTTTGCTGGAGGCGCGTCCGTTTGGCAGGGGCCCTCTGCGCCGGTTCATGCTGTTTGGAGAGCCTCGCTTCCTCTTCGGAAAGAACGTTCCACACACGCTCTACACATGGTCATTTGATGCCATCGGTGTGGAACATTCCTGGGGCGCCGCGATCTACATGGGCAAGGGGTTTGAAATGCGCGTGACCCAGCATTTCCTTTTTGATCGTCTGGGAGCGCGTGACCGAAATCTGGGTCCAGCCGATCTCGGCCCGAATGGCCCTTGGGGACGTTATAACGCCATCGGCATCCGTAAGTACTTTGGAACGAGAAGATGGTAGGGAGCAGCATTCAGCAAGCCTGTGACGGACTGAGAGGAACGGTACTGACTACTGACTACTGAGTGCTGAATGCTGACTGCTGAGTGCTTTTGTTCCCCCATGCTATTCTGATCTCGCCAGCCAGCTACCTTCGAGCCGACCGTCACCAACGCTTGATGCCATCTTCCGAACACTCCGGAACTTCGAGCATTTCTAATTTCGACACCGCCCCGTTCCGCGATCCGGGATCGGCGCGCCAGAACTTCGATCGCGTTTCGGCCAAATTAGTTCCGGGTCTGATACAAGCTCTTCCGGCATTGCTGGCCGATGCTCCGGATCCAGATTCTGCGCTGCTTTTGCTGGACCGGCTGATGAACGAGGCCTCCCCCGAGACTCAGAGCATTATCGAAAAGCATCCATTCCTGGTCCATTACGCGATCGCGGTTTTTGGCCACAGCTGGTACCTGGGCGAAACCCTGATCCGCAATCCCGACCTGCTGCACACTTTTCTTCGGGAGAGGAAGCTTGATCGCAGCTTCTCGCGGGAAGAATTCTCGGAGGCGCTTGCCAGGTTCCGGTCGCGATCCTTCGAGCGCGACGGTTCGCTGCTGCTGGCTCGCTTCAAGCGGCGAGAGTATGTGCGAATCATGTTGCGCGATGTGCTGAGGATCGCTCCGCTGGCCGAAACCACTGGGGAAATTTCGGCGTTGAGCGACGTTTTGCTCGAAGAAGCTTTGCGAGAGGCGGAGAGTTCCATGGAGCGCCGCTTTGGGCTGCCGCAGCATCTTGATCCCGAGGGCCGGACGGTGAACACACCATTCTGCGTGCTCTCGCTGGGAAAGCTGGGTGGCAACGAGCTCAACTATAGCTCCGATATTGACTTGCTTTTTCTCTTTGGCGATGGCCGCGAGCCTGCGGCGGCCCCGATTTCAAATCGTGAATACTTCGTCCGCTTGGCACAGGAAGTAACGGAAATCCTGTCGCGTCCCACGGCCGAGGGCGCCGTCTTCCGCATTGATTTACGGCTACGTCCGCAGGGGAATGAAGGCGAATTGGCGATTAGCCTGTCGAATGCCGTGCGCTATTATGCGGCGACGGCCCACGATTGGGAACGGCAGGCGTTAATTAAAGTCCGCTATTCAGCCGGAAACGAGAGGCTGGCAAGGGAATTCATTCGCCGCGTTCAGCCCGAGGTGTATCGCGAGCAAGTGAACTTCGCGGCAATTAAGACTGCTCTGGTCAGCCGGGAAAAAATTGACCGCAGGCGACGAAAGCAAACCGCGGAGCAACAATCCATAGACGTGAAAATTGACCGCGGCGGGATTCGTGACATTGAATTCCTCGTCCAATGTCTGCAACGCGTATATGGAGGCGCTGAGCCCTGGCTGCGTTCGGGCGGCACGCTGTTCTCGCTGCAAAAGCTTCACGACAAGCGCCATATTTCTGGCCATGATTTTCACGAACTAACATCTGCCTACGCTTTTCTGCGTCATTTGGAGCACCGTTTGCAATTGCGGCAGGGACAACAGATTCACCGGCTGCCCACGTCCGCTTGCGAATTGCACGCGCTGCAGCGCTCGATGCAGGCACTGTCTTCGGAAGACTACCGAGTGGCTGACTTAGGCGCCGCAGTGCGCGAGCGGATGGCCGTAGTTGCAGGGATTTATCAACGGATCATCTACCAACAGCAGACCCACAACGCGCTTGCCGCAGAGGAGGCTGAATTCCGGCTTCAGAGTCGAGCCGAGGACGCGGGCGCGGAGCAGTCGCATCAGCAGTTGCTGCAAAAATTGGCCGAGGATGTGCCTGAACTCTATCGCGCGCTCAAAGCCGAGCCGTCTGGCTCACTGCAGCGAAAAAACCTGTTTCGGTTCCTTAGTTCTGCCTACAGCAGTTCCGAACGGTACAGCTCGTTAGTTCGAGACCAAAAAGCGATTATGCGTTCGCTTCCGCTGTTTGAGATCAGTGAATACCTTACGGAAATCCTGGTGCGTCATCCGGAAGAAATCGCTGTTTTGCCCGAGGTTTCACTAGAGACTTCGGCCTTCGCGGGCGGAAAACTGTTCGACTTTACATTCGAAGACCGCTTCGCGGGGCGCGATCCGGTGTTTGCGTATCTGGCGAACTCGAATGCCTCCCACGCGGAGAAAATCGCTTTGCTGCGGCGGCAGTTCCAGCACTGCATGTTTGCCTCGGGAGTGCGCGATATAGCTGAGCAGCGCCCCATCTATTCGTCTCTGGCAGAAACCACGGCTGCTGCGGAAGATGCGTTGACGGCGGCATTCGGCACTGCGGGAGCGCCGCGAGGTCTCGCCATTCTGGCGTTGGGCCGGCTGGGCAGCCGCGAATTCGATCTCCTCTCTGACGCCGATTTATTGTTTGTTTGTGACGAGACGCAAGATCGTGCCGTGCTGACGCGCGCGGCCGAGCAGCTTATACAGTCGCTCTCTGCCTACACGCAGGAAGGCATGGTCTTTCCCGTGGATACTCGCCTGCGCCCGCGTGGAGCAGAGGGCGATCTGCTGGTCAGCCCAGCGCAACTCACCGAGTACTTCCAAAAGGAAGGTCAACCGTGGGAGGCGCTGACCTATACCAAGCTGCGGATCATTTGCGGTGACGCGGCACTGGGACGACGGGCTCAAGCCACCACCGACGCTTTATTCCGCCGCTTCGCTAACGACGAAAGCTTTCCAGCGGCAGTTCGCCAGATGCGCCAAAAACTTCAGGAAGCGAGCGCGCCTGAAAAGAGCATCCGGACCTCCGCCGGTGCGCTATACGATACGGATTTTATTGCAAGTTTCTTGCTGGTGAAGCACGGAATTCGCCCCAAAACAGGAACTTTGCGTGATCGCCTGTGGAGATGTTCAGGTGCAGGTCTAATCGAAAAAAAAGACGCGGCCACCCTCGACCATGCCGCCGAACTTGGCCGAACGGTCGAACATGTGCTTCGCCTGGTCATCGGCAGAAATGCCAGATGGCTACCGTCGGCAGCGCATCCCCGCCGGGCTTGCGAAGAACTCACCTCAGAGATTTTGCGCCAGGAGTTCCCGAACGGTTTGGAAGAGCAACTGCTATCCACGTTTTCAAAAGTGAGAGAAATCTACGAGCGCGTTATGAAATGAGTTCAGCGCCGCCCAATCGGATGCTTCGATTCCAAGGAATAGTTCCACACTACCCCGAACCCTGTCACGCTAATGTGCGTGATCGACAACCAGCGCTCCATCTTGTGATGTCCAGTGCGATGGAAAATGTAAGAGATGCCCACTGAGGTCGCGGCCGACGCTGCTTCCAAACCGGCAAATCCCGCAGAGTTGTTCACTACATCATCAGGGATAAGAATTTCCGTGCGCCCGCGCGCCTGGAAATTACGCGTAGAGGCATAATCCAGCCCGCGAAATACCGCGACGCCAGAGAACAGCAGAATGTTGGTGCGGTCCCAGAAGCGGTGCTCGGGCTGCGGAGCCTCGGGCACGGCGGCAGGAGCAGGCGTCGGCGGATCCTGCGCGGCAAGATACGACGATAGTAGCAGGAGCGCCAGAACGGCTCTCATTACGTGTCGCATCGGCCGATTGGAGGAATCCTAAGTGAATTTGTCATGGCGACTACTGGGTTAAGTCTTCTACGGCTGCTTCAGCTCCGCAATGCGCTTCGCGTAAAGGTCACTCAGGCAGTCCACCCACCATTTATAGAGCACGCACTGCTTTTCGCGCTGCGCAAGCCATTCCCGCTGCTGTTGTTGCAAACGGGCGCGGTCTGCATTCTGCCCTAGCGCGGCCCGATACAGCTGGCTTAACTGCACATCCAGCGCAGCAACGGAAGGCGAATAGCAGATTGCGCGGTCAAGCTCCTTTGTCGCCTTGGCGCAATCGTAACTCGTGGTGAAAGGCCCTTCGGCCTTCATGTGCTCCACCACGAACTGTTTGCTATCCCATTTGTACCAGATGATTAGAGGGTCTTTCCGATCCGAAGAGTCGCCCCAGCGCGCCACTAGCTTGCCGTCTTCAACCGCGATTGCGTAATTTCGATTCCCGAAAACCGGCAATTTGTTGGAACTGAATCCCGAGATAGGCTCCTGTTGGTCGAGCGAATGCTCCACGACCTTTCCATCCGTGCCGCGCTCGTATACAGCATGAACATCAGCGCCAGCCGTACCACTCAAGCACGTGTAGGCGACCACAATGGCTTCCTTGCGCCCATCGCCGAACAAATCGAAGTACTCTAGATGGCCGATGTCAATTTGGTCGAGGCTGTCGCAATCGGAATATTCGTTGATGACTTCCTTGATTTCGGCCTGACTGATATCGGCTGGCGCATTTTCCTGCGCCCACCCGGGCGAGGACGCGATCAGTAAGAGGCAACTGGCGAGAGCGGGCTTCAGTCTCATGGTGAGTTGTAAATTATAATTCTTGGTTTGCATTTCCACGGAGGTCGTTGAATGCCGGATTCATACAATGGCGTGCCTGTGCCTCGCAATGGCGCGCGTATCAATTACAAACAGGGGCGGTGCGAAGTGCCCGCCAATCCGATCATCCCGTTCATCGAGGGTGATGGCACGGGCCGCGATATCTGGAAAGCCTCGGTGCGCGTATTCGACGCGGCCGTCCAGAAAGCGTACGGCGGAAAACGCCGGGTGGTTTGGTATGAGATTTTTGCGGGAGAAAAAGCTAAAGCGAAGTTTAACGATTGGCTGCCGCAGGATTCGGTCGAAGCAATTCGGGAATTTCGGGTTGCCATTAAGGGCCCGCTCACTACGCCGGTCGGCGGCGGAATCCGCTCGCTCAACGTCACGCTGCGCCAGGTGCTCGACCTCTATTGCTGCGTGCGCCCGGTGAAGTATTACAAGGGCACGCCCTCTCCGGTGAAACATCCCGAGCGCATGGACATCGTCATCTTCCGCGAAAATACCGAGGACGTTTACGCCGGCATCGAGTGGGAGCAGGGAACTGCTGAAGCCGCCAAGCTGATCGAGTTTCTCAACAAGGAGATGTTGAAAGGCGGCAAAAAACAGGTGCGGGCCGACTC
>Ga0209580_10000600_pt1 | contig 18703 bp, 17 predicted proteins | sample Coa_R1_5_FD_187153 | JGI IMG/M metagenome (GOLD analysis project Ga0209580, IMG submission 187153) | Surface soil microbial communities from Centralia Pennsylvania, which are recovering from an underground coalmine fire - Coalmine... | ecosystem: Environmental > Terrestrial > Soil >... | reverse complement strand
GGGCCCCCACAGCCAATAGGATTTTGGGTAATTTGCTTTTGGGTTGGATTGGACTTTGAGGGTTAGCAGCCATTGCGGTCTCCTTTCGCTCATACAACGGACCGTGAGGGATAGGCTATTTCTTCAGCCTGCGATATCAGAAATTAAACCTTTTGCTTAGTTATTAAGTGACCACGGAATGGGAATCGTTTCAAGGAAATTACGATAGATGCTTTTAGGACAAACATCTTTGCGATCGTGATCGCCTTCGGCTGCGCGCAGGCCTACGGCGTGAGGAAGGATTTGTTTTCTCAGCTTACCCCAGCGCTTATCCTCGGCTCGCAAACTCGCCTCGGGGAACGCACTGGACTAACCTCGCGACGCGCCTACGGCGCTGAACGTGGGAGGCAGACAGTTGTTTCGTCGCCCTTGGGGTTTGGATTGCGGGGTGAGGAATTTTATTTTTGAGTGTCTGAGCGACACGACCGAGGTCGGCCCCTGACACTTTTGTCGCATGTACAAGCGTGAAAAGGATGCAGTATCAATCCGCCCCAAGCAGGCTTTGGCTAAGGTGGATGCTGAGTCCAAGCGGAAAAAAGATGAAACACAAAGCCTTTGCCGCAGCTTGAATCGCGTGACATCATCAACGGCGCGGCGGATCTGGGCGTCGATCTGGAAGAGCACATCGCGTTCTGCATTGAGGCGATGAAAGGGATTGCGGGAGAGTTGGGATTGGCGGGAACGGCTTAGGAGTTGGCCGCGAATACACGCGAATCGAAGTTTTAGCCCCACGCTCCGCCAGCGGCGGTCGAAAGCGTGGGCACCCACCAGAATCCACCGTCGGGCAATAATTTGGTCGAATCTTAGCTTATCGCTGAGCAATACGCTCTTGGATCGACGATACAAAATACTCAAACGCTTCGGGCCAAAGGAGCGTTGCGTTTACCACACCGTTGCGTCCCCACCTCCAACGGCCTTCAACGCCTTCGCGGTGGCTGACATAAAGAAATTCATGGATTGCACCGCCGTTATCCAGGATTGTCTCAGTTGACGGCATTCGAAACCGTTTCTTAAAACGGTCAGGTTGTATTTCTTTATGGTCCACAAATAGAGGCTTCAGTCGAAGCGCTAAGGGAGTCCAGTTTTCATTTGAAATGCCCCATATGTCGTCAATCTCGTACAGTGAAACGTTCTCCACGGCATCGGGTTTCAGGTCGATAATCACTCCATGGTTTTCCCCGGCTTTTACCCCCATACCGAGTAGTAGGTCCCGTTCTCGTGCGTGCCATCGCTGATTGCCGCCTTGTACTTCTGTTGTCGCGAACTCCTTCAAGACGCTAAGCAGTGACTGCCTCCGCAGTTGGGTGCAAGTCCGACCTTGGATTTCATAAAGAAAAAATGGCATCTGTAGCTCCTATGCTCCCTGCTGTAATGCTGGGACCGTGCTCCCTTGTCACTTATTCTTCCGTGATAAGGCAATAGCGGCGGCCACGGCCACTGTTATTGGTGCCGCAATCCACGACCCAATCACAGCCCCTTGGAGCTCGATGTTAGGCTTGAGACCCAACGCAACCACCATCGACAGGGAATACGTCAACAACACGAGCAAATACCACGCACCAACACTGACCAATATATTCTCGTGAGTAAATAGCACCTTCAACGAGTAGAGCCGTGCCACGATCCGAGAGAATACGTGGAGACTATTTTTTCTTAAATACGGGTGAAGTGAAGATAAGACCTGCGCGAATGCCAAGGCTTCCGCATAGCCCCGCTCGATATGTCCAGGTGGGATCGTTCTAGCTGGAATGATGTTGAATAAGAATGCAGATAAATGGCTTAAAGCATCCGTTACCTGAGGAACATCGATGCCGTCGCGCAATCGCCCAGATATTTTGACATGCACTTGAGCAAATGCTTGAATTATCAAGTCGGAATCAGGAGTAAGCCCCAACCATGGATAACGGCTAACATACTCTAATTCGAGTGCTATGGGAAAGCCATCGGGTGGCAGGCGACGGTGCGAAATGGGCGGTTGTTCGCGTCCTGAGACAGTGTCCTTTTGCCTACGGCTTATCATTTCCGCACGACTGGGATTGAGCATCCAGTACAAATACGTGAGGAGAATTGTCCACAGCTTCATTACCTCTTCGAGGCGTTGCGACCACTGATCACCGTGAAAATATTTGAGCTCCTTCACGAGTTGATAACAAAGGGCAAACCTCATCTGCTCTTGCGGAAGGCCTTTCTTTAGTTTTCTTGTGTCGCGTTCAAGTGCTAGGAAGGTACCAAGAATTCCAATAATGAAAGAGAAGATTGCTGCATACATGACATAATCCCAGAATCCTGAGCTTGGGAAAGGGTGGGTTCCGGCCTTGAAAACAATTCCCGCGAGTAGAAGAATGATCAAGGAGACAAGAACAGTGACAACGAATCCGACCGAATAGTCCCGCCCGACGAGAGACCTGAGCTTAACTTCAAACTGGCGCTCGATGCTTGCAAAATATTCTTCCACTATCTCTCCTCATATCAAACCTACGGCTTGGCCGGAGAACCGCACATTTCTACAGAGACGACTATACTCTTGCGTTCTGGCAATAGTGAAGGTCAAGGGGGTGACGCTGTGGCCGACGAAGAGCAAGTGAGGATTCTTAAAGAGAAGGGTGCTGTAGTCTGGAACGAGTGGCGGAAAGCAAACCGTGACACACGGCCCGATCTCAGCGTGGCGAATCTCACAGGATCAGACCTGCGAGGGGTGAAGTTTAGCGAGGCGAACCTCCAGGTTGCCGATCTCCGTGAATCGAACCTTCATGGGGCAAACCTTCGCGAGGCAGACCTAAGCTGCAGTAACCTGCGCAGGACGGACCTGCGCGAGGTGAATCTCCGCCTCGCGAACCTTAGGCAGGTGGACCTTAGCGAGGCGAATCTCTGCGGAGCGGACCTAGCTGGGGTAACTCTAAGCGACGCGCGCCTCACCGGGGCTGATTTTAGCAATTGCAAAATGATTGCAACAGAGCTTTGTAATGTGGATTTGAGTCGCGCAAAGGGACTAGAAAAAGTCGAGCACCACGGCCCTTCCACCATCGGAATTGACACGATCTACCGCTCTGGCGGGAATATACCAGAAATTTTTCTGCGTGGAGCGGGCGTGCCCGAGGCTTTCATTGCTCAGATTAAATTTCTCGTGGGCGCGATGTCGCCGATTGAGTTTTACTCGTGCTTTATCAGCTACAGCCATGCGGACAAGGCGTTTTGCGCTGAAGCTTCATGACAGCCTCCAAGCGCGGGGCATACGCTGCTGGCTGGACGAACATCAGCTCCTGCCCGGCGATGACATCTATCACGAAGTTGACCGCGGCATCCGGCTGTGGGACAAGATGCTGCTGTGTTGCTCAGAGCATTCCCTCACCAGTTGGTGGGTGGACAACGAGATTGGGATGGCCTTTGAGAAAGAGCAGCAGATCATGAAAGAACGCGGGGGCAAGGTGCAGGTACTGGTCCCGCTCAACCTGGATGGCTATCTCTTTAGCGACAAGTGGAAGAGTGGTTATCAGGCGCAGATTCGCCGCCGATTGGCAGCAGATTTCACCGAAAGCGGCACGGATTCAGCCAAGTTTGATGCACAAGTGGAGAGGTTGATCCGGGCACTGCGGGCGGACGAGGGTGCGCGGGAGAAGCCGCCGCGAGCGAAGTTGTGAAAGAGCACTCAGCACTCAGCGGTCAGCATTCAGCCAAAGCTGGATTGACTTCCCCAAAATGCCTTTTCCGCCTAATCGAGGCCATTTTTCTATTGACATTAAAGCGAACAAATGGTAAAGTTCCACATTAGCCATTAGGCGGAAGTATGTCCTATGGTAGATCTTTGAAAACAGAATAGGCGGCAAGCCAAAAGATACGCGATTGGGCATGTGAAATACGCGAAAAAAGGGCATCGACCGCTCGATGACCGCTCGGTCGAATTGCACTTTAGCTTTTGTTTTCAACAAAAGTGCTATGGGGGGTGGGGGTCTGGCTGAAGGACATCGGCAGAGGGTCGCAGGAAACCCCGAAAACCTTTAACCACAAAGCACACGAAGAAACACAGAGGGAACCCCTGAAACCTGCGCCAATCGAGGCCCGCACGCTCAAGTCTACGCCAATCTGGGATGACCTAGGGAGGGGGGAGGGCGCAGGATCGCCGGAATCGAATAGCCAAACCTACGCCAATCTGGGATACAGTGGGATCCATGGGGAGGGGGCGGGTACTGATCGCCGATTGCCGACATCGCACGGAATCGGACATCGCTGGAAATTATCATCTTGGTAGCAATAGGGTTCCCTCCCCTTCGGCAAGCTCAGGGTCGGGATGTACTTCACTCGTACCTCAATGCCACCATCGGATCAACCTTGGTTGCGGCGCGAGCAGGCACATAACTGGCCGCAAGAGTCACAATCGCAAGAATGGCCGTTACGGCGACAAAGATTGCCGGGTCCCATGAGTGGATACCAAAGAGCATGCTGCGCATGAGATATGAAACGATCATGGCAGCCACAATGCCGGCCGCCACGCCGGGAACGATCAACCGAACGCCTTGCGCCAGCACCATATTTAGAACGTTGCCGCGCTGCGCGCCAAGGGCCATGCGGATGCCAATTTCCTGCGTGCGCTGGCTTACGGAGTATGCCACCAAACCGTAAAGGCCAATTGTCCCCAGCAACAGCGCAAGACCGGCGAACATGCCGGCCAGGACGGCTGGATAGCGGTGGAGAAATGCCGCGGGCGAGCGCTGGATGCGGTCTTCCATGGTCTGGACGTTGAATGTGACGGCGTCAGGATCAAACTGCCGGATGGTGTTTTGTATTTCAGCGGACAGCGCATCTGGCTTTTGCTCAGTGCGAACCAGCAATCCGAAGAACAAACGCGCGTTGGCTTCCATGGGCGTATAGATTGCCGGGAGCGCCGGACGGTCGAGCGGGCCTTCCTTGACGTCACGCACCACGCCGATGACCTGCCGCGGCTTTTCTTTGTCTGAATAGGTGAACCAGATCTGCTGCTTGAGCGGATCAAGGCCGGGCATGAACTGGTCAGCCAGCGTTTTGTTTACGATCACGCGCTGCGGGCCGGTGGGGTTGTCGGCATCAGTAAACCAGCTTCCCTGCACCAGTTCCGCGCCCAGCGTTTGGAAATATGTTCGATTGACCGACCGGCTGTTGGCTTCGCGTCCTTGCGGCGTTGCGGAAGGAACTCCCACAACGCGGAGGTTGCTGGTGTTGCCGCCGTTCGATACCGGCAACACGCTGCTGGTTCCAACTGACTTTACTCCGGGCAGAGCGCGAATTTTATCGAGAAGCGTCTGCATGGCCTGCAACTGCTCAGGATCTTTGGGAAAGCGCGATTGCGATAGTCCGACGCCCATGCCGAGCAGATTGTGCTGATCGAACCCAGGATTGACGTTGAGCAACCGATAGAGACTTTTGACGAGCAGACCGGAGCCCGCAAGCAACACCATGGCCAACGCAACTTCACCCACGACGAGCGCCGAAGCAAAGCGTCGCCATGAACTTGACTGCGAACTGCGCGAGCCGTCTTTCAATGCGCCTTGAACGTCTGTATTAGTGGCCTGCAAAGCCGGCGCCAGCGCGAACACAACGCCGGTAATGATGGCCAGAGCGCAAGCAAAAAGCAGCACGCGCGCGTCAATACTCATGTGCTTGAGGTAAGGCATGTTGTTCAGCAAGGTTGCGGGGATCATCGCGACGAAGCCCTTGATGGTCCAGTACGCAACCGCCATTCCGGCGATTGCGCCGGTGAAAGAGAGGATGAGACCTTCCGTCAGCATAAGGCCGATCAGTCTTGCGCGGCTTGCGCCCAGCGCAGTGCGGATTGCCATTTCATTTCGACGGGCCATGGCGCGTGCCAGCAGCAGGTTAGCAACATTGGCGCATGCAATCAGCAACAAGAGCACCACCGCGCCAAGCAATACCAGCAGAATAGGACGGATCTGGCCGACGATAACTTCATTCAGCGGCACAAGCGTTGTCCTGAGTTTGTCATTCGATTGCGGATATTGTTTTTCCAGACCTTCAGCAATCAGGTTCATGGCAGAAGCCGCGCTCTCGCGAGTGATGCCCGGCTTGAGCCGGCCCACCACCTCCAGCCAGTGCAGGTTTCTGCGTTGCAGTAACGGGCCGCTGGCATGAAGCGTGAGCCATATATCAGGATCACCGACAGGAGCAAAATGAAAATCAGCCGGAAGCACGCCGATAATGGTTGTAGGTTGGTCGTCAATGTTGAGCGTCTGGCCGATAACATCTTTACCGCCAAAATGCCGCTGCCACCAGCCATAGCTGAGCATCGCTATGCGGGGCGCGGAGGCCAGGTCTTCACCGGAGCGGAAGTCACGGCCCATAATCGGTTGCACTCCAATGGTCTGGAAGAAATTGTCCGTCGCCACAGCCGAAGGCAGCAATTCCGGAGCGCCTGTGCCGCGCAGCAGCACCTGGTTTTGTCCGTACCCGGCCAGTCCGTCAAAGACCTTTTGCTGCTCACGCCAGTCAAGAAAGTCAGGATAAGAAGCCTCAAACTGCGTGAAGACCTCCATGTTGCGCGTGTCGTAGACCTCCATCAGTCGCGACGCATCGCGATACGGCAGCGGACGCAGCAACGCCGCATCGACAAAAGTAAAGATCGCGACGTTAGCGGCAATGCCCAGCACCAAAGTGATAAGAGCGATAGAGGTAAATCGCGGCGATTTGAGCAATGCGCGCAGTTCGTAACGCAGGTCCTGCAGGATGGTTTCCATCATGATTCAAGCTCCTGACCCGGCAATGTAGAGACGGCCTCTGGAGAATACTGATGATCGCGGAAAAGGTTCCGGCTTGAAGTTAGACGCGAAAGCAACGGATACGTTTCGCTGGAAAAATATGAGAAAGGCCTGAGAGCCGCGCCGGACTGCATCCTTTTCTCTCTCAGTGAATCCATTGGATAGATCTTTTACAGGAGAGCACATGCCGCTGGTTCGAATTTCTTTGATTGCGGGCAAACCTGAATCGTACAAACGCAAGGTGTCTGACGCCGTTCATCGCGCTCTGGTTGAAACCATTTCCATCCCCGCTCAGGACCGCTTCCACATCATTACTGAGCACAGTGCCGCGGATTTTATTTACGATCCGGAATATCTGAAGATCCATCGCACCAATGACTTGGTGATCATTCAAATCACGCTGAGCGCCGGGCGGACATTGGAAGTTCGGAAATCGCTCTATCGCCGCATCGCCGACCTGCTCCATCAAGAAGCAGGTTTGCGCAAAGAGGACGTGTTCATCAACCTGGTGGAAGTAGCGAAAGAAAACTGGTCGTTTGGCAACGGCGAAGCGCAGTATGCAACGTGAAGAAATCGTGCTCCGCGCCTCCGCGCCTCCGCGTCTTCGCATGAAAAATTATTTTATGAATGCGCCCGACCGTATCAATTCCGCCAGCCTCGCGAAATCCTCGGCAAACACCCGGTCATGCTCGATCTTCGGGCTCACCTTGCGGATGGCGGCGTGAGCTTTCTGCAACGGCTTGCTGCTCTTGAGCGGCGCGAGGAAATCCAGCGCCTGCGCCGCCGCGCAAGCTTCAATCGCCAGCACATTGGTCGTATTCGCGATCACGCGTTTGAGTTTGATCGCCGCCGCCATGCCCATGGAAACATAATCTTCTTTATTGCCTGACGTAGTAATCGAATCCACCGACGCAGGATGCGCCAGCCCTTTATTTTCGCTGGCCAGCGCCGCGGCCGTTACCTGCGGCATCATAAAGCCGGAGTTGATGCCCGCATCGGGCGCAAGAAATGGCGGCAAGCCTTCATTCAATGCCGGGTTCACCAGCCGCTCGATTCTTCGCTCAGAAATTCCCGCCAAAGCGCTCAGCGCGATAGCCAGATAGTCCAGCGCGAAGGCGAGAGGCTGACCGTGGAAATTGCCGCCGGAGATGATGTCGCCTTCGCCATGGCTTTTTACAAACACCAACGGATTATCCACCGCTGAGTTCATCTCAATCTCAAATATTCGTCGGCAAAATGCCAAGGTATCGCGCACCGCTCCATGGACCTGGGGAATGCAGCGCAGCGAGTAAGCGTCCTGCACGCGTCCGCAATCTTTGTGTGACTCACGAATCCCGCTCCCTGCTAGCAATCGGCGCAGGTTGGCCGCAACCTGTGTCTGTCCCGCATGCGGTCGTGCATCGTGTATGCGCGCATCAAACGCGACGTCTGTGCCATGTAGCGCATCGAGTGACATCGCGCCCAACACGTCTGCGGTTGCGGCAAGCGTTTCAGCCGCTAATAGGGATAACGTTCCCACGGCCAGCATGGCCTGCGTACCGTTGATGAGCGAGATAGCTTCCTTGGCTTCGGGCACCAGCGGTTTGATTCCGGCACGCTGCAAAGCTTCTGCACTGCTGGTGCGCGTGTTCTCAGCCCAAACCTGGCCTTCGCCGATCATCGCCAGCGCGAGGTGGGCCAGCGGAGCGAGGTCGCCACTGGCGCCAACGCTTCCCTGCGACGGCACCACCGGATGCACTCCCTTATTCAGCATGGCGCAGATCAGGTCGATCACTTCAGGACGCACGCCGGAAAATCCCTTGGCCAGCGAGTTAGCCCGCAGCAGCATCATGGCGCGCGTGTCTTCCTGGCTCAGCGGTTCGCCTACGCCGGCCGAATGCGAGCGGATCAGGTTCACCTGGAGCTGCCGGTTCTGCGCCGGCTCAATATGCACGTCACTCAGTTTGCCCACGCCGGTATTGATGGCATACGCCACGCGATTTTCGCGCAGCAGTTTTTCTACGACTTCACGCGCGGCCACAACTTTTACGCGTGCGCCATCCGCCAGATCTACGGGCCGTTGTTCATAGACCACCTGGCGCAGATCGTCGAGTGAAAGATCGTTCCCGTTGATTTGGAGAGCACTCATGAATTTCGTTTGGTTCCGTTAAAGGCCTGCATATATTTTTCCGGCAACGCCGTGCGTTCCAGCTTGTTGTTTACGATGATGTGCATGGTCTCTCCCGTGGCTAGCAATGTGCGGTCGGCTTCACGAAAGACTTCATAGCTGAAGTGCAGCAGTGATGAGCGCACATTTTTGATCTGCGTGCGCACCACGATTTCATCATCATACTGTGCCGGAGCCTTGTAGCGTACGCGCAGGTCGACCACCGGGATGTGGCAGTTGTCTTCCGCCTCCATATTGCTGTACTGGAAGCCGAGCTGCCGCAGCAGTTCCACACGCCCCACCTCAAACCATATGACAAAGTTGGAGTGGTACACCACGCCCATCTTGTCGGTTTCGGCGTAGCGCACGCGCAGCTTGGTCTCGCCCCAGATATCTCTATTGACGTCTTCTATTTTCCTGTCCAAGTGGGTTTGCGTTTCTCCAGAAATGCTGTGATGCCTTCTTTGAAGTCGGCGGTCTGCCGAATGCCGGCGTTGCCCTGTACTGCTTGCGCTACCTGGTGGTCCAGTTGCTCGCGAGTATAGCTGGAAAGCAGCTTCTTGGTTGCCTGCAATGACACAGGGCTGTTCTCCAGCAACTGCGCGGCAAGCTCCTGTGCCCGCTGCATCAACTGCTCCGGCGCAACGATCTCATTTACCAGACCGAGCTTGAGTGCTTCCTCTGAGCCAAAGATACGGCCAGTGAGCAGCAGGTCGCGGGCACGTTTCTCACCGATATTGGCGATCAGAAAACTTGAAACGATGGCCGGCACAAAACCGATCCGCACTTCCGTGTATCCAAACTTCGCTTCCGGGACAGCCAGCGTAAAATCGCACAGCGTCGCCAAGCCTGTCCCGCCCGCGATGGCAGGACCGTTCACGGCAGCGATCGTTGGCTTGGGAAAGTCATAAAGCGTGCGAAAAAACGACGCCATGGTTTCTGAATCGTGGATGTTCTGCTCGTGCGTGCGTCCGGTAAGCTGCTTCAGGTTGTCTAGGTCCATGCCGGAGCAAAATGCTTTGCCCGCTCCGGTAAGGATGACGATTTGTGCCGACGACTCTGCCGCCTGCTTCAAGGCGGCAATAAGGTCATTGATCAGCTCATAGCTGATGGCGTTGCGTTTGTCAGCGCGATTGAGCGTGATGGTGGCGATTGGACCGGATTCGGCGTAGAGAACGGTTTTGTGATCGTGAGTCATTGAATTGGTGTGAACTTCTTCGCAATGTCCGCGGACATGCCTACCACAGAATCGAGCGGCTTCTTGAGCGGAACTTCAGCTCCGCATTCCTTTAGCGCCTGCACTGCAATCTCCGTCGGAATGTTGCCGATCATTTCATCCTGCGCAAAAGGACAGCCCCCGAGCCCGCCGATGGCGGAATCGAATCGGCGACAGCCGGCTTCATACGCAGCGATGATTTTTTCTGCCGCGCCGGCTTTCGTGCTGTGCAGGTGCGCTCCGATCTCCAGATAATCGTAAGCCGAAGTCACGGCAGTAATCAGTTCCTTGACCTGCGCCGGCGTTGAGAGTCCCACCGTATCCGCTAGCGAAATCTGCGTGATATTCATGTCCGCCAGAATGCCCACGGCCTCAACCACCTCTCCGGCGTTCCACAGGTCGCCATACGGATTGCCGAACGCCATCGATATATACGCGACAACGTTCAAGCCAGCCGCGTCGGCTTTCAGCTTGATCTGCTCCAGTTCATCGGCCGCGGCTTCGAGCGTCTGGTGCTGATTGCGTTCCAGAAACGTTGGGGAAACGGAGTACGGAAAGCCGAGCGTCTGCACGGCTTCAGTCGCAATGGCGCGCTCCGCGCCTTTCTGGTTCACCACGATGCCGATAATCTCCACGTCATCCGGCGGATCAAGCTCTTTCAAGACTGCTTCTGAATCCGCCATCTGCGGAATCGCCTTGAGAGACACAAACGACACGGCGTCAATATGCTTGAAGCCCGCTCCAATCAGCGCGCGCAGGTACTGCACCTTGACGGACGTAGGAATCTGGCCCTTCAGTCCCTGCCAGGCATCGCGGGGACATTCGATGATCTTGATCTCATTCGACATAGAACAAAAACCTGCCACGGGGCGCTAACAGCTTATTCACCACGGAGGCACGGAGACACGGAGAAAAGCAGGTCATAGAACTTTTCGCACGATACCGGATCTCAAGACCGGAACGTTGAAGTTTATGATGAAACCTACTGGCTTTCTCAGCAACTTCATGTAAGTAAGAAGTTGAGCTTCGTGAATCGATGCAATGCGCTCCACGCACTTGAGTTCCAGAATGACCGTGTCCTCAACAAGAAGGTCGAGCTTATATCCGCAGTCCGGGTTGATTCCCTTATATGACACCGGGACTGTGAGCTGCCGCTCAAAGCGAAGCCCGCGCAGGTTTAATTCCAGGCACAAACATTCCTCATAGGCCGATTCCAGCAAGCCCGGCCCGAGTGTCTTGTGGACTTCAATTGCCGCGCCAAGGATCTTTTCGGTTAGTTCCTCATGCCGGAGCTTCGGCGCAGCAGCCGCTTCAGACATCTCAGTCTCCTATTTTTTTCGCTCTTCTCCGTGTCTCCGTGACTCCGTGGTGAAAAATCTGTGTCGATCTTAAAGGGCGCTAAGTCTGCAAGACGCCAACCTTAAACTGCTTCACCTCCGGATTCAGACTCGCCGCTTCCAGCGCCGTGATCAGCGCCTGGCGCGTATCCATGGGATCGATAATTTTATCGATCCACAACCGCGCCGCGCCGTAACGGGGATCGGTCTGGTGGTCATATGTAGCTTTGGTTGCGTCGAACAGCTCTTTGCGGTCCTGTTCGCTCAGTTTTTTGCCGCCGCGCTCCAATTGCTTGATCTTGATTTCTACCAGCGTTCCCGCGGCCGCTGCTCCGCTCATCACGGCGTAACGTGCTGAGGGCCAGGCAAAAACAAATCGCGGATCATAGGCTTTGCCGCACATGGCATAGTGTCCCGCACCAAATGATCCGCCCACGATGACCGCAATTTTCGGCACAACGGAATTGGCTACCGCATTCACCATCTTTGCTCCGGCTTTGATGATGCCGCTCCATTCGGCATCGCGGCCCACCATGAAGCCGTTCACGTCATGCAGAAAAATCAGCGGCACCAGGTTCTGGTTACAGTCCATGATGAAGCGCGCAGCCTTCTCGGCGCTTTCCGTATAGATCACGCGGCCAAACTCCACGCGCTTTGCGCCCGAAGAGGGATCGGTCTGCTGCGCCGGCGATGCCTGGTTGGCGACGATTCCCACGGCAAATCCGCCGATACGCGCCAGCCCGCATATCACGGTCTTGCCGTACTCGGCTTTGTACTCGTCGAACTTCGCTCCGTCGACAATCCGCGCGATGATCTCTTTCATGTCATACGGGCGCATGCCGTCGGCTTCAAAGATGCCGTAAATCTCTTCCGCCGCGTACGCCGCAGGCTCGGCCTTCACGCGATTAAAAGGCGCTCCCGGTTTATGGCCAAGCTTGCTGACGACCGAGCGTATGCGCTCCAGGCAGATATGATCGTTGGGCTCGCGATAGTCGATGGTACCCGCGATCTGCGCGTGCATTTCTGCCCCGCCCAGTTCTTCCGCCGAATACTTGGCGCCGATGGCGGCCTGCACCAGCGCCGGTCCGGCCAGAAATAGCCCGCTGCCTTCCGTCATTAATATGGTGTCGCACATCACGGGCAGGTACGCTCCGCCGGCAACGCACATGCCCATGATGGCCGTGATCTGTGGAATTCCCATGGCGGACATCACGGCGTTGTTGCGGAAGACCCGTCCAAAATCGTCGGTATCCGGAAAGACATCTTCCTGCAGCGGCAGAAACACTCCGGCAGAGTCGACCAGATAGATCGTCGGAATATGATTTTCAATCGCAATGTTCTGCGCCCGGATCACCTTCTTGGCCGTCATGGGAAAGAACGCGCCGGCCTTCACCGTGGCGTCATTCACAATCAGCATAAAGGGACGGCCATGAATGCGTCCCAGCCCGGTGACCACACCGGCTGAAGGCGCTCCGCCCCACTCTTCATACATCTCATAAGCGGCATAAAGTCCAAGCTCGAAGAACTCGGTATCGCGATCGATGAGCAGGTTGATGCGCTCGCGCGCGGTCAGGCGCTTTTTGGCGTGCTGTGATTCGATTGCTTTTTCACCGCCGCCGAGGCGGATTTTTTCTTCCTCATTGCGCACGGCGGCAACCAACTCCGCCATGGCACGCATGTTCTTCTCAAAGCGGGTTGAGGTGGCATCGATTTTTGTGGGAAGCTTGGGTATCTGATCGGCCATAGAAGTTGGGCAAACTATTTAGATTAAATGAGGGAAGAAAGAGCGCGCAAACTGAGGATGGACGTTATTCCGCTGTCAGCTTGTCCTTAGCTTGACGAATGAGTTCATGGTAGTTGGCAGCAAAAACCTCCACGAGAGTGCTCTCGATCGCCCCTTCTAGCCGCCAGAGCGCAGTACGTTCGCCGTCATCAGGTTTGACTAAAAGGAATGAAGTAACGTCATCGTTTGCACTTTTTTTCCAAACATCGTAACTGCGTGCGAGGAACTCAAAAATCACTAATAGCTCGCCCCTTGATAGCCTAATGTCTATTTTCTCCTCAAGCTCAGGCTCCATTTTGTTCCCCTTGTCTGCCGATGAACGCAAGTGCCCTTGTGACTGGTTCAGCGTCGATTTTATCCACCAGCCCGATCCTCATTGCCTCGTCCGCGTTCAGCATCTCCGCCAGCAGAAACATCTGCATGGCCCGTGCTTTGCCAACCAGTCGCGGCAGCCGCTGCGTGCCGCCCCAGCCGGTCATCACGCCCAGGCTTGCGCCGCGATGTCCAAAGACAGCGTTCGGCGCGGCGATGCGATGCTCGCAAGCCAGCGCCAAATCCATGCCGCCGCCCATGCAATAGCCGCGAATAGCTGCAATCACGGGAACCGGAAAATGGTCGATGGCCATCATGAGCGCCTGCCCCTCCCGTGAAAACTCAAATGCCTGTGCGCCAGTAAGCTGGGAAAGTTCATTCAGATCAGCGCCGGCAGAGAAGAATTTTTCATTGCCGGTGATGACAAGGCACTTGAGGTTGCCGCGATCGGCTTCCGCCCTCAATTCTTCAACCGCCCTGTGCAAAGCGCGGATGCGCGCCATCCCCAGCTTGTTCGTGCCATCGGAGGAGAAAAGTTGCAGCACAGCGACGTCAGCTTTGAGTTCGATCTTGAAATATTCTTCCGCTGAGGTAAGGTCGCTGATGTTCATGGACTCAGTAAAAGTCACTGCAGCTCAAAAAGAAGCCGCAGGTCTTGCATACCATTTTGCAGCGTGAGTCGCGCATCTGGGTGCCGCAATTGGGGCAGTAACTGGACAGGTCGGGCTTGGCGGCGGGCTTTGCCTCAGCTTGTCCGAGTGACTGAGAGTCTGGTTGTTGTTGCTCGCTCATCCTCCCGCAGTGTAAACCCTTTCTGCGGCGGATGCACCGGTAAGACGCTCCGTGCATTCTCCAATCCCATAGGGGCCCCCTCGGAGCTTCGGGGGTTCAGAGCCCGGCAACAGCTCTGGTCCGGAATACATCTCACCATCGCGGGTTTCTCATCCTGCGCAAGGACCCTAGACGAGTGAAAATTAGCGTATTTGGCCTGACACTTTCCTCCTCGTGGGGCAACGGGCATGCTACGCCTTATCGCGCCATTATCCGCGCGCTTGATCGCATGGGGCACGAAGTCCATTTCTTTGAGAAGAACGTTCCTTATTACAGCTCCCGCCGCGACTTTGATGCCTGCAATTACTGCGCGCTCACTCTGTATCCAGACTGGGCAGCCGTGCGCGACCGGGCGCTTTCAACCGCTGCGGATTCTGACGTGGTGATTACCGCCAGTTTTCTGCCTGAAGGCCGCCGCATCAACGACGAAATATTGGGCCTGGGCCGTCCTTTGCGAATTTTTTACGACCTGGACACCCCTGTGACTCTGAATGCTTTGCGTCAGGGCGAAGTCGAATATCTAGACGCGGCGCAGATTCCGGAATTTGACTTGGTGCTTTCCTTTACCGGCGGAAAATCGCTGGCAACGCTGGAAGATGAATATCGCGGCCGGATGGTGAGGCCGCTCTATGGCTGCGTCGATCCGGACGATTACTATCGCGTAAAGCCGGTCGCAAAGTTTCAATGCGATCTGAGTTACATGGGGACGTACTCTGCGGACCGCCAGGCCAAAGTCGATGCGCTGCTGCTGGAGCCTTCACGCCGCCATCCTGAGAAACATTTTCTGCTCGCCGGGTCGCTATATCCCTGGAACTGGGAATGGCCGGAAAACGTCCGCCGCATGGAGCACGTTGCGCCAGCGGATCACTCGCGCTTCTATTCGTCCTCACGGCTCACGCTGAATATTACGCGCGGTGAGATGGCCGCAAACGGCTGGTGCCCTTCCGGACGTTTCTTTGAAGCCGCGGCCTGCAGCACACCGGTAATTACCGACGCGTGGGAAGGGTTGGATTCATTCTTCGATCTGCAAAGCGAGCTTCACGTGGTGGCCAATGCGGAAGACGTTGAAGCAGCACTCGACACAGCCGATAACGAGTTGCAAACCATGGCGAACCGCGCACGGCAGCGCACGCTCGATGAACATACTGGCGACGTCCGCGCACGCCAGCTTCTGCAATATATCGACGAGGCGTGCTCCGGCGCGAACGCATCCATGAAGAAAGAGGTAGCCCAATGATCGGAATCATACCCGCCGCAGGCGCGGGCGAACGCATTCAGCCGTTGGGCTGCTCCAAGGAACTGTTGCCCGTAGGCTCGCGAATGGTCAGCGGAGCGGAACGCCCCAAAGCGGTCTCAGAGTACCTGGTAGAACGCATGATTGCCGCCGGGGCCAGCCAGATTTGCATGGTCATATCGGCGGAAAAGACTGACATTGTGAAGTATTACGCTGAGCGCGATTATGCAGCGGAAATCTTTTACGTGGTGCAGCAGCAGCCACTGGGTCTGTGCGACGCGCTCTTTCGCGCTGAGCCGTTTGCCCGCCAGCATGACCAGGTCCTGATCGGCTTGCCAGACACAATCTGGTTTCCGGAAAACGCATACGCGCCGGCCCTTGCGCCGAGCGGAGCTGAGTGCAATCTGGTGCTCTTTCCTGTGGGCGAACCCTCAGTCTTTGACGCCGTAATCTGTGACGATCTGGGCTATGTGCAGGAAGTCCAGGTCAAAAAGCCGAAGCCGGGCTCCAATTGGATCTGGGGCGCCGTCACCATACGCGGCGAGGCATTCCACCGGCTGCGGCTGCTGTGGGAGTCCCGCCACCGGGCGGACAAATATTTAGGAGAGCTGCTAAACGCTTTCATCGCAGCCGGCAATCCAGTGCGAGGCAAGTTTACCGGTGAAAGCTATATGGACGTGGGAACGCTGGAAGGCTATCGCAACGCTCAGGATTTCTTGCGCGCAAATGCCCCGTCGCGGCGGGTGGCCTAGAGGCTGTATGGTAACGGCGCGGCGCTAAGCGCTAGCCTTTAGAATGTCGCGGATGTCCCGGTTGATCTTGGCGCAATCCCGGCTGGCTTTATCGATCAGATCTGCCCACTTCTTGGCATTTTCATCCAGGTTGGACTGAGCAAGCAGGTAAGAGGCCTGCATGATGGTCTCAACGGAATTGCTGAGATCGTGCGCCAGCGATCTTAATTTGGTATTGATTTCCGCGGGAATTTTTGCCGCAGCAGCCTCGGTCTTGGGTTGAGCGCTCATAAGCCCTTTCTCATCCGGTTGCATTCCACGACACCAATCCCATCCTAAGTGTCAGCTCTGTTTAGACGCAAGTTTTTGCCTGCCCGTTGCTCTGATAAAACCCGCCTTTACCCCGGCCATTAGGACGTGTCCTAGTTCCCTAACCTTCACTGCTCGGGCGTTCTCTGTAGTTCCCTAGGGTAAATCATGGTGAAAAGCTTAGAGCTTTTGCGGATGGGGGTTACGGCGAATTGGGCTAGAATCCGCACACATCTGAGATAAGAATCACAAAAATTCAATCGATCAAAGGCTCATTTCGTCGTTTTTTCCGGGGCGACGCATGTCCGGGGGTGTGTTGTGCGAGTTTACGCCATATGGGTCACCGTTCTGCTAGTCTTTTCTTCACTTTATGCGTCGGCGGGGACGCCTTTTAAGGCCACGACGACCCTTGCGGCGGAGACCGCAAACAACACCAGCGCAGCCGATAGCTTTGCCACCCAGACAAACGGGAATATTGGGGCCACCAACATCAGCAAAGCGCCTGTCCGCAGCCTGCTTTACCCTGGATCCACCGCCAAAATCTACGCCCACTTAGTCCCATGGTTCGGGTTTGGCGACCACATGAATGTGGGTTACGTCTCCAGTGACACGCTGCAGGTGCAAAAGCAGGTGAATGACATGGTGAGCCGCGGGCTCGACGGCGCCATTATCGACTGGTATGGGCGCGGAGAATCCAACACACATTTCGTCTATTACGACCAGGCGACCCAAGGGTTTATGCATCAGGCGGAACTTCATCCGGGCTTTAACTTTGCCATCATGCATGATGCGGGCGCGCTCAAGGTCTGCGCTAACACACTGGGCTGCGATGTGACGCAGACGCTGATCGACGACCTGAACTATGCCAACATCACCTATTCGGGCTCGACCGCCTACCTCATGAGCGGCGGACGGCCCGTCGTTTACCTTTTTGGGCATGAGGCCTACACCATTGACTGGACGCGGGTGCGCGCGGGCGTGGCTGGCAACCCGATGTTCATTTTCCGTAACCCCAGCGGATTCACCAAAGCACAGAGCAGCGGGGCCTTTTCCTGGGTTGAGCCGACAACGGTAACCTCCACCAACCTGATGGCGATCAATTACCTGGATAGCTACTACAAGACGGCGCTTTCTTTGCCATCGGATTACTCGACAGGTTCAGGTTATAAGGGATTCAATGACACGCTGGCGTCGTGGGGTTCCAACCGCATCATCGGGCAGCAATGCGGCCAGACTTGGCTGGACACAATCGCCGAAGCTGGAAAATATTACTCTTCGACCAAGCAGATGCTGGGCATTCAGCTAGTGACCTGGAATGACTATGAGGAGGGGACAGAGATTGAGAGCGGCATCGACAATTGCGTGACGGTTGCAACCACGGTGGCGGGAACGGTGGCTTCATGGAGTATCACCGGGCAGATGAATACAGTGGACCATTTCACGGTCTTCGCATCCCAGGACGGCACCAATCTCATGTGGCTCGCTGACGTGCCAACGACCACTAGTTCGCTTGATCTGGCCACTTTTGGGCTGAATGCCGGCAATTACACGATCTTTGTTAAGGCGGTTGGCAAAGCGTCGCTCACGAACAAGATGTCCAGCGGCGTGCAGCTCACAATAGTGAATCAGCCGCCCTCAGCGGCGCTGAGCATCACCAACTCATTGACGAAAAGTTCTGTGACTGGATCTGTGGCTGCTCCTGCAAGCATTACCGCTTCAACGGTGGGCTCAACCGATCCTGACGGAAGTATCGTAGCCAGCACGATTAACTTTGGCGATGGCAGCGCGCCTGTTAGCGGCTCAAGCGCTAGCCACACTTACAGCACTGCCGGTACTTACACGATCACAGGCACAGTCACGGACAATCTGGGCGCTACGGCCAGTAAATCAGCAGCGATTGTGGTTTCCAGCAGCACCAATCAGCCGCCAGTCGCCGTGATCTCTGCCACTCCCGGTTCCGCCTACGCGCCTGCAACGGTGAGTGTGAGTGCGGCCGGATCGTCTGATCCTGACGGCACCATT
>Ga0209580_10000599_pt1 | contig 18731 bp, 9 predicted proteins | sample Coa_R1_5_FD_187153 | JGI IMG/M metagenome (GOLD analysis project Ga0209580, IMG submission 187153) | Surface soil microbial communities from Centralia Pennsylvania, which are recovering from an underground coalmine fire - Coalmine... | ecosystem: Environmental > Terrestrial > Soil > Unclassified... | reverse complement strand
GGCAACGGCACGGCGACGGGCAGCGGCGCCACGGGGAGTGGCGGGAGCACCAACGGGAACGGCGGCGCGGGCGGCAACGGTGGCGCGGGCGGGAGTGACAACAAGGGCGGCGCTGGCGGGAACGGCATGGGCGGCGACGGCACCGGCGGGACCGGCAATGCCAATGGCGCCGGCGCCGCGGGAGTGGGCGGTGACGGTTACGGTGGCGAGGGCGGCGATGCGGGCACGGGCGGCGATGGCGGGAACGGTGGTGAGGGCGGGAGCCACAACGGCAACGGCACGGCGACGGGCAGCGGCGCCGCGGGGAGTGGCGGGAGCACCAACGGCAACGGCGGCGCGGGCGGCAACGGCGGCGCGGGTGGCAGCGGTAACGCGGGCGGCACGGGCGGGAACGGCATGGGTGGCAACTACGGCGGTGAGGAGTTTGGCGGCACCTCCTATGGCAACGATGGTGGTGATGCGGGGACGGGAGGCGACGGCGGCTGGGGCGGCAGTGGTGGGTACAACAATGGCAACGGCACCGCAAACGGCGCCGGGTCGACGGGTAAGGGCGGGAGCACCAACGGCAACGGCGGCGCGGGCGGCAACGGTGGCGCGGGCGGGAACAACAACACCGGCGGCACCGGCCACAGCTACGGTGGGGGCACGCTCGGCATCGGGGGCAACCTCAACGCGGGCACGGGCGGCGACGGCGGGAACGGCGGCAAGGGCGGCAGCGATAACGGCAACGGCACCGGGAACGGCGGTGGCTCGGGCACGGGCGGGAACAGCAACGGCAACGGCGGCACGGGCGGGAACGGCGGGAACGGCGGGAGCGGGAACGCGCCTGGCGGTGGTAACGGTGGAGGCGGCGGGAACGGCGGTGGTGGTGGCAGCACAAACGGCAACGGCACCGGGACCGGCGGTGGTGCCACGGGCTCGGGTGGAAGCGTCAACGGCAACGGCGGCAGCGGCGGTCCTGGCGGCACGGGCGGCAACAACAACCAGGGTGGCGGCGGCAACGGGGGGCAGGGCGGCAGCGGCGGTCACGGTGGTGGGAACAATCCGTAACGACCTGCGCAGCGGGCAATAGGCTGCCGGGAGAATGATACGGGGGTGGAGCGCAGCGGACCCACGGGGTCCCGGCGCTCCACCCCCTCTTGCGGTTGTTCCCGAAGGGCGTATTCCTCGGGGTCGGTTCGGACGGCGGGCGAAGGGGGATAAAATCCGGACTCGGAGCACGGCACGCCCTGAACGGCGTCCCCGATCTGCCCATCGCCCGCTTATCCGCCGATCGAATTAACCGCGCGCAGCAGGCATATCAAAGGTTGTTCAGCGGAAATCGACGATGAACGCTGTCAGCCCATCAGGGTCATGGCGTCGGGCGTGTTGATTGCCCCTCATTGTTTCTCACTGACGGTCGGCCCGCCTCGCGTTGCATCTGAAAGTCCAGGATCGCACCTTCGCTTCACTAGGTTTCAGAATTCGGGACCACGATGGAGCACTTGTTCTCCGGGAAGCTTGGGCGCCCATAACGCCCTCAGGGCTAGGGGGAGAGACCAACAATAGCGTTCCATCGCAGGAGACCCCGAGCTCTCAGACCCGCACGAGTACGTCGCCAGCTGGCAGGCCAAGCAGGTGGCCGAGGCCGAATGATGAGGGGGAAGTCTTTCGCATCTACTGGATCAATGCAGCGGCTTGACTCGATTCAGCAAGGCACCGTAAAGTAAGCGGGCAACGCCCATGACCCTCTACGCGACAACGATTTTTCTCAGCGCCTTTCTGCTGTTTCAGGTGCAGCCGCTGATCGCCAAGATCATCCTGCCCTGGTTCGGCGGGTCGGCCGCCGTGTGGAGCGCGGCCCTGATGTTCTTCCAGCTGTTGTTGCTCGGCGGGTACGCTTACGCTCACGGCCTGATTCGATACCTGAAGCCCCGGGCGCAGATGGCGGTGCACGTCATCCTGCTGGGAGTGAGCTGCGCCCTGCTGCCGATCCTCCCTTCCCCCGCCTGGAAACCGTCCGCGGCCGGTGATCCGACGTTCAGAATTTTGGGATTGCTTATGGCTACGGTCGGGCTGCCCTATTTCCTGCTCTCGACAACCAGCCCGCTGCTGCAAGCCTGGTATGTGCGTCGCTCGAGCCGGGCGCTGCCGTACCGTCTGTTCGCGCTCTCGAACTTCGGCTCGATGCTGGCGCTGGTGAGCTTTCCGTTTCTCTTTGAACCGCACCTCACGTCACGGCAACAGGCGTACGCGTGGAGTGGGGCGTACATCCTGTTCGTCCTGCTGTGTGCGACCGCGGCATGGATGGGCCGAGGGGAGGGCGCCGGCCCGGCCGAGACAGCGCGGGCTGCGCCGGCCACCCCGCCGTCTCTCGCGCAGCTTCTGCTCTGGGTGAGCCTCGCCGCATGCGCGTCCACTTTGCTGATTGCCGTGACCACCCACCTGACCCAGAACGTCGCGCCGATTCCGTTGCTTTGGGTGATTCCGCTGGCGCTCTATCTCGCGTCATTCATCCTCGCGTTTGAGAGCGACCGGGTGTATCGTCGCTGGATCTTTCTGCCGTGGCTCGCACCGATGCTCGCGCTGATGGGGTACCTGGTCTATTCGAGCTCGGGGAACGCCCCCATCATCTTGATGATTCCCGCGTTCGCCTTCGGGTTGTTCATCTGCTGCATGGTGTGCCACGGGGAACTGGCGCACCGCAAACCCGCCGTGCGCTACCTCACGTTGTTCTACCTGATGGTGTCGCTCGGCGGAGCGCTGGGCGGAGTGTTTGTCGCGCTGGTGGCGCCCCGTGTGTTCCACTCCTACCTCGAGCTGCCGATCGGTTTGGTCGCCTGTGCGGCACTCGCCGCCTTCGTGCTGTGGAATGTGAAGATGCCGAAAATCGGTGCGCGGCCGCTGCGCATCGCGCTCGTGATCGGGGTGGCCGTATTGGCCGGATATCTGGCGCGGGAGGAGTCACTGGGCGGCGATGGGTACCGCCTGATGGCGCGAAACTTCTACGGCGTGCTGCGGGTTCGCGATGATGCCCGCGGAGCCTTTCCCGCCCGGGTGTTGTTGCACGGCACGATCACGCACGGTGCCCAGCTGCTGGACGAGGGCCTGCGCTACAGGGCGACCACGTACTACGGCCCCGACTCCGGCGTCGGCCGCGCGCTGCGCGTGCTCCAGACGCGGGGGCCGATCCGGGTCGGCCTCATCGGCCTCGGCGCCGGCGTGCTCTCGACCTATGGTCGCCCCGGGGACGCCTACCGCATTTATGAGATCAATCCGCTGGTGGAGCGGATCGCGCAGACCGAGTTCACTTTCTACGCCCACTCGCCGGCCGACAAACGCATCCTGCTCGGCGACGCGCGCCTCGTGCTGGAGCGTCAGGATGCCCAACAGTTTGACCTAGTGGTCGTCGATGCGTTCTCCAGCGATGCCATCCCCGTTCACCTGTTGACGCACGAGGCGCTGGCGCTCTACTTTCGGCACCTCAGGCCGGACGGTGTCCTCGCTCTCCACGTGACGAATCGCTATCTGGACCTGGTGCCGGTGTGCGCACGCGGCGCCCGGGATTTCGGTAGGGCAGCGATGGTGGTGGAGGATCAGGGCGACGAGGCCGGGTACCTTTCTCCCTCCACGTACTGCCTGATCGCGCCCAATCCGGCGTGGTTTCAGAGCCGCAGCTTCGCGACGGCCGACATCATGCCCGCTGTGGCGCCGCCGGGCTTTCGCCCCTGGACCGACGACTACAGTAATATCGTGCAGATCCTGAGGGTGGGAGGGAACCCGCCGGCGGTCGCGCCGAGCGCGGGGTGGGGGATTGCTCCCGGTCGCGGCATCGGTCCCGTGGAACTGGGCGCCGATCTTCGTGAGGTGATGGCGTTTCTCGGACCGCCAATGCGTGTCAGCGCACTCCCCGACGGCAACCTCGTCCAGGAATGGTTTGCCCCACCCATGAACGTGGGGATCGGCGTGCGCGCCACCCGAGCCGGCAAAGTCTATAGGGTCTGGGTTCTCAACAACGCGAGATACACCATCAAAGAGCACCTTCACGCCGGTTCGACGGAGACCGAGGTGCGGGCGGCGTTGGGCAATCCCTCGAGGACGGTGATCGATTCGCACACGGCAACAAAGATCCTGAACTACGATGCCCTTGGCGAATGGTTCAGCATTCAACTCAATCCACGATACTCGTTCTATAACCGGGTGTTTGAAATCGGCATCCTGGCACCAAAATAGTCCCTCGCCTCCTCTCGCCCGCCCGCACCACCTCACCGCACCGGAATCCCGTCGTCCTCTCCCCAGTGCCGCGGTGATTCGACCCTCGGGGGAACGGTCTAATAACTCGGGCATTGGGCATAACAAAGAGGACAGACGCTTTGGGGGTTTACGCCCGGGTTGCCCAGTCGCGCCGACGAGTCGAGGGCCGGCAGGCTGACCTTGGGGACCAACGCATGAGAGTCGCCGCGCTGCGAGGGGGATTAGGCGCGTGCTGCGCCGCACTGGGTGGAGGGATGCTGGCGGTCCCTGCCGTCCTCGGCCCGCGGCTTGCCCATCCGTGGCTGGGGACGCTGCTGTTGATTGCCGGATCGGCGACGTTGGTCATCCGGCCTGCGATCGCGCGGCTCGGCATCGGCAAGGGGCGGGGTGCCACCGGCCCGGGCCGCCCCTCAGCGCCCCACATCATTGATGCGGCGATGAGGATTCTGCCGCAGGCGTTCGTCCTGCAGGACGGCGACAGCAAGGTTACGGTGTGGAACGCCGCGGCGGAGCGGCTTTTCGGCTGGAGCGCTCAGGACGTGGTCGGGCATCCGCTGCCGTTCGTCGTAGACGATCAGCCGGCTGCCCCCAATCCCTCCGGGGTGTCGGCTCACCTGATCACGAAGAGCGGCCTGCCGGTCGATGTCGCCGTCGCCGTCTCTCCGCTCGCCGATCCGCAGGGCCTGCCCGCCGGGCGGATGCTGTTGTTCGAAAATGCGGCGGAGCGCGTGCGGGCGCAGCGGGTGGAGCGGGTCCAGAACGGCCTGCGGGAGACGCTGAACGCGATGACCGCCTCCGCCGCTTCGCACACCGACATCTCCCAGCTTCTGGAGTGCGCGGTGGACCACGCACTCGAGGTGCTGGGGGTGGATCGGGGGGTCGCATGGCTCGACCAGGCCTGGGTGTTCCGCGGCTTCAGCGCCGAGGCGGAGGCCGCCCTCGCGCAAGCCGTTCGCCGGGGGGACGGGCACTCCGCGCCGATCGAGATCGAGGACCTGCAGGCCCCGCCTGAGGCGGGGAAGGCGAACGGGCTGGGGGGAATGGCGCCGTTCGGCGTCCGCGCCCTGCTCGTCGTGCCGGTCTCCGGACCCTCCGACGGGGGAGGAGGGCTGGCGTTGGCCTCCGCATCACCACACGCCTGGACCCCTGAAGAGATCGGCCTGGTCGAGGCGGTCGGCCGCCACCTGATGGACACCACGAAATCGCTGCGCGCGTTGAGCGACGCCAAGGAAGACCTCGAGCGTCAACGGAAGGGAATGGCCGTCAGCAAGCTCCTGAGCCATCCGGCTCCCCTGGCCCAGGTGGTGAAGATCATTGGTGAGGCCGCGCTGTCCCTGGGCGGTGCCGACCGGGCGGCCGTGTACCTCCGCAGTCCCGACGGCACCATCATCTGTCCGTGGTCGTACGGCCTCTCCGAGGGCTACATCGCGCAGGTCCTCCATTGCGCGCAAGCCATTGCGGCGGGGCGCATCATGGATGGGGCCAAGCCCGATCTGCTGGAGCTCTCCGGCCGAGGCATCGATCCCGCGGCGGTGCTCTACGGCGACGTCCAGGCGATGCCGTCCGGGATCGCGGTCCCGCCGGTGACCCGACTCGAAGGGTACCGGGCTCTGGCCAACTGGCCGCTGACGCACGAAGGGAGCCCGCTCGGGGTCGTCAGCTGCTACCACAACCACCCACGCACGTGGAGCGCGGCGGAGCAGGAGTTCTTTGGTTCGTTCTGCCAGGATGCGGCGCAGGCGGTGCACAGCGGCTACCTGCACGACGAGCAGGCGCAACGGGCCGCCGACCTGGAGGTGCTCTTCGACCTCAGCAAGCGTCTACGGGTGGCGCGCAGCCCCGAGGAGATCTATCCGATCCTCGTCGGCCACGCGATGGGCCTCCTCCACGCCGATAAGGGCGTGCTGAACCTCCTCGAACCGAAACTGCAGGCGTTCAACTGCGTCTACGCGGTGGGACTGCCCTCCGAAGTACGAGACGAGGCCTTCCCCACGTCCGGCAGCGCGTTCGGCCGCGTGGTCGAGACCGGGACGACCTACCGCACTGCCAACTTCGGCGGCGAGCCCCTCCCCATCTGGATGAATGGATATCGCTCGATCGGCCCGGCGGTGATCGTGCCGCTGCGCTCCGAGAGCGACATCATCGGAACGCTCGGCCTGGGCCGGAAGCGCGGATCCGACACGCACTTGTTCGCCGACTCCGAAGTGCGGCTGCTCGAGGGCATCGCGGAGATCGGTGGGACCGCCGTTCGCCGTGCGCGGCTCTTCCAGAACCTCGAGAAGTCCTACATGCAGATGGTCATCAGCCTGGCGCGGACGATGGACGCGCGGGACCACTATACATCGGGGCACAGTGAGCGGATCGCGGTGTGGGCGGAAGCGGTCGCCCGCGCGCTCGAGTGCGACGATCCGGACGTGCAGGACATTCGCTGGGGAGCGCTGCTGCACGATATCGGCAAGATCGGCGTGCCCGACGAGATTCTGCGGAAGCCCAGCCGGCTCACCGAGGAGGAGTGGGCGGTGATGCGCAGGCATCCGGAGATCGGGGAGGAGATCCTCGCCTCAACCGAACGGATGCGGGGGGTGGCGAAGATCGTCCGCCACCATCAGGAGAAGTGGAATGGGACCGGGTATCCCGACGGGTTGCGGGAAGACGAGATTCCACTCGGCGCGCGCATCCTCGCGGTCGTCGACGCGTACAGCGCGATCACCGACGACCGACCCTACAAGAAGGCACGTACCCACGAGGATGCGGTCTCCGAGTTGCGGCGCTGCGCGGGGGTGCAGTTTGACACCCGGGTGGTGGATGTGTTCTGCCAGGTGGTGGAGCGCGACCGGGCGAGGGCGGGCCGGCCTCACTAGCGCCCGCGTGAGGTGAGCCCGGGAATGCGCGATCGTCCCGCGACGCGCACAGAACCCGCCGGGTGGCGACGTTCCCTGACCCGTTCTCAGATATTCACCGACCGCACGCGGTTCGCAGGGGGGGGATGATCTCGCCCCGAAATCTCCTTCCGGGCGCGTCGGGGGAGGCGAATGGTGGAGCAGCCGGCTGCCGTGATCCTGGCCGCGGGCCGGAGCACGCGGATGAAATCGGGTTCCCCCAAGGTCCTCCATCTCCTGAGCGGGCGCCCGATGATCTCCTACATCGTGGAGGCGCTCCGCCGCGCCGGGGTTCGCCGTCCGCTGCTCGTCGTGGGGACGGACGCCGCCGCGATCCGCGGGGCGTTGGGCTCTCGCGTCGACTACGTCGTGCAGGCCCGCCCTCTCGGCACCGGGCACGCCGTGTCGGCCGCCCTCCCTCGCCTGCGGGGGCGGGCAGTTGCCTTTGTGGTGAACGCGGACATGCCGTTCGTCCAGGCGGCGACCTTTCGCGCACTGCGGGCGGCGGTCCGGTCGCTCGTCATCGCGTCGTTGGCCACCGGGGTGGCGGAGAGCGACCTTCGCTTCGGCCGGATCGTCCGCGGGGCCGATCGGCGCCTGCTGCGGATCGTAGAGGACAGGGACGCCAGCCCCGAGGAGCGCGCGATTCGGGAGGTCAACGCCGGCGTCTACTGCTTTCGCCTCCCCGAACTCCGGTGGGCGCTGCGGCGGATTCGCCCGAACAACCGGCAGGGAGAGTACTACCTCACCGATGCGGTGACGCTGCTGGCCGGCGAAGGGGGGGGAGTGGCGACCGTCCCCGTGGGCGATCCGGCGGAGCTGCGCGGGGTCAACACCCGCGCAGAGCTGGCCGAAGCGGAGCGGACGATGCGTCGTCGAATCCTCTCGCGCGTCATGGAGTCGGGGGTGACCGTGACCGACCCGGCGACAACCTTCATCGAGGATGCGGTCCGGATCGGGCCGGACACGATCGTGCATCCCTACACGATGCTCAGCGGTCGCACCATCGTGGGGGATCATGCGGTGATTGGACCGGGGGCCCGCATTCACGACTCCGTCGTCGGTCGGCGTGCTTGCGTGCGCGACTCCTCGCTGGAGGGGGCGCGGATTGGGGACGGCACGATCGTCGGCCCCTACGCCCACCTCCGCCCCGGAACAGTGGTCGGTCGGTACGTCGAGATCGGCAACTACGCCGAGATGAAACAGGTGCGGGTGGGCGACCGGACGAAGGTTCATCACAAGAGCTACCTGGGGGACGCCTGGATCGGGGCGGACGTCAACATCGGGGCCGGCACGATCACCTGCAACTACGGGCTGGACCACCGCAAGCACCGGACGACGATCGGGGACGGCGCGTACATCGGCAGCGACTCGATGCTGGTCGCGCCGGTGCGGATCGGGCGGGGGGCGATCACGGGCGCGGGTGCGGTGGTGACCAAGAATGTGCCGCCCCGCGGCGTTGCCGTTGGGGTGCCGGCCCGCGTGATCCGGCTGCTCGGCGCCAGGCGGTAGGAGGAGAGACGAATGGCGGGCGCAGGGATCCGGGTCTTCAGCGGGACCAGCAACCCGGATCTGGCCGGGGGCATCGCCGCCTACCTCGACGTTCGTTTGGGGGCGATCGCCGTCTTCCGCTACGCCGACGGCGAGATCGGCGTGCGGATCGAGGAGAGCGTCCGGGGTGAGGATGTCTTCATCGTCCAGCCGACCTGCCCGCCGGCGAGCGAGACGTTGATGGAGCTCCTGGTCATTATCGACGCGGCCCGTCGTGCCAGCGCCGCCCGGATCACGGCCGTGATCCCGTATTTCGGCTATGCCCGCCAGGACCGCAAGATGAAGCCCCGAGAGCCGATCTCAGCGAAGTTGGTCGCCAATCTCGTGACGACGGCGGGGGCGAACCGGGTCCTCACGCTCGATTTGCATGCCGGACAGTTATGGGGGTTCTTCGATATCCCGCTCGACCATCTGCCGTGCCGGATGATCCTGGGCGACTACTTCCGCGGGCTCGCCCTCGACAACGTGGTCGTGGTGTCTCCCGACATCGGCGGGGTGAAGCGGGCCCGCGAGTTCGCCGAGTACCTCAGGGCGCCGCTGGCGATCATCGACAAGCGGCGCGATCGGCCGAATCAGGTCGCCGAGGTGGTCCACGTGATCGGCAAGGTGTACCGGCGCACGGCGATCCTCGTGGACGACATCATCGATACGGGGGGGACCCTGGCGATGGGGGCGGAGGCGCTCGTGCGCCGCGGGGTACGCGAGGTTTACGCCTGCTGCACCCACGCGATTCTCTCTCCCCCGGCGATCACCCGGATTCAGCGGTCGCCGATCCGGCAGTTGGTGGTCACGGACAGCATGCCGGTGTCGACGGAGAAACGGACCGAGAAGATCACCGTGATTTCGGTCGCCGGCCTCTTGGGCGAGGCGATCCGCCGGATCCACGCCGACCAATCGGTGAGCGAACTCTTCGCGCAGCCGCCCCGGGTGATGCAGCCGGCGGCCGAGGGGGAGTGAGCCGGCAGGCCGGCCCCGCCCCGCATGGTCATGTCCCGGTTCGCCCTGGTCGCCGCGATCGGGCTGGTGCTCGCCTCTGCGGTGACGCCGCTGGTCCAGCGGGTGGCGATCCGATTCCAGATCCTCGCCCGCCCCGGCGGGCGCCACATCCACCGGACGCCGGTCCCCCGCCTGGGGGGCATCGCCGTCTACCTGGCGTTTATGGTCGCCGTGGTCCTCAGCGGGCCCCTGGAGCAGGTCCTTCACATCGGGATCGGGTCGCGCCCCGCGGCCGCGATGCCGTACGTGCTGATCTTCGATCGTCCCGTCCTGGGGCTGCTCTTGGGCGCGACGGTGATCACCGTGCTCGGCATCATCGATGATACCCGGGGCATCTCGCCGTTCGCAAAGTTGGGGGGCCAGGTCATCGCGGCGCTCGTCCCCCTGCCGTTTGGGATCGGGATGGACGTGTTGACCAACCCGATGGGGGGAATGGTGTTCCTCGGTCCCTTCGGCCTCGTGATCACCGTTGTCTGGCTGGTCGCGCTGGCCAACGTCATGAACCTGATCGACGGCATCGACGGGCTGGCCGCGGGCATCGCCACGATCGCCGCCGGGACGGTGCTGATCGCTTCCTACCAACGCGGGGATGTGGCGACGGCGATCCTGGCGGCGGCGCTGATCGGGGCGACCCTCGGATTCCTTCCGTATAACTACAACCCGGCGCGGATTTTTTTGGGCGACACCGGGTCGATGCTGCTGGGATACCTGTTGGGGGGCCTCTCCGTCCTCGGGGCGTTCAAGAGCTACACCGCGCTCTCGCTGCTCGTTCCGCTCGCCGCGCTGGGTGTCCCGGTACTCGACACGGCGCTGGCCATCATGCGCAGGTGGCGCACCCGCCGGCCGATCTTTCAGGCGGACACCGAACACCTCCACCACCGGCTGCTGCAGCGAGGATTGAGCCAGCGGCAGACCACGGTCGTGCTGTATCTGGTCACCGCGATTCTCGGGGTGGGGGCGCTGCTGGCGAGCGGCATCCATCGGATTTCGCTGGTCGCCGTCCTCGCCCTGCTGATGGCGGCGTTGGCCTTCGGTGCCCGCAGGACGGGGCTGCTGGCCTCCCCGCGGCCGGCGCCGGCCGACGGGCGTCACGACTTTCCGAAGTGACGGCCCGACGCCCGCGGACGGTGATGGTCGTGTTTGGGACACGGCCCGACGCCGTCAAGATGGCCCCGGTGGTCAAAGCCCTCCGCGCCCGCCCCACCGAGTTTGTCCCGGTTATTGTCGTCACGGCGCAGCACCGGGAGATGCTCGACCAGGTGCTGACCCTCTTCGCAATCGTCCCCGACCACGACCTCGGGATCATGACCGGGCGGCAGTCGCTGGCCGACATCACCCGCCGGACGCTCGATGGGCTGTCGGCGCTCCTCCCGCGGATCGCCCCCGATCTCGTCTTGGTGCAGGGGGATGCCGCTCCCAGTTTCGTCGGGGCCCTCGCGGCGTTCTACCAGCAGATCCCGGTCGGCCACGTCGAGGCGGGGCTGCGCACCGCCGACAAGTATCAGCCGTTCCCCGAAGAGATGTACCGGCGGATGACGACGGTGCTGGCGGACCTTCACTTCGCCCCCACCCGCGCCGCCCGGGACAACCTGCAGAGGGAGGGCGTGCCCGCCGGTCGCATCCTGGTGACGGGGAACACGGTGATCGACGCGCTGGTGGATGTCGCCCGCCGGAACGACCCGCCGGCAGACCCGCGGCTGGATGCGGTGCTGCGCCGGCCGGGGCGCCGGATCGTCCTGCTGACCTCGCACCGTCGGGAGAACTGGGGGGAGCCACAACGGCGGATCTTCGGCGCCGTGCGCGATCTGCTCGATCGGTTTCCCGATCTCGATCTGGTCTTTCCCGTCCATCCGAACCCGGTCGTCAGCGAGCCCGCGCACGAGATCCTCGGCCGCCACCCCCGGGCGCACCTGTGCGCGCCGGTGGATTATGCGACCAACGTGGCGTGCATGAAGGCGGCGACCTTGATCCTCACCGATTCGGGGGGAATCCAGGAAGAGGCGCCGGCCTTGGGCCGGCCCGTGCTGGTGCTTCGCGAGACGACCGAGCGCCCGGAGGGGATTGCCGCCGGCACCGCACGCCTCGTGGGGACCGCCGGGTCCCGCATCCTCCGGGAGGCGGTTCGGTTGCTCACCGACCGCACCGCCTATGCGCGGATGAGCCGGGCGCGGAATCCCTACGGGGACGGGCAGGCCGCACGGCGGATCGTGGGCGGGCTGCGTCACCACTTCGGATTCACGCGGAACCCCCCGGTGGAGTTCGCCGTAGGGGGGAGCAGGGGCCCCTCCCGCCCGCCGCGCCGGCGGAGGGCATAACCCGGGGGCGAGACGGGTACACTAGAATGAGGAGGGTGTGGCCGCGGCCCCGTGTTTGACACCGGCTTGAGGACGCAGATATAATTGGCTCTCGGAGAAGGGTGGTGGCCCATGAACGGCAACAGACGGGCCTTCGGGACCGCGCTGGTAGTGGCCGCACTCATCATCATATCGTTGCATCCGGCCAGCGCACAGCAGTCGACGGTTCTTGTTCGCGTTGTCATTTCCGGTGAAGTACTTCCGCTCCAGCTGGCCAAGATCGGGCAGGCCGTGAAGCAGGGGGATCCGCTGGTCTTCCTCCGGGGCACCAGTTCCGGGGCGGCGGTTCCGGCGGCGGTGGCGTCCATCGACGGCAGGGTGGTGCAGGTGATGGTGCGGCCGGGAGACCACGTCAACATCGGCGACGTTGTGGCTGTGATCCAGCCCCAGTGAGGGTCCTCGGACCGGGAGGGCGGGGGGGATTCGTCCCCCTCTTCCTTTTTATAGGAGGGTTCCGCCCGCGGCGGGGGAGGGTGGGGATGGTGCGAAGCGTGGTGGGCGGGCTGGCGGCCCTGGCGATCGCCCTGGGGGGGATGGCGCCCGCCGGACGCGCCGCGTCGCCTAATGCGCCGCCAACGCTCCCCTTGAGCGAGGTTCACCCCGGCATGACCGGCTACGGGCTCACCGTCGTCCGCGGGACCACGATCGATCGGTTTCGGGTGCAGATCTTGGGGACTCTCCGTGGCGGCGGGCCGACCAGCGATCTGATCCTCTTCCGGGCCGGCGGCCCGGTGATCGACCGGGCGGGGGGGACCGCGGAGGGCATGAGCGGGAGCCCCATCTTTGTCGACGGCAAGATGATCGGGGCGCTGAGCTACGGCTATCATTTCCCCGGCCGCGACGCGGACCTCAGCCTGGCCACGCCGATCGATGAAATGCTGAAAATCTTTTCCCCCGCCCACGCCGACGCGGCCCCGTTCCCGCGCGTCTACGATGCGGACGCGCCGATCTCCACGCCCGCCGGAGCGATCGCGCGTGTGTTCCTGATGCGTTCCACGCGGGATGCGGCGGGGTACAACCGGCACCCGCTGCCGCAGACGGTCGCCGTCGCGCCGACCGCGGTCCCGTTGTTCGTGGCCGGGGTCTCGCCCATGGCCTTCACCATGCTCTCCCGCGTGCTCGGTCGGTATAACGTGGTGCCGATGCAGGGGTACGGTGGGACCAAGGTGTTCACCCCGCCGCCGATCGAGCCGGGGAGTTCGATGGGCATCGAATTGGTCCGCGGCGACGTCGAGATGGGCGCGATTGGCACGGTGACGTACCGCCGGGGAAACCAGATCCTCGCCTTCGGGCACCCGCTGCTCAACGCCGGGCAGACGGCGATTCCGATCACCGCCGCCTGGATCAACACCGTCGTGCGGTCGATCGAGTTCCCGTTCAAGGAGGGTAGCATCGGCCCGCTCGTGGGCCTGGCGACCCAGGATCGGTCGAATGGGGTGGGGGGGGTGATCGGGCAGTTTCCCCAGATGTTTGGAGTCCGCGTGCGGGTTCGGAACGCCGAGGCGGGGCCCGTGCGCGAGTCGGACGCCCAGGTCGTCCGCCGGGCCGACCTGGCCGAATCGCTCGTCCCGCTGGTCGCGCTGAGCGCCGTGCAGCGGTCGATGGACCAGGTCTCCGGGGGATCCGCGTCGATCCGCATCGCCCTCCGGTCGCGGGGGATCCCGGACGAGATCGTGCGCGAGGACCTCGCCTACGACACCGCGGATATCGCGACCGCCGCGGTGCTGAGCGTGCCGGATGCGACCCAACTGCTCTTCGGCAACTTCTTCAAGACGCTGAATCCGGTCGACATGACCATCGACATCATCGTCAGCCCCCGCCCGAACACCGCGCTGCTGGTGAGCGCCCGCCCGCAGGTCCGCAACGTGACCCCCGGGCAGCGGGTGCGGGTGGACATCGGGCTCTGGCCGCACGGCGGCACCCATCAGATCGATCGGACCACGGAGTTCACGGTCCCCACCGACTTTCCATCCGGACCGGCCTTCCTGCTCGTCGGCACCGCCGGCTCGCTGAACGATCCAACCCCGACCCAGCAGAAGTTTCAGCTCTTGAATTCCCTGCTGGGAACCCCGTCGGGGAACGCCGCGTCCCTCGACGAAGCCGTGTCGCAGTTCGAAGACTTCGGCAAGAACACCGAGGTGCTGGTGGACCTGGTGCCGGCCCCCGTGCTCGAGGCCCTGGGGGGCAATGCCAATCCTTCATTTGAGTCGACCGCCACGGCCTCGCTGCCGACCGATTGGGTCGTGCTGGGGAGATTTCAAATCCCGATGGTGGTAAAGTAGCCCCAGGGGTGATACTCCGGCGCGCCGGGCATGGTCCGGACGGGGCATCCGGCGCGGCGATGTTAGACAGGCGGAGGGCGTAATGGGCAACGCCAGTCGTGTGGCACGGTGGGTGGGGGCGGGGGTGGCGGCGGCGTTGCTCCTGACTCCCCCGCTCGGAGCCGCTGCCCGCTTCATCCCGGTATCGCAGCTCCATGCCGGGATGACCGGGGTGGGGAAGACCGTCGTCATCGGGACGACGATCTCGGAGTTTCCTGTGAAGATCCTGGGGGTCCTCCGCAACGCCGGCCCGGCGGGAGATCTGGTCTTGTTTCGCGCCTCCGGTCCGGTGATCGAGGCGGCGGGCGGGCTGGCCTCCGGCATGAGCGGCAGCCCGATCTACATCGGCGGGCGGCTGGCGGGTGCGTTCAGCTTCGCGTTTCAGTTTGCCGATCCGAGGATCGGATTGTTCACCCCGATCGAGGATATGCTGCGGGCGATCCCCGGAAGGGCGAAGATCTCCAGGTCCGGCGAGTACGCGGTGCCCCCGTTTGCGCTCGGCGGGCGTACGATCCGCCGCATCGCGTTCGAATCATTCCCCCGGCCTCACATGACCGCCGCGGATACCGCGATCGCCGTCCCCGCGGCGACGCCGTTGTTTGTGTCGGGCCTCCGTCCGGACGACGCCGCGGAGATGGGTCAGGCGCTTCGGCCGATGGGCCTGCTGCCGATTACGGGGGCCGGGATGACGGATCTGCCCGCGACGATCCCGCTCGAGCCGGGGAGCGCCATCGGGGTGGCGGTGATGCGGGGAGATCTGGCCGCCTACGCCATCGGCACGTTGACCTACCGAGACGGGAACCGCTTTGTCGCCTTCGGGCACCCGTTCACGGAACTCGGACACACCGATTTCCTGCTGACCAACGCCACGATCCTGCAAACGGTGCGCGCGCAGGATCACAATCTCAAGGTGGGCGTCGCGGGCGTGCCGGTCGGCACGATCTCCGAGGATCGCCCCGCCGCCGTCGGGGGGACCCTCGGGGTGTTGCCCCGGATGTTTGGGGTGCGGGTCGCGGTCCACGACACCGACAGCGGGACCACCCAGCACTTCGGATTTCAGGTGGTCGCGAACAAAGATCTGGCGCCGATCCTGGTCGACCTCGGGACGCGCAGCGCGGTGGAGCGCGCGCTCAATCGATCCGGCGGGGGAACCGCGCAGGTGCGCATCATCCTGCGCGGACGGATGTTGCCGCGACCGGTGGAGCGGGCAAACAACTTCTACAGTGGGAGCGACGTCGCCATCCGGGCACTGAGCGAGGTGCCCCAAGCCCTGCATCTGCTCTTCGAAAACGATTTCGCTGACCTCGGGCCGAGCGACATGGACATCGACGTCACGGTCACCGACGCGCGGCAGACCGGGACGCTCACGGGGGCGGAGATGCCGAAGGGGCCGATCGCTCCCGGGAGCACCCTGCACGTGCTGGTGACCGTACGCCCGTTCCGCGAGGCCCCGGTGGTCCGGGACATCGAGCTCCTCGTCCCGGAGGATTTTCCGGAGGGGAGCGCGATGCTCACCGTCCGCGGCGGCGGTCCCGCGCTTCCCGCCCCGGCGGCGGCCGCGGGGCCGGTCGGGGCGGGCCTCGATCTCGGGACGATGAAGAATCTCACCGATGAGATCGCCGGCTTCGAGAGCGGCGAGAGAAACACCGACGTGGTCGTTGACCTGGTCAGCGGCGCGCTCCGCACCCCCGCCCCCGGGGTCGGGACGAAGCCTCCTCAGGCGGAGACGCGCTGGACGACGTCCTGGGTCCTGAACGGGCGGTTCCAAACCTCCATCGTGATCGGCGGAGGTTCGCGCTGACCACCCCGCGGCCGGGTGCGGCCCGGCGTCCCCCCCGGTGGCCGGGGGCAACGGTGTGGGTCGCGCTCGCCCTCGCCGTGGCGGTGATCGCGGGCGCGCTGGTCAGCCGCTATTTCATCGGGGGGTGGTTCGCCGAGGATATCCGCGGCGTCGTGGCGCACCAGCTCGAGGCGAGCCTCGGTCGCCCCGTTTCGCTCAGCGGCGTGAGCGGCGATGTGATCCACGGGGTTGTTCTTCACAACCTGCGCATCGCGGAGCGCGGCGGATTCGATCGCGGGGTGGCGTTCTCCGCCGCCGAGGTCCGCCTCACGTTCAACTGGGAGCGACTCCTGGCCCTCCACCCGGACGTCGTCGGCGGGATCGCCCGGGCCGAGCTCGATCAGCCGCACCTGGCTCTCTCCAGGGACGCGGCGGGGCGCTGGAGCGTCGCCGACCTGATCAGCCCCAAGGGGGCCTCGGGGCCGGTGCGCTTCCGGGGGTTGATCGTGATCAGGCGCGGCGGGCTCGTGTTCCGCGACGCCTGGGACCTGCCGGCAGCGCCGTTTGCGGCCACCTTCACCCGCCTGGAGGGGCAGGCGGACTTCAGGCGCGGCGATCCCGTCCCGCTGGCGCTGACGGGATGGAGCACGGAGGGGGAGGGGCTGTCCCTCGCCGGTCGATACCATCCCGGGGGAACCACCGAGTTCGACATCACCGCGACCAACGCGTCCGCCGCCCATTGGGGGGCGTACCTCGTCCGGATTCGCCAGCTGGCCTGGGAGGGGGGCCGCTTCGGCGGCCGCGCCCATCTGTCGCTGACCCCGTCCGCAACGGGCATCCAGCTGGACTACGCGGCCAACCTCCAGATGCACGACACCGCCATTCAGTACCGCCCGACGCGGCTGGAGTTTCAACACATCTCCGGGCCGCTCACGGTCGACGGCCTGCACGTGGAAACGTCCGGCTTGGTGCTCGTGGCCGGCACCTCGCCGATGGTCGTGGATGGGGCGATGGTCTACGCCGGCGGCCCGTGGCTGCAACTCGGGATCAAAACCCCCGCCCTCGATCTGGCCACGGTCCAAGCCCTGTTCTTTCCGAACGCGCCCCTCACCCTGTCCGGGAAGGCCGGGGGCGAGATTCGCGTGACCGGTCCCGTGGGCGCGCTGGATCTCGATGCGGAGATCGCCGGGGCGCAGGGCCGGATCAACGGGCAGCCGTTCGACGGGCTCCATGCGCGGCTGCAGTACGGGGCCGGCATCTTGAGCCTGACCGGGCTGCGGACGGACGCGGCCGGCGGCCGCCTCGCCGGTGATCTGGTGCTGGACGCGGGGCCCGGGACGGCCTCGTACCTGTTTAACGGGACGACCAGCGACGTGGACGTGCGCGCTCTGGCCTCCGCGGGACTCTCCGGCCTTACCGCCGTGACGGGGCGGGTCTCGGGCCGGGTGGTCGGGGTGGGCACCGGGACTCACGTCCAGGTGATGGGCGACGTGAGGATGGGGTCGGGATCGATGCACGGGCTGGGATTCGACGGGCTGCACGCGATCTTCTGGCACGACGCCGATGGGTCCGTGAACTTGGATGCCCTCACCGGCCGAATCGATGGAGCGACGGTGTACTCCTCCGGGCGGATCGGGGCCGATGGGGCGCTCGACCTTGACGTGCTGGCGCAACACCTCTCGCTGGCGGACATCGCGGGGCGGACGGGGCTGCGGGCGGTCCCGCTCGACGGCTTTGCCGACCTAGAGGGGCACGCGACGGGAACCACGGCCGCGCCGGTCTTCTCGGGGACCGTCACCGCCACGGACGGCCGCCTCGGACCGGTCGCCTTCGCCCACGCGGTCGGGGACGTCACCGTGAGTTCCCGCGGCATCAGCTCGCGCCGGCTGGACGTGCAGGACGGCCCGGCCGTGTACACGATGAGCGGCGGGATCACCTTCCGCCCGCTCGCCGCGGACGACCTGCGCCTCGAGGCGACCGGCGTCGAGGCGCAGTGGCTGACCAACGCCCTGGCCTTTGCCCCGGACATCACCGGCGCGCTCGCCGCAGACGTGACCGTCAACGGCCCGCTCGCCCGTCCCTCCGTGACCGGACAGGTCACCCTCGACCGCGGCCGCGTCGGCCGGCAGCGGATCGACCACGCGGAAGTCCACCTGGCCCCCGACGCGGGGCGGCTCCGCATCGCTGCGGCCTCGGCTCGGGTGAACGGATCCCACCTGGCCGCGTCCGGGACGATCGACCCCGCGGGGCCCCTCGACCTGCGCATCCGGGTGGACGGCCTCCGACTGGCGGAGGTCAACGCCACGCTCGGCCTCGCGCTGCCCATCGGGGGGATACTGTCGCTCGATGGAACGTTGGGGGGGACCCTCTCCGACCCCCGCGTGTCTGGGACCGTCACCGCTCCCGACCTGGTCGTGGGGGGGCAGGCCTTCGTCGCTTCGGGGGGGCTCGAATATGGAGGGGGCACGCTTCGCCTGAACGCACTCCAACTCGCCCAGGGCGCCGCGCGGTACCAGCTCTCCGGGGTGCTCCGGGTCGGCCAGCATCCGTCGGCGGGCCTCGTGCTCGCCGTGGACCACGGGCAGGTCGCCACCGTTCTCTCCGCTGCGGGGATCGC